>SMVB01347572.1_pt1 | contig 21263 bp, 14 predicted proteins | sample 2456461 | NCBI WGS metagenome assembly SMVB01 (sample SAMN11095934, study PRJNA526329) | marine sediment metagenome | biome: Marine sediment; feature: Surficial sediment; material: Deep marine sediment; isolation source: Hadal surficial sediment | place: Pacific Ocean | collected 2014-05 | depth...
ATGTAATTGTCGTCTGCCTCTATGGATTGAATACCTTTCGCATCAATGTTGATGTGAAGGGTGTTTTTGCAGGCATGAAACCGTATCCCCTTGTTCATTAAGAGTTGGCGGAGATCTGCTTGCAACGTGTTCAGAGTCTCAGGAGGAGCCAGAAAGGTTGCGGCATCAGTTGGTTGTCCAAACCAGTATTGAGAAATGGCAGCAATGAACGAACCCAGGGAAGCGTGCGATGCATCACAATGGAGCAAGAACCGGCAGAGTGGATTCCAAAAAATGGCACGGCTGTGCTCGGATTGCTTGGCGGAGATGAGCCAGGTCTCCACGTTTTCGATGTCGGATTTGTTATTGGGGAAAAGATGGTCTTCCCATTGTTTTTCTAGGAAATTGATGATATTCCAGCGGTCCGGCCAGGAGAGGCCTTCCAACAAGGTGAGTCGGGCAAGAGGGTGGAGCCAGGCCAGTCGTGAAGGCTTGGGAAGCATCATCGTTTTGTTGCCTTCAGTGACAAACTCTATGCCAACGGGTTGAAATGTCTGTGGGGGCCACTTAAGCGACAATTCCTGAAAAAGCGACCAGGTAGAATGATAAAATCCATGAAGAATCAGGGGAATGGATTGGCTGTTGCCTGAGGGAAAAGGTGAAAGAAGTGTTGTGCGTTCCGTCGAGTCTTGCGTGGTGTCCACATGAGCCGTGGGTTGAGTAGGGGAGGCTAGGTCGATCATGCTGATGCGAAAGCCATAGTGGAAAAGCCGGTAGGCCGTGATCAACCCTGTGAGAGTATTCCCGAGTATGAGGATGTGACGTGTCACATGGATGGAGCGAAATGGCGGGTGAAGAAGGATCGGGACCAAATGGTGGCGGCAATGCCCAAGCGTTGCCATGACGAGATTCTGGTTCGTGGACCAAACACGGGATAATTCTGTGCCTCAATTTTGTGGAGAATCGTACTATAGACTCCCCGCATAATTTCAGCCACGACGAGTGCTTGTTGATCGGAGGCGGGAAGTGTCTGGAGAATGTCATGCGCTTTCTGATAGTAGGAGCGAGCACGGGCACATTCGAATTTCATCATTTCCTGGAGGGCTGGAGAGTAATGTTTGTTGAGCAGGTCCTCCACGGAATACCCGAATCGTTGGAAATCTTCTTGCGGAAGATAGACACGATTTTCCTGGGCATCGCTATAAAAATCTCGAAGCATATTGGTTAACTGAAAGGCCAGGCCTAAATTCACGGCATAGTCTTCTGCCTGAGGCGACTGTGTCTTGAAAATTTTGAGACAAATGAGCCCGACCACTGAGGCGACGCGGTAGCAGTAGGGGTAGAGGTCGGAAAAGGTGGTGTAGCGATTGATGGTGAGGTCCATTTCGACGCCGGAGATTAATTCTTGCAGCAACTGTTCGGGAATGTCGAACTGTTGCAGGTGTGCGGTTAAGCTGATCGTCACAGGAAGCGATGGATATCCCTTGTAGGCGTCGGAGACCTCTTGCCGCCATGTTGCCAAGACCTCTAACGGGTTGCTGCCTGGCGCTGGATCGTCAACGGCACTATCCACCATTCGACACAAGGCATAAATTGTATACATGGCTTCCCGTCGAGGCTTAGGAAGAAAGAGGAAGGAATAATAAAAATTGCTCCCGCTTTGCTTGGTGTAGGTGGTGCAGAATTGTTGAGCGTCAGTTGGTGAGAGAGATTTCATAGATACCTGGATGAAAACAGAAGAGTTGCATGCCGTATTGAATAGAGCGCCCTACACTAGCAAGGATGATTCGACTGGTTCAATTACGAAATAGCAAGGCTTGCTTGGTGTAGCGGTATGAAAAAAATGGGAAGGTTGCTGAGGAGGGTCAAAAAAAGCAAAATTCGACAATATTCTTTTTTGGTTGTTCTCGATGGTCGAAGGCGTAGTCCTTAGGAAGATTGTTTGAGTTTATCTTCGGAAATCCATCCTGTTTTTCCTGATGGTGTTTTGACCTGATAGATCCATCCTGTTATTTGATAACTGCCATCAAGAATGGTCAACTGTTCACCGGATTTGACCATAGGTCCAGGCTGAGAATTGGTGGGATCTTCCGTGAGCATGGCTACTCCGGTTCCCTGGGCGAGTACCACGGTTTGGTCTTCTCCGAAGAGAGGTGAGGCAATATCAACATGAGTATCAAGTGGCGAGGCGGGGTCGCTGCCTTCCACTGAATCGATGGCCGTAGTTTCCGGCATGTGGGACGATTGGTTATTGAGCATCCAATAGGCGGCAGTGCCAACCAAGAGCAACAGCACAATCCACAGCAGAGGACGGCGAGAGGGGGGCTTGGATTGGTTCAGTTCATCATCTTCTTCTTCAAATCCTTCGTCGAAATCCAGATCCTTGTCGGATTCTTCGGCGAAAAGCATATTCCAACGTAAGGAACGTTCTTTTGGAAACATTGTATCAAATGTGGCTGTCATAACCTCGATCTCCTTTTCAAGGGAAGACGAACATGACATTCTCCTGAATAGTCGTGTGTGTATTTGGGAAATGGTTCAAGAAATGTCCGGCGAAGAGAAATACCTCAGTAGTAAACTTTTTTACCACCCCTTTTAAGTCATGTCAAACGATAAACGGTTTCTGGCTATGCTTGGCTAGCATCTGAATGGCGTGATTGGTTATGGCGACCTGTCCCACAACGGTTGCACTCTGCGAGAGGTATCATTCTTTTGCGCCAGAAGTTTTACAAAGCCTGGCGAGACCGAAAGGGGATGCCTGAGCATATCACACGCATTGTCAACCCAAGACTTTGACACATCTCATCCATACGAATCGCTCAACTGAGGTATCATAGAAGAGATGACGTTGTTTTACTTGCAATGGTGAGGTTAGTGCGAGAGAATCGAGAATTCTGAGTCATGTAGGGGACGATGTTGATGAAATCCTATCGAGAAGAACTTTGGTTGCATACACAGTCGCGCCGGGAATATGTGAATATCACTGAACAAGTGGAATGCGTGGTTCAACAGAGTGGTATTCAGGAAGGGTTGGTGTTAGTCAATGCCATGCATATCACCGCCAGTGTCTATATCAATGACGATGAAGCCGGTTTATTGCAGGACTATGAGCGATTTCTTGAGCGGCTTGTGCCCCATGCGGCTGACTACCAACACAATCGTACCGGCGAAGATAACGGTGATGCGCACATTAAACGCCAAATTATGGGCAGGGAAGTCGTCGTGGCCATTACGAATGGGGCGTTGGATTTTGGCCCATGGGAACAAATTTTCTATGCGGAATTTGATGGCCGCCGTCGCAAGCGAGTGCTGGTCAAGGTTATTGGCGAATAAGGGACTTGGACATTACCACTGTCTAAGTCCCTGAGAAGTTGGCAAAGAGGTTCTGGTAATGGGAAAATGTGTCTGTCCTGATCTTGGCGCTTGTCAGGAATCACCCAACATCGCCAAATTTTTTTGTAGAAAGTATGTAACCGTCATGTTTAGTTGGTACCGTCCTGATCCTCTTACACGTGATCTGATTCATTTAATCAATGCACGTCGGCATGAACATGGTGACCCCGATTTGGCCATCGAAGTGCTGCAGGCGTTGTTGGATCAGGATCGTGAACATGAAGTACTCATTGTATTAGCTGCGTTAGATGAGAATATGGCGGAATGGTTATTTGATCTGCTTGCGGAAGCTGCGAGCTGTTGTGTGATGGATACCGAACACGAAGACACCGAAACCTTTGCCGTCCTGGCTTCATTTGAATTACCCCTTCAGGCGAATTTAACGTTTCCATTGAAATTGAAAATCGATCCGGTCGAAACTGCGGACTTATTACGAAGGCATCTCCATATGCCAAAGGGCTCCGTTATTACGGTGGAACCTCGACTGTTGACGGATACCACGCTTGATTTCTTGAGTTTACAGAAAGTGCATGAACATATTTCCAATCTGGCTGAAGGCCAACGTCGGCACACAATTGCTGCCAGACTCCATCCTCCTGTGGAAGCCACCGCCTTTTTATTCTTTGAAATTCTCGGGGTGACGGATACGACGTTGCCTGAAACGCTGTCAGAGCCTGACTGTCAGGCGATCATGGATGGGTTGGTGGAGCAATGTCCGGAAGTGGCCAAGGCTCCACACATGTTGGAAGCGCCAAACTATGCAGCCTATGCCTTGTTTGATGCTCAGAATGCCGTCCGTCTTCATCGCCTGGCCGATGAAACGGCTGCCGTGTGGCATGACCTTGAGGGGCCTGTCCGGAGCCGAACGATCGTGCATCTTCACACGCAATGTGGAAATGGGGTGTATATGCCGGTGTGGACGGATTTATTCGACCCGGATCTTCCAGAAGACCATGGTCCAATCTGGACGTCGCCGGATGTGTGGGTGTTTACGGCTGATTTGCCCATCGAATGGCCTGGAGAAATGCTGACGAATCGGCTACTTGCCGAGGGATGCACCCGATTTGAAAATCATATTGTCGAAGCGCCTGACAGCTAATGTCCTCTGCATTGAGTCTGTTGCACTAAGCCACTGGTACTTATCAGTTACTGCTTAGATACTCCTTGTTTCACCATAAGGAGAATTTCGATGGCCTGCAATTTTCTGCCGTGTGATCGTGAGCAACTGTTTTTCATACTACTGGCGTTGTAGGATTGGCTGCCCGAGGAAGATCTGGCCTGTTTTTTTCTTGATGCTCTGAGTGGATCAGTGGGCTATAACCTTGGAAGTCGAAGGATTGAAAGGCTGCGCCAGGCAGAAAATAGCGGCGGATTTAACGCGCCTGCCTGATCGTTTTGTCGCCTGTTGCCGGTTTGGCGAATGTGTCTTTCAAGGCATTGATCCGTGTTAGGTACTCACTCACATCGTGGTCGCCGCATCGTTGGCTTGGAGATAGCTGGAGCCCGCGTGCGGCATAGGCGCGACCGGCTCCGGCTCCACAGAGGTGAATGACGGCGGCCAGATCCTGCTTCCGTTGGAGTGTGACTGTGCCGATCTGTTTCGGTCCTATCGTCTGTGTGACGCGCTGATCGAGGAGTGCTGCGGTCAATTCGATGGCATGGCTTGGTACGACGCGTGTGTAGAGGCTGTTGAACCAGCATGATCGCAGGTCGTGCCATGGGCCGTCTTCGACCACCACGTGGTCGTGGATGCAATAGCGCGTTGCCTCACGGAAGGTCCCGTCGGTGATCTGGTACATGCCAACCGCGCTCGATGCTGGTTGGTACAGCTCCAAGGGATGCCACGTCCATTGCCATCGCCAGTACGTTCGTGCCACAGGATTTCCTCCACTCTCGACCTGTGCTAATGCGGCGAGAAACTCAGACGTGATGATTGCGGTCGAATGCTCGCGAAAGAGGGATTCGTATTGCTTCCATGTCTCGACTGGGCGCTTGTTGAGTGAGCGGTCCAAGGGAAAGAGGATTTCTGTTGGCTTATTGAACGCATGATAAGTCCAGTTGCTGCCGAGCCACAGTAGGAGGAGAAGGGCCGGGAACACGACGGCACGAACAAGCGGCGGTGAGGCCAGCAGCGCCCTGATTATCGCACAGATCACACGCCAACCCTTGCGCATGAAACCCCGGAGAATGGTAAGCGTTATTCCACGTCTGCGCCTCTTTCGTCGGCGTGGATGTTTGGGAGTCAGTCGATTGGGTTTGACCGCCATAGGCTCATTTGAAAGAATGTGAAACCACAGGCAATTCAATGTGGGAGGGTCGGGCTGGGGTGTGCCAGATTTCCCAGGTTGGTGAGGGGTTGTCTAGCAGTTGGAAGTGGTCTTTGTCGGCTCCTGCTAACGCGATACGGATGCGATGGCCTTTCTTGAATTGGTATGAGACGGGGAGTAGGTCCAGGGTCAACCGGACGACTTCTCCAGGAATGAGAGGGGCTGCATCGGCCCGTCGATAGGTGCGATGGGGAATTGAGAGGACTGAGTCTGTTCTGGTTCCGGTTGGATGCCATGTTCTGTGTAGGGCTCGTAATTCACCTTCCGTGACATAATGCACCTGTCCTTCAGGTGTGACATCTTCCAGATAGACAAACAATGTGGTGTCTGTGGCATTGGCTGAGAGGTAGACAGTGGCAACGGGGTGGCCTGTCACTTCTAAATCTTCGGGAAGTGGATCGGTTGTATACACTATGAGCTTTTTGTCTTGTTCTTTGCGATCCGGGTAAGGATCTTTCAATGAAATACCTACCAATGTATTCCAACGGGAATGCGGACCGGTTCCTGCTGTAGGATCGACGTGATATTGGTCGGGTGCAGATGTCTCCTGAGCGAGTTCCATTGACAGTTGATTATTGGCTTGAAAGTAGAGTCGGGTTGGTACGGAGGGCGGCGGCCAATGGGATGATGTGTTCCATCGTTCGGCTCCCATCGTGTAGTACTGGATGGGTCGTTCTCCGTGAGTTCTGGTTTGCTCCTCTTTGAGATGTTGGTTGAAGAACCGGATCAGTTCTCCAGCATGATCGAACTGCGCCGGTCCTATGGCATACGGACTAATCTGGCGTTTTCCGCCATGGTCCCAGGGACCTAAGATGAGTTTATTCTTGGGATTATGATGATGGAGATGGCGTTTGATGGCAGCCAAAGCATAGCCTCCGTCAAACCAACCGCTATAGCTGTAGATCGCTGCGCCGGATTGTTCTATTTCCTTTGCGTAGCTTCTGGTACTCAACGCATCAATAGTCGGGGTTTGTCGTGAGGGTGGGGGATCATCACGAAAGGTGAGGCCCGAAGCTTCTTTGAAGGGGCTCCAGTTCACCTCGTGTTCTTGTACGGCTCTGGTGAGGAGCTGGTTGCCGGAGTCACCATCAACGGGATGGACCCCACGCACAAAGAGGTCGGCTATCCATCCCGCGAACGGGAGTTCATTCTTATCCAATTGGTTATTGATATAGGTCCATGTTTTCGTAAACCAACTCAAATGGATGCCGCCGGGAAACGCAATTTCGGAATAGAGATCGAATCCTGCGAACATGGGAGCAATCGCTTTAACCGCAGGATGCTGATTGACCAGTAACATTTCGGCGGTTCCGCCACTATAAGAAATCCCCATCGCTCCGACATTTCCATTGGACCAGGGTTGAGAAATAATCCAATCCACAATTTCTGCTCCATCGCGGATTTCTGCTTGAGAATAGGCAATAGGGCGTGTGCCAAATGATGCCCCTGAGCCTCGTACATCGACATTGATCCATGCATAGCCCTGTTGTAGAAAGCGCTCGGCATAGTTCCCAATGGTTCCACGAGGACGCTTGTTTTTGAAGAGTGCAATGAGCCAGCGATATTCTATGGACCGCCAATAGCGGGTTTGATGCAAGATGGTGGGGATCTGTTGTCCAAGCTTGAGGCCGTCAGGCAGGTAGAGGTCTACGGCAATCTTGACGCCATCTCGCATCGTGAGATACTGCGAGGTACGTTGCCATGAATGGTTGGATGGTTGCTCTGCGGTAACAGTCGAGTCAGAGGTTGTGTGCTGTGTGTTCGGTTGGTCTCTGGAACTTGGGGAGCATCCTATGAGAGAAACGAAGGTAAGCGAGAGGACGATGAGAATTGCCAAGCAACGCATGGAGCATTCGAGAATTTTGTGACGGCCACGATCTTGTGTTCGATTCAGAATGAATTGTGACGCGAGACCCAAGAATGGTCTTGTAGGAAAATCGGCGGTCATTTGGGAGTGAAAGCCTTGAGCCAATTTTGATGGCAATCGTGAAATGGTGGAGCTCGTTAATCTCGATACTGGTTGAAAATTAATTTTTAGATGATATCAGGAAGTTAAGCAAGGGGAACATGGATGGCGACAGCTTTTGGACATATGGCAGTTGCCTATGCAATGGGCAAAACCGTGAATCCCGTGTGGCACTCCAAACGATTTTGGTTGTTGACGATGCTGTGTTGTGTGTTGCCGGATGCAGATGTGTTGGGATTGGTATTCGGGATTCCCTATGAACATATCTTGGGCCATCGGGGCATCACGCATTCAATCTCTTTTGCCATTCTGGGAGGTATGGTGGTTCCTAAGTTGGCCGTTCCGACTCTTTCCTGTTGGAGTGGCCGATATGGTGTATTCGTCATCTATTTTGGGTTGGTCATCCTCTCTCACGGCATGTTGGATGCGTTGACAGATGGGGGTTTAGGCATTGCCTTTTTCGCGCCTTTCGACCCGACACGCTATTTCTTGCCATGGAGACCGATTGCGGTCTCTCCCATTGGCCTCACGAAGTTTTTTTCGTCTTGGGGCTTTGGTGTGCTTCTCAGTGAACTGACCTGGATCGGGATCCCAGTGACCTTCTGGCTTCTAAGCCGGTGGGGCATGCTAAGGAAAAAGGGAAGTTATTGTTTCGCGAACCCTAAGAAGATTTAGTGGAAAGTTTTTTGACCTCTTTCTTGGGATCAAGATCTAGGTAGGGGTCGAGTATTTTGGCTCTTTTGAAAATGGAGGTGGCCTTTTCCATCGCCCCTTGTTTCGCTAAAATTTCTGCTTCTTCTAAAAACGTGGGGTGGATGGGAAAGTTGTCGCATGTGCGTTCATAAGGCAGATTCTCTCCAACCAATTGTCTCCACTCGTCAAAAGAAAGGTTCCGCACGACTTTGTCGCACACGTCTTCGACCAATTTGTCCGTGGAACTCCAAAGGGTTACACCCAATTTTTTTTCACCTATGGCAAACGAAAGCCCATCCGGGCTCATGGCAAAAGCTTCCCATCGACTTTTGGGTTTGGAAAGAACGATTGGGATGGGAGAGGAATGTTGCCAGTTCCAGATTTCGATATTATTGTCAGTACTCAATGACACTAACTTTCTGCCATTTGGACTAAATTTGAGATGTCTAGCCGATATGTTTTTTGTATGTAACGTCCTTGAGAGGGGTAGGGATTGAGAAATATTCCAGATAGTAATGGGTTGGTCTGGACCTCCAGAGGCGAAAACTTCAAGAAAGGGATGCATGGTGACCGTGGAGATGTTTTGGATGTGCTGGCCAAGAATTTTAGGTGGAGTTGTTTTCCGTTTGAGGTCCCACATCAACAGGTCGGTATTTTTTCCCGCAGAAATAAGGTGGCGTCCATTGGGAGTAAACGCTAACGAATTCACTGGGCCTGAATGCGTTCCGAGGATCGTTTGGATGGGTTGGTCTACAGTCAGATCCCAGAGTCGGATGGAGTGGTCTTGTCCTCCAGAAGCCAGGGTTTTTCCATCGGGACTAAAGGCGACGATAGTCACTGCCTTAATATGAGCTTGGAGAAGTTTGGCCGATTGTGCAAATTTCCCAATCTCCCAAAGACGAATGGTGGAATCTTGAGATCCGGAAGCGAAAAATTGGCCTTTAGGTCCGAAGGCAACCGTTAAGACGCTAGAGGTATGATGAGCGAATTTTTGCGGTAAGGTAGACTGAGCGGGGCTCCAAATGAGCACACTCCCGTCACTGGCTCCCCCGATTAACAAATCTCCTGTTGAATTGAATGCCAACGCGTTAAGACGTTCTTTGGGTCCTTGAAGGCGGGCGGGAGGAGTTCGTAACGTATTTCGAAGTGCTTGGTCGATGAGCCTTCCACGTTCACCGTCGAGTTGAAGGCTGAATAGATATGCTTGACGAGCCCAGAGAAGGCGGGTGGTTTCAGAAAAAGAGCCCGTGGAAGGGTTGGCGATGGCGTTGGCGATGAGCGGAAGATTGCGACGGATTTGGGCTTCATGAGATGTAGAGGCCTCTTTGTTCTTGGAGTTTTCTTTGGGTACGGTTGTTGGAGTTCGTTGAAGAGTCGCTTGAAGGTTTTCAAGATATTCTTGGGTTGAGGATAGTTTCCCACGCAGCGCTTGGTTTGTGGTTTTACTGGCATTGAGAGCGTGTGTGAGGCCTGTGATTTTTTCAGAATGTTCTTCTAGTTCGGCGATGCGTTGTTGAGCTTGGTGGAACGTTTCCTCGCTTTTGTGCAGCCGCGATTCCAATGCGGTATTCGTAAGCGAAAGGGCGGCAAATCGATCTTCAGCATGCTGACTGTTCTCGGAAGAAGCCGTATGAATGTCGCGAAGCGCAACTTGACGACTGGTCAGGTCTTGTTTGGTTGATGTCAAATCGGTGGTCAGCGTCGTGACATAGTTTTTTGTGGTGGCGAGATCGGCAAGCGCTTCAGTCAGTTCCAAAGAGAGTTGGGTTCGTTCTTTTTGCAGTTTCAGAAGCGAATCCTTCGCTTTCTGTTGTTGTCCGGACAATATCGTATCTAGCTGTGTAATGCGAAGACGCGCTTGAGATTCTCGATCGCGTACTTCTTGCAAGTCGGAAGTTAAGCGATGAATGGTCTGTTGAGTCTGTTGCCTGGCTTGGTCTTTTTCAGACAAGGAGGTTTTCAGTGTATTTGCTTGAATTTCAAGATTGGTGATTTCCTGCCGAGTTTTTCGAATTGCCTGTTCCTTGTCAGACAGGGTGGCCGCCAATTCTTGAGTCCGGGCGTTGAGAGCCATGATCTCCTGTTGGCGAGAGCGAGATTGTTCTTGTTCGTGTCTTCGCTCTTGTTGTAGACGGGCTAATTCCGTTTGAGTCAAATTTACTTGTTCTTTAGCCGAGGCTTCAGTGGCTTTCAGTATGTTACGGGTCTCGTGTAGAGCAGATTCTGTTGATTCGATTTGTGCTTCAAGTTTGGTCCGGTGTTCACTGAAATGGTGGCTTTCCATTTCCATAAGCTGTTGCTGTTGAATCAGTCTGGTCTCAAAGCCTCTGGCTCGTTCATGGGCGAGTGCCAGTTCCATATTGGCTGTCTTGAGTTGAGTTTCTAATTGTGAACGATTGGCCATCAGTTTCTTGGCTTCTGAAGGGGAAAGCGTCGATTTCTTGAGCACAACCATTTGCAACGTCTTGACCTCCTCTAGGGTTTCTTCCAGGTCTTTAGCGGTTGTGGTGGCTTTGGTTTGCCATTGATCGCGTTCGGTGAGAAGGCTCGCGATTGCATGTTCATGCGTATTCCGTTGGTCGACGAGAATGGATTCCAAACTTTGCACCTGAGCTTGCAGATCGGAAAGCCGACGGTCTTTTGAAGTCAGTTCAGTCTCTAGTTGTGTGCGTTGGTCAATGAAGCTTTGAGTGGTATTTGCTGAAAGTTTTTGATAGCGGACAATGGTGGTTTCGAGTGCTTGAATTTTTTCCTGAGCGTTGATGAGTTCCTTTGTTGGCTGGGGGGGGAGTGGCATCTCAATGGTCTTTGAAGGCTCTGGGAGCGGCGCTGCTACAGAAGGGATCTGTCGTGCCGTCATGGAGAGGGGTGTCGAAATAGGGCCACTGAAGAACCACGTCAGTAAACCTACGCCGATGAGGAATAGACTCGCTGCTACGACATAGGAATGCTGAGTGACAGGAGTTGGCGGTGTGACAGTTGGGGGTATGGGAGCTTGAGGCCGAAGATGAAGGTGACGCCTCACCCAGGTAGGTGAAAAGACTTCTTGATACAAGGAATTTCGAAGGGTCATTTCGTCGTCGTTTTCACAAAGAAGGCCCACTAATCGGAGCTGTTCTAAGGCAGATTGATTCGTTTTCAGGTTTTCTGCCTTGCCTTCTAGGAGGTCTAAATATGGTTCAAGGAGAGACTTCCCATTTGTGGAAGGTTCAGTTAAGGCTGTTCGAACAAACTGAAAGTTTGGTTCACGAAGGCCTTGCGGGCTTGTGATGAAATGCTGGATACATTCATCAACCTCTGTTTCAAGCCAGGCCATGCGGTGTTGTCCTTCCAGCAGCTGGCAGAGTAACTGAGTCAAATAGGGGTGCCCGTTGGTCCAACGGTAAACCCATTTTACTGTTTCAGTGGCGGTTTCAGTGGGAAGACTCAGCCCTTCTGCGAGAAGAAGAGCTTCTGGAAGGGTGAAATCTGAGAGCAATACGCGGTGACTCCATTGGAATAGCAAAGGCCCGTTTTCAGGAATGAGTTGGGAAGGCGTGGCCACACCACAGACCACAAATGAGAGACGATACAAGATAGAATTCGTGGCTCGTGATTCATATAAGCTGGTGAGCCATTCGAAAAAGTGTTCACGAAATGACAGATTCGCAGTTCGTTCAATTTCATCAATGAACAACACAAGGGGTGCAGTAATTTCAGGAAGGATAATCTCAGTGATCAGTTGCGTAAGTCGTACAGGAGGGGGCAGAGCCTGCTGGTTTTCCCACCAGGTCACCGGGTCCGTTGAAAGCTCTAGATTGTCATCCAGGATACGGACAATTTTGAGAAACCATTCTTCTTCTCGCGGGGGCAGAGGGAATTCGCTTAGATCGATGAGAACCGCGTGATGAGCTGTCGCATTGAGCTCTTGAGCCGTATGGGCAATCAGGCTTGACTTCCCCATTTGTGGAGAATGGAGAATATACGCAGGTCTCCCATTTCGGCAGTGATCAAGTAATTCGGCATCTGCCGGACGCTGGATATACTGAAGGTCTCGCGCCTTGACAGTACGACCGCTGGAAAATTCCGGATGATTTTTAGACGCCATGGTCGTAGCAGGAATGATTTTGCCAGGACGACAGTATTAACCTAAAAACAGCAGTTGGATCACGAAAGTCTGCACACGCACCGAGGAAATTGAAAAATTGACTCATCACCCAAAAGGTGACCACGCAATTTTTCCATTCCCTATGCACATCAATGACTTGCACAGCTTTTTCGTGTCCAACTGCAGCTTTTAGGTAAGTGGAATATGTTGAGCAAGAGATTCACCACGTTCGTTGTCACAACAACCCGGGATGCTTTATGAATCGTGTTTTTCTCGTAAAAAGAAACTATGGGCGAGAAAGGACATGGTTTCTCTGGATCGATAAGGAAGATTTTTCTTGTTCAATCTCTAACACGTCATCCACCGTGTTCATGTCGTTGGGGAATACCTAAATCATATCTGCCAGATTTGAGTCGAAGCTCAAAGTCCAAAAGCTTTCGTAATTCCAATTCGGCACTTTCAAGAAAACAGTGAGCTTCTTCTTGGCTGGGAAATGGGCCATAGGTTCGGGTCAAAAGGACATTGCAGGATACGTCAACAAACCAATGGTCCATTCATTTTTTGCGCCCCTTTCGGTAAATGGCAATATCATGTTCGGTTTTTGCCTGCGTCGCCATTGCGCGCCTCCTTGAGTGAAGGGTCAATCAAGAAAAGGATTGTAAGGCTTGGATAGACAACCTGAATATTTTTGGTGGAATTTGCTGAGGACTAAATATAACGAACACTACATATTAGATATGCGAATATATTATACCACTACATTTGGTGTCAATGCTGGAATTTATTAAAAGAGGTGGTGGGCGAAGACAGTTGTGTGGATTCCTCTTTGCAACATGTCTGAGAGCTCAGATTATCGATGGTCTCCTGGCGTTCTCTGTCTTTCCGGCATCAAGTGTGGGGGATGGGGTATTGGTGCGTTTGCTTGATCCTAAAAGCCTTCGGCTTTCAGTCTCTCCACCTGAGTAGGGATGTTTTGCGGATCCTTCAAAGGGGAGTTGTGGTGCTCTCTCAGATCGCCCCAATTTGGCCCAAATCTGGGCACGAATTCTGGGAAGTTATTCTTTCGCGAGCCCTAAGAAAATAGGAAAGGAGTCTCCCCGTGTTAGGAGACCCCTTTCGATGGTGTTAAGCCTGAGGCTTTTGCTGTCGTTGTTTCCAGCGCCAGAAGCTGAGGCCGGTCAACCCTGAACTGAGTAACAATATGGTCGAAGGTTCTGGAACGGGTTGTTGGCCACCTCCCGTAAATGTCTGTTCTGTATTCACCGCACCGAAGGTGTTGGCCATGGCAGCGGCCCACGTAAAGTCGCTTGAATCTGTTCCCGTTCCTCTTAACTGTAACGAATATCCAATAGGAGTATTAAAAGATTCGGTAACCCCTATGTCTGTGCTCGTTAAGCCATCTGCGAACCCTTCCATTGCCGTGAAAGAACCTTCATAACTCAGGAATTGAATCACGTTGTTGCTTGCATCGACGAGAGCCATGCCATCCGGTGCACCGTTTTGAATGCCTGTTTGAAGAAAAGATAACGTCCCGAATCCATTTTGTTGATTAGCAAAACTTCCAGATAGGTTTATCATGTTATAAACTGTCCCTCCATTTCCGTTATACAATAGAATCGACCATCCGGTTAGATCGGTCCCTGCCTGTCCGGCGATTTCAATGGCTTCGCTGGTGTCTGCGCCGGCGTTGTCATAATGAATTTCATTAAAAAACACACTGGCGGCATGGGCGGATCCCCAGGGAAAAGACGTGAGAATGATGGTGAGCCCTATGAATATAGCTAGAGGGTGTGGTTGTTTAGGCATGAATATGACTCCTTTATGAAATACAAACATTGCAAGACTGTCTACGAACAGACAATAGGCATACTCAAAAAGAAAAAACAAGGCTGAAAAACATGAAGAGAACTTAATAGGGGGAGAATGTCGTGGAGCGGTTGAGGAGCGAGTTCATGATATTGTTGCAGGTTATTGGAAGATCTAGGAAAATACTAGAGAATGAATGACCCAATATACATGTGGCTTTTATCATCAATGGCTGGAAGGGCTGCAACAGACATCAAGGAAATGGCAGTATTGAGCTTCAATCGTAGAAAATGATCGCATGAAAGGGGAATGGGAGGTGATGAAAAAACAGAAAGGCAGAGTTTGCATTTGAGAATACCGGGCTATAAAAAATAGGGAAAGAAGAAGGGCTACTTTGGATAGGAGTCCATATATGAACGTCACGTTCCAGCACATGGAACATTCGGTGGCGAATCTGGACAAAAGGTATTAAGCCTCACCATCTTTTCGTGAAGCGGGTGTTTGTGGAAGCTGAGGCACGATGCGTGCGCATGGCACAAGAGACGTCCGGCTCAATGTCAGTGATGGCAGAAAGGAAGAACAATAACCATGGGTGAAACGCGAGTCGATCTTCTGCATTTACTGGAAGATTTACGCGATGCCTATCCGGGGGAGCTTGAGGAAACGATTATCACGGAAATCGTGGCGAACGCATTGGATGCTGATGCCAGCCGAATTGTTATGGAGACCAATTCGTCCGAGGGGACGTTGACTGTGATCGATAATGGATCAGGTATGCCACGAAAGAGCTTGGTCCGTTACCACGACATTGCCTCAAGCACTAAACGGCGAGGCCAAGGCATCGGCTTTGCCGGCGTGGGCATTAAACTGGGGTTGCTGGTCTGCGAGGAAGTGCTGACGGAAACGAAGCGAGGGCAGACGCATATCTCGACAACCTGGCATTTATCCTCACGGCACCGGGCTCCCTGGAAATGGGTTCCACCCATAGGGATGGTCAGCCAACAAGGTACGGCTGTTCGTCTGAAATTACAGAATCTCTTATCCCCGCTGTTGGAGCAGGGGTTTTTGAGCGCCGTCATTGCCCGTCATTTTCAACCGTTATTGGATCCCACCTTTTCTCATATTTTGAATTCGCATTATCCGCAAGGCGTGGTGTTTCAGATCAATGGGGTGAGTCTTGCGCCTCAACGGTTTGAGGCGCCGGAGACGGCTCCATTAGAAATTCGTCTTTTGCGAAAACGAAAACCTTCTGCTGTGGGGTATCTCGTACGGACCGATAGGCCCTTGTCCGAGAGTCTCCAGGGTTTGGCCATCAGCACATTCGGGAAAGTCATTAAATCCGGTTGGGATTGGCTGGGCATCACTCCCCGAGCACGGGATCGTATTACAGGACTGATCGAAGTGCCGGGCCTGGCTGGTAGCCTCACGCTGAATAAAGGGGATTTTATTCGAGTGGGGGCACGAGGCGCGACCTATCTGGCCTACCGGAAGGCTATTCAAGAAGCGGTGCAGCGGCAGCTCGCAGCTTGGGGTGCGATCGAGGGTGCAGTGGAGGAAACGCCGCCCCGTCAAATCCGGCCGCTGGAGCGCGATATTGAGCGGGTGTTGGAGAACCTTTCCGATCTTTTCCCGCTTCTGGGCTCCCTGGTCGAGCATCGAAAAGGAGGATAGAAACGGTTGCCCTTGGGAACGCTCGGCTCCTATGAAGAGATGCGGGCGGGGATCACTCCTGGAGAAGAATAGAGTCCTCACGTAGCGGAAGAGGAAGAAATATTTGTTGTTCAGGACCAACAGGCCGGTTCTTCGTCCGAATCGAACCGTGAGCCACGGGAACCCCGTGATCCGGAGGAAGATGCTTCTTCGGTGGTTTCCGATTTTTTGTTACCGGATCGCGGGAGTCCAAAACGTTCAGCCCGGTTTGGGCTTGGTATTCAATTTGAAGATCGGGAACGTGACCAAGAAATCGGTCGATTAGTGGAATCCACTGTGTGGGTGAATCGCGCCCATCCTGCCTATATACGAGCCGTGGCCACGCGGTCGGTCGGATATCATATTGCGTTGGCAGTGGGAAGGCTTTGGCGCCACTGGCTGTAGAGCCGGCGAAGGAACATGCCTTTTTATCGGCGTTCCTGTCCTGTTGGGGTGAGGGTGGTCTGCCTAAGAAACGAACCAAACGCAAGCGGTAAATTATGATGTGCAGATCTTTCATTAGGGGTCAGATCATTAAGGGGTCAGACTCGAATTATTTAATTCGAGTCTGACCCCTTAATGCATAAATCGTTAGTGGCTTAATCGTCTGTGCGGTTGGCGATTTCAAGAATAACCGGGCAATGATCCGATAGGCGACGGTAGGCGGGGGGATAATCCCCTTGTATTCGTTGGCAATCGGCTATTGCGCAGTATCCGGTGACGGTTGCCGAGGTTGCGGTCACCTCTTTCATATCCTTCGCCACCAATACATGATCGAGCCATCCGCCGCGTCCACGAAAATAATGCGAACATTGTGGCTTGAGCGGAAGATCTTCGAATCCAGGTTTTTCCTTTCTCACCATCCGGCGAATGTATTTGATTTCAGACTTTTGTGAATGCCAATCACCAGCCCCCATCGTATTGAAATCTCCAAGAATCACCACATCACGATCAGAATCCAATAGGGTTTTCACAGTTTGATCGATGCGGTTCAGCGCTTTCTGCCGTTTTTCTACCGCAAAGACGGTAGGGCCGGATTTTAAGTGCAGCGCGATGAGGTGAAAATTCACTCCCTCCTTTTTGCGGGATTGAACATAGGCATACTGCCCAGGGCGTAAACTCGAAGCGCAGGGGGTTGTAGCGGAGCGGGCTTTGGCGTTGAATTGCCAGAGGCTATCAAAATCAGACAAGGCCACTCGTGTATCGTTCCACAGTAACCCGATGTGATGATTGTCCGGTCGTCCACAGGGTTGCTGATACCACCGCCAGGTTTCGCCAGCCTGTGTGCTGAGTTGACTCGTGATGGTCTTCCAGGCTTGTGCCGCTTCTGGTGTGCCCAGACTTTCCTGAATAGCCACAATATCCACCTGCATCCATTGAAGAACGCAAATCAGCCAATCGATATCGGTTGGCCCGGCTGAAGAAACAGGCCGATCCGGGGAAGTTCCTATTGGGAACCATCGTAGATTCCATGTGGCGATACGTAATGTGGAAGACGACGCCTCGACCATGCGGAGTCCCTTCTGGACTGCGGCCTGACATTGCTCTTTGCTGGTCCAGACAGCATGCTCGCTTCCCATCGAGGCCTTTGGCCTTTCAGGAATCTGAGGAGATGAAGGTGTCTGTGCGATCAATGGTGTGGATGGGGCCGTGCTGACTCGAACGTATTGTCGATGTATCCAATGAACCTCTCCTGAAGCAAGCAGGATATGCAGCCAACGTCCCTCTTTCGAGATATGTTGAATGACAGCGGTGTTTCCGTTGGGAACATGCTTGAGATAACTCGGGGAGGGCTCATGATGTAACGGTACGCCGACAGGTTTCTTGGCATGAAGGAAGACCTGTTGCCCGACCTGAAAATCTTGGGCCAAGACAGCACTGAGATTCCACAATAAGAGGACGATGAAGTAGCTCAATCCGGTCAGGTATTTGTGCATACCTCCTTCTTAACAAAATCTGGGAGGCAATACCAAGAGGAAATAGCATGGAGGTTCCAATAAAGATATGTGAATGATCGCTCTTCTCTCTGTTTCAGATCCTTGCCATGGAAGATGTTGCCAGCTCTTCCGTGGTGTGTATCGGGGAAAACAGGTCCATTTTAGCCAACTCCAATATTCCTTTCACAAAATCTTGTGGATTCACAATCGTTGCCTGAATGTGCTGAGCTGTGAGTTGCTTATGCATGAGGGCAAGCATCCCTAACGCTGCACTGTCGATATACGGCACCTCGTCGAAACGAAGGATGACTTGACGTTCCTCTCCTTTTGCGACTTTTTCAATGGCAGTCTGGAATGCATGTCTTGCATGAAAGTCAAATCGACCATTCAATTTGAGAACTTTTCTCCCATTCTTTAAGCTTTCGGTAATGGTCATGGTATCCTCTCTTGGTTCGGGTCTTGAGTCATGTGTTTAGCGAACATGGTCTGTGGAGGGTAAAGTGGTTATGAGTATGGGGTCATGGTTAAGAAGGAAAGTCTGTAGTGTAGGCAATGGGTTTTTCCTATGGACCATCATTGCTTCTTTTCTTATGCGAGTCGTGTAGGTGGCAGAGGTCTATATATGAGACGCCATCAAATAGATCTTCATCTTTCTGATTTGTACAAACATTGTCGGACTTAATCCAACGAATATTAAGAGTTCTTTCGGTAGAAGCATGAGAAAACTTTGCGGATGGTCTCGCTCTTGGGTCCCTCCTTTTTTAAGAAAAGAGCGTGCTTTGCGGGACGCATCATGCAAAATCGAGGGGATACGGTATACAGAGAGTCTATGTAAAGACCCAGGTTAGGCTGAAGGCTCTTATTCATCATACCCGAAGTATTGGATGATCACGCATGATTGGCCCTACTGGTTTTCGGCCTTCAGTTCAGTCTATCCATCTGAGTCGTGATGAATCTATGATCATGATCCTAAAGACGGCAGTTGAGCGCGAAAAAGCTGTGCAAGCAATTGATGTGCAGAGGGAATGGACACATTGCGTGGTCACCTTTTGGGTGATGAGTCAATGTGTCCATTTCCTAGTGTAGTGTCCTAAATTGACCATATATTATCTATGAATCATGATTAGCCTTATGTTTCTAGGCATTGCGCAGATATCTATACGTGCTCATAATTTCAGTGATTACTTTATCTGCAAATGAGCGACTTTATAATCCCCTTTCAAATTAGGACACTACACTAGGATGCCTACGAGGGGATGGTCGAGCCATGTGTTCACAATGGTCTCGGCCTCATCAATGGTCAAAGGCAATTCAAATACTCTGGGATTGGTGGATATCCTCAGAAAGGCCCATACGGTTAACCAGGTGAGTCGAACCAGTTGAGACCCGGCCAGGCAGCCTTCCAGCCAGGCTCGACTCGGTTCATGTTGGACTGCCTTCGGGTGGTAGGCGTAGAGCAGTAAATTGGCATGAGAGCAACTATGAATACCTTTTCATTGCAATCCGACTACGTTCCTAAAGGGGATCAGGGTAAAGCTATTGCTACATTGACCGCCGGGCTAGAGCAAGACCTCAAGCATCAGGTGCTGTTGGGCGTGACCGGTTCGGGCAAGACGTTCACGATGGCCAATGTCATTGCCAATGTGCAAAGGTCGACGCTGGTTGTTGTGCATAATAAGACGCTGGCAGGCCAGTTGTATCAGGAATTCAAATCGTTTTTTCCCGATAATGCGGTGGAATATTTTGTGAGCTATTACGATTACTATCAACCGGAAGCCTACATTCCCACAACTGATACGTATATCGCGAAAGACTCTGCCATTAATGACACCATCGATCAGATGCGTCATGCGGCGACGACCGTGCTGTTGCAACGCAATGACATCATTATTGTCGCGTCGGTGTCGTGTATCTACGGCTTAGGGTCGCCGGAGGTCTATCATGATATGGTGTTGTATCTTGAGCCTGGCATGGAAATTCGCCGGGAGAAAATTTTGGCAAAATTGGTGGATATTCAATATTCGCGCAATGATCTGGAATTACAGCGGGGGATGTTTCGGGCGCGAGGGGATGTGATTGAGATTTTTCCGGCGTCGTCCGATTCGAATACGGTGCGCATCGAACTCTTTGGCGATGAGGTGGAAGCCATTTCTGAGATCGATCCGTTAACGGGCGTCGTCTTGCGCACACTCCCCAAAATCGCGATTTATCCTAAAAGCCATTATGTGATTGCGCCGGATCGCTATGAGCGGGCCATCACAGGCATTGAGGAAGAGTTAGAAGAACGGATTGCCTATTTTCGAAGGACCAATCAACTTCTGGAAGCACAGCGTATTGAGCAGCGCACGAAGTTTGATTTGGAAATGATCCGCACGATGGGCTATTGCCACGGTATCGAAAATTATTCCCGGCATTTAAGCGGACGCGCACCGGGGGAGCCGCCGCCGACTTTGTTAGATTATTTTCCAAAGAATTATTTATTGATTGTGGATGAATCGCATGCCACTATTCCGCAATTTGGCGGGATGTATGAGGGCGATCATTCTCGTAAAAAGACGTTAGTGGACTACGGCTTTCGCCTGCCCTCGGCCATGGATAATCGCCCTCTCAAGTTTCTTGAGTTTGAACAATTCATCAATCAGGTGGTCTATGTCTCTGCCACTCCAGGTCCCTATGAGTTGAAGCATGCGGGCGCCCCCCCGGTTGAGCAAATTATTCGCCCGACCGGCTTGCTTGATCCGGTGATGGAAGTGAAACCCGCGAAAGGGCAAGTGGAACATTTGCTGGGAGAAATTCGTATGCGCGTTGGCAAGGGGCAGCGGGTGTTGGTGACCACGTTAACCAAGCGCATGGCGGAAGATCTTACAGAATATTATTACGATCAGGGGGTGAAAGTTCGATACCTGCATTCAGATATTAAGACGCTAGAACGAGCGGATATTATTCGGGATTTGCGGCGTGGGGTGTTTGATGTCCTGGTGGGGATTAACCTTTTGCGTGAAGGGCTTGATTTACCAGAGGTGAGCTTGGTTGCGGTTCTCGATGCGGATAAAGAAGGTTTTCTTCGCGGCTATCGAGCCTTGGTGCAAACGGCGGGGCGTGCCGCACGGAACAGCGATGGCACGGTGATCTTGTACGGGGATCGTATCACCAATTCTATGCGGATGACGTTAGACGAAACGGAGCGACGGCGCAGGATTCAATTGGCGTATAACGAGGAACATGGTATTACCCCGGAAACGGTGAAGAAACGCATCCACGATTTTGAATATCAATTGTCTGAAGCCGATGCTGGTGAACTCTCGGTGGCGGCTGAAACAGAAGAAGTGTACGAATCCGAAGGAGATATAGAAAAACGAATCGTGGCGCTAGAAAAAGAGATGAAG
>SMVB01119103.1_pt1 | contig 21261 bp, 13 predicted proteins | sample 2456461 | NCBI WGS metagenome assembly SMVB01 (sample SAMN11095934, study PRJNA526329) | marine sediment metagenome | biome: Marine sediment; feature: Surficial sediment; material: Deep marine sediment; isolation source: Hadal surficial sediment | place: Pacific Ocean | collected 2014-05 | depth...
TGAGTTGTTGGAGGTAACTGACCCGCTTATGTCAAAATAATTAAATTGAAAACGAATATATAAATCATATAATAAATGGAATCATATCAGAAAGAACTTAACCCTAATTCCAGAATATTGATGGGCCCGGGGCCAAGCGACGCGCATCCACGAGTATTAAAAGCCATGTCAACGCCATTGATCGGACATCTTGACCCTCAGTTTTTAGAAGTAATGGATGACATCAAGGTGATGACGCAAAAAACTTTCCAAACGCAAAATCAATTAACATTTGTGGTATCCGCGCCGGGAAGCGCCGGCATGGAAACGTGCCTGGTAAACCTGCTGGAACCAGGTGATGAAGCCTTAATTTGTGTCAATGGGGTTTTTGGAAATCGCATGTCAGATATTGTAGAACGTTGTGGCGCCAAACTTATTCGTGTGGATGCACCATGGGGAGAATCCATAAACCCAGATCAGGTGAGAGAAGCGTTGAAAACATGCAGTCCGAAAATTGTGGCGATAGTGCATGCGGAAACCTCAACAGGCGTATTGCAGCCATTGGAGGAAATAAGTAAGATCACGCATGATGCAGGAGCGCTATTCGTGGTGGATGCAGTGACCTCCTATTGTGGTACAGAGCTAAAAGTGGACGAATGGGGAATAGACGCTATTTACACCGGTTCACAAAAATGCCTCAGCGCACCTCCCGGACTTTCACCTGTTTCCTTCAGTGATCGTGCAGTGGCAGCTTTAGACAATAGGAAAACAAAAGTACAAAGCTGGTTCCTGGATCTGACCTTGGTGAAGAATTATTGGGCCGGAGCGAAACGAGCATACCACCATACTGGGCCGGTTTCTGCTATGTTTGCCCTGCGTGAAGCGTTAAGATTGGTTTTGGAAGAGGGACTGGAAGCGAGATTTGAACGTCACCGCAAAAATCACCAATTGTTAAAAATTGGCTTGGAATCCATGGGATTTGAGTTTCTGGTGAAAGAAGGCTATCGACTTCCTATGCTAAATGCGGTAAAACTTCCTGCAGGATTAGATGATACCTATGCCCGTATGCGTTTATTAAATGAGTACAACATAGAAGTCGGAGGAGGATTAGGTGATTTTGCCGGTAAAATCTGGCGTGTAGGATTAATGGGAAATAGTTCTTCGGCCAATCACGTAAATGTGTTATTGGGAGCTTTGAAAGAAATAATATAATGGGACTTGATAAACAGGTATTTGTTCAATCCTTATTGAATGAAATTGACGGAGATGTATTGTCTGATGACTATAGTCTGGGGATGTATTCAACGGATGCGAGCGTTTATCAAATTCGTCCGTTGGTGATAATTGCACCCAAAAATGACAGTGATGTGGTCGCGGCTATTAATATTGCGAGAGCACATAAGGTGAAAATACTTCCGAGAGGGGCGGGTACCAGTTTAGCGGGCCAAGCCGTTGGCGAATCCATGATCATGGATTTTTCGAAATATATGGATCAGATCCTCGAATTTAATGAAAAGGAAAAATGGGTACGAGTTCAGCCGGGAATTGTTCGCGATGTGCTCAACGAAACACTCAAAGAATACAATTTGCTCTTTGCCCCTGATCCTGCTACTTCCAGCCGTGCCAACATAGGGGGAATGGTTGGCAATAATTCCTCGGGGACCAAGAGTATTCTCTATGGCAAAACGGTAGATCATGTGCTTGAAGCTGAAATAGTTTTAGCAGACGGAACAAACCTAAAATTTCGAAACCTCACCAAAGCGGAGATTGAGGAAAAGATTTCTAAGAATGATCGTGAAGGACAGCTTTTTCTAAATTTCAAAAATATTATTAATGAGAATAAAAAGGAAATAGAAAAACGCTTCCCAAAAGTAATGCGGCGAGTAGGGGGGTACAATCTTGATGAGTTTGTCGATGATGAGGAGTGGAACTTGAGTAAACTGATTACCGGAAGTGAGGGAACGCTGGCTACAACCCTAAGCGTAAAATTAAACCTGGAACCGCTACCGGCATATAAGTCCGTGTGTGTGGTACATTTTCATGACTTGCTTGAAGCCATTCGGTCTGTAGAATCAATGCTGACGTTTACGCCTTCAGCAGTGGAAATACTGGATAAAACGGTGATTGAGTTAAGTAGGGCAAACCTGACGACTCGAAGGAGTTGCCATTTTATTGATGGGGATCCCGATGCGATATTGATTGTGGAGTTTTATGGTGACAGCAAAGAAGATGTGCTGGCCCGTCCAATGCAAATGATTGAAAATCTCAAAGAACTAAATTTTGGATATACTTACCCTTTGTTTGCTGAAGGATCTGATTACGATGATGTTTGGACTATCCGTCAAAAAGGCCTTGGCCTGATGCTGGGGATTAAAGGTGAAAAAAAACCATTGCCATTTATTGAAGACGCGAGCATTCCATCACCTGTATTACCGGAATATATTGACCGGGTGTTGAAAATTTGTCATAAACATGGCACCCAGGCAGCCATGTATGCTCATGCCAGTGTTGGGGTGATCCATGTTCGGCCTATTCTGGACTTAAGACAACAAATCGATATTGAACGGTTTAGAAAAATTTCGGCTGAAACTTTTGAGCTTGTCATGGAATACGGAGGTTCCTGGAGCGGTGAACATGGAGATGGATTGGTAAGAAGTGAATACAATGAAAAGTTTTTTGGCGCTAAAATATATAGCGCTTTCCAGCAGGTGAAGAAATTATTTGACCCGGATAATTTGATGAATCCCGGTAAAATTATTGATTCCCAAAGCATAACAGAAAACTTGCGGTATGGTACTGATTATTTGGACAAAGAAGTAGATACACAATTCCTGTACAAAACAGACGAGAGTTTCAAGGACTCCGTGCACATGTGTACCGGAGTTGGTGAGTGCCGCAAGCTATTGGGTGGAACGATGTGCCCTAGTTTCAAGGCAACCCGGGATGAAGAGCACTCGACCAGGGGTCGCGCAAATGCGATGAGAATGGCCATGTCCGGGCAGCTTGATAAAGACGGTCTGGCAAGTGAACGACTTCATGAAGTGTTGGATCTGTGCTTATCGTGCAAAGCTTGCAAGTCGGAGTGCCCCAGTAATGTAGATATGGCGAAACTCAAAAGTGAAGTGAGCCAGATGTATTTCGATAAACATGGTATAAAATTTAGAGACCGCCTTATCAGGGATTCCTCTAAAATGGCGTCAAGGTTGAGCGGAGGCATGGCAGGAATTGCCAATGCATTGCAGTCGACTGGAATATTCAAAGCATTTATGGAGAAGTTTGCCGGTTTTGATAAAAGAAGAAGTCTGCCGGAATACGCTAAAGAAACATTTAGCCAATGGTTTGCGAAAAATGCTTTAACAACAAAAGTTAAAGGAAAACAAGTAGCTTTATTTGCTGATACTTATCTTAATTATCATGAACCTCATATAGGAATTGCCGCTTTCAATTTGTTGAAGTCATGTGGGTATGATGTGCTTTTGGCAGAAGTTGGGTGTTGTCAACGGCCAAAAATATCTCATGGTTTTTTGAAAGAAGCAAAAAAGGAAGGGTTAAAAACATCACAGGGATTAGATCAATTTTTGTTAAAAGAGATTCCCGTACTGGTATGTGAACCTAGTTGCGCTTCAGCGCTCAATGATGATATGCCGGATCTAATTGAAGATAATGCACTTGCAGACAGGCTAAAGTCTGGGGTTTATATGATAGATCAATTCCTTTTTGAGGAAGTAAATTCCGGTAGGTTGAAGGCCAAATTTACTTCGGATGAGAGTGAAGTGATGGTGCATGGACATTGTCATCAAAAAGCGCTTTATGGTACAAAATCCATGAATAGCATCCTTGATAGGGTGGACGGTTTAAATCACAGTGAAGTCGATTCAGGTTGTTGCGGAATGGCGGGATCGTTTGGATATGAAAAAGAACATTACGATATATCTGAAAAGATCGGTGCAGAAATCTTATTTCCGGCTATTAAAAAGTTGAATAAAGAAACCAGCGTTGTAGCCTGCGGGTTCAGTTGCCGCCATCAGATCGAGCACTTTACGAATAAGAAACCAAAGCATTGGGTAGAAGTGGTGAAGGCGGAAATAATCATGGAGAATTGAAGGGTGGAATATGAACTAAAGGCGCATCCTGGATTTTTAATAATGCATTCCTCATTGTCGTTTTAGTATCTACAAATTCTACATTTAAATACATTGGATTTTTTAATCTCCAATGAAAAACTAGGCCAAATGCGCTCTAATTATACTTTTCAACGAAGCAACATCCAGCTAATTCACTAATATCAATCCTTTGTTTACAGGACTAAATATAACCTCGAGACTACACCTGATAAATATATAAACATACAGATCTTATACATACAATGAGCCACCTGATATTGTTATTGGTTAGACTTAATTTCAAAGGTAGAATTATGGGTACCTCTAATAACTCCATTTTGTTTCCCAACTTGGGCTTTTTTCCAGCTACTGCGCCTGCCTGCCTGCAAAGGCAGGTTCCCAAAATACTCATTTAGCGATGCTAAACTCCCTGCCTCGCCGGCAGGCTGGTGTTTTTGGCGCCTTGTATCTGAAAAAAATACCTGCGTTCGTATTCCAAAAGGAATTAATAGAGGTGACCTCAAGTCAGTAGGTTTTTATAATAAGATAAGCCAAAACCTTCATTTTGAATTATGAGAGCGTTAATATTGAGAGTTAATGAGTTGTTAAGATATTGGAATTAATTCATTTTGTTGGATAACTTTTCAAAAAAAAACATTATTGAAGGGAACAAAAAGCCATATAAAATCCATATTATCCAGAATTTCAAGGTATGATGATGAAAAAGCCTTGAAAGAACTTTTTGATGGCTTTTATGGAAAGTTATTGGAAATAGCAAAGTTTTATGTCAAGGATTACAGCGCCGGTCAGGAAATCGTTTCAGATGTTTTTATAAAACTATGGAATAACAGGGCAAATATTGAAAAGGTGGATAATATCGCTGCATATTTATATGTAGCCATCAAAAGACAATCTTTGAATTTTATCCGGGATAATAAGAGAAGAATTCATCAATCACTTGATGCCGGCGATAATACCATCTTTATTGAATTAAGATCTCCTGAGAATATGCTATTATCGAAGGAATTTGTGGGGGTGCTAAATACTGCTGTTCAGAATTTGCCATCAAAATGTCGCCTTGTCTATACCCTTGTCAAGGATGATGGAATGAAATACCGGGAAGTTGCAGATTCATTAAGTATTTCAGTAAAAACAGTAGAAATGCATGTGGGTAAAGCGCTGAAAAGAATAAAAATAGATTTAGCCTGCATAATGCAGGGAATAATTGTTGATACTTGTAAAGAGTTAGAAATCACGGCATTGACATTGACTTTAAAAAACACTTCTGAAGATTTTATTTTTCTTGCAACTTATCAGTTTGAACTGACTGTCAATGCCTTATCTGCAAAATGGTTATATTCATGAATTATAGAGGTTAGATAAATATCTGAAATAATATCTTAATTGAAGATAGGGTTTCCTTCCTGATTTGTGTCCTCTTATTAAATGCGTAAAAATCTCATTTAATGAAAGGCAATCTAATATACGATCTTATAGGAAAATTTTTGGCGGGAGAGATAAGTGAGAAGGAAAAGGTGAAATTCCAGACTTGGCTTAATGATTCAGAACGCAATAAGCAAGAATTTGAACTTCATAATGACGTCTGGAAAAAAACACAATTAAATTTCAAATCGTCAGATTCAGAATCTGTGTTCAATAATTTATTGAACAAGATCGACGAACAGCATGAGTTGGAAATTACAGAAAACCAGGGATCCATTGTCAGAAAAGTAAAACATCGGTTTCTTAATTTTACAAAAATTGCTGCGTCGGTAATTTTATTAGCTACAATAGGATATTTTTTTAAAACCATTGATTCTGAATCTCCTGAGGTTGTTGTAAAAACTCTTCATAAACAAAACATCGCGGGCCAAAAATTAAAATTTTTTCTTCCTGATGGGTCAGAGGTATGGCTAAATGCCGAAAGTAAAATTTCATTTCCTGAAAAATTTTCGGGTGGTAAAAGAGAAGTCATTTTAGAAGGAGAGGCCTTCTTTGATGTGATAAAAAATACTGATCAACCATTTATTGTAAAAACAGGGGAAGTTTCAACAACTGCTCTCGGCACATCCTTATAATGTAAAGGCTTTTAATAATGAATCAACAATATATATCGCATTGCAGAGTGGCAAGGTAAAAGTGGAAATAAATGATGATCATGGCAAACAGGAAATGTTTTTGAAACCGGGAGAGGCAATCAGATATGACAGGTCAAAACGCAGAGCCATAAAAGAAGAATATGACGAAGTACTCTTATTAGGATGGAAAGACGGAATCATCAAGTTCAAAGATGCAGATCTGGAGGAAATAGTAAGTACACTTAGTCGCTGGTATGGAGTGCAATTTGATATCAAAAACAAGAAAAATGAAACATGGTCCTATCAAGGGACATTCGAAAATGATAATCTTGAAAATGTTTTAAATGGCATTTCTTTTACACTGGATTTCTCTTATAAATTTGATCAAAAAAATGTAACCATTTATTTAAAATGAAAACCATGAAAAAAATTAATACATCGTAGCCGCCATTGATGCCGGTGTTGGATTCCTCAACGTCAAAATACTCAGATAACAAATTGAATTGTGGGATTTTCTTTGCTATCTTAGTCTAAAATTTATTTTTCAATAAACACTTAAAATTATGAAATTAAAACTATTACAACTAATCGTAATGCTATCGAAATATGCATTTATTGGTTTGTTTCTGCAGTTTTTAACATTTAGCTTGTTAGTGGCTTCAGAATTGAACGCCCAGGAAAACAAAAGCGTGAGAGAGGTCTTTATTGATATAAGTGTGCAGAACGCTGATATCTTCGAGATGTTTCACCGTATCGAAGCACAGACTGATTTTAAATTTAACTACGAAAAAAGAGATTTGAAATCAGCTAATCGACTATCAATTATAGCAAAGCAAAAATCTGTTGCGGATATATTAATGGTAATTTCCAAAGAAGCTAATGTGAAATTCCGTCAGGTAAATAACAATATCAATGTCAATAAGCTGACTGATAAAACAAATAATGACCCGAAACTTGAGATAATAATTGACGACATTGAGATTACAGGTAAAGTGACTAGTGGAGATGATGGCGGTGGATTACCCGGTGTAAACGTCATAGTTAAAGGCACTTCCCAAGGAACAGTTACAGATGTGGATGGTATATATACCTTAAATGCACCGGAAGACGGGACATTAGTGTTTAGTTCCGTTGGTTATATTTCTGAGGAAATCACCATCGGTTCGCAATCTGTTATTGATTTGGTGATGAACGTGAATATCACAGCATTGGAAGAACTTGTAGTTATTGGTTATGGAACGGTAAAAAGAGCAAATGTAACCAATGCGGTATCGAAAATTAATTCTGAATCAATAGAAAACAGGCCATTGACCACATTGTCCGAAGCATTTTCCGGACAAATAGCCGGTGTTTATGCACAGCAAGCCAGTGGGCTTCCCGGATCTGATTTTGAAATAAGAATCAGGGGTACAAACACAATTACCTCGGGCACGGGGCCACTGTATGTGATAGATGGATTGCCGGTTTCGGACATGGCAGATTTTAATATGAATGATGTTGCCTCGGTTGAAGTTTTGAAAGATGCATCAGCTGCGGCAATTTATGGAGCAAGGGGCGCCGGGGGTATTGTACTGATAACCACAAAATCAGGAAAACCCGGCGAGACTAGAATAGATTTTGAAGCGTACACAGGGATACAGTCTGTTAGCAACAAAATAGAGATAATGGACGCTGACCAGTGGGTTGATTATACCGAATGGAACAAGAAGGAGAAATATCGTCGTGATGGAAAAGGGGATCCCTTTACTGACCCTTCAATTACCTGGGATGTCATGGGCAATAAATACTGGACACGAAATTTCTGGTATGATGGAAGAGACCACCTTATGACAAATACAGATTGGCAGGATCAAGGACTACAAGATGCATTGAAAAGTAATTTCTCATTAACCCTCACCAAAGGGATTGAAGGTGGAAGCTTTTTGGTTTCAGGGAATTATTTAGATCAGGAGGGGCTTTTTAAAGGTACGAGTTTTAAAAGATTTAATTTTAGATCGAATGCCCGGTACGACATTAATAAAAAAGTAGAGGTGGGCTTGAATCTCTCCGTCTCCCATTCCCTGGCTGATGGCAACAGAAATGGTGAAGGCAAAGAATCTCCATATATGAGGCTCATTGTAGCTGATCCTACAGTTCCGGCTGATGGCAATTACAGGTCGCATGAATATGGTTTATTAAGCAGCGACCCAAATCCAATTATTCAGAGCCAGGTAATTATTGATGATACAAAAAGAACCAGATCCTTTGGGAATATGTTTGTTAATTACCAGATAATTGATGGATTAAAATTAGGCGGGCAATATGGTTTTGACCTCAGAAGTGTTGAAGAAACATGGTTCAAACCAGTGGATGTGAATAAAAAGAATAGAAGAGAGGGTGAACAAACAAATAGAAATAGTCAACGTTCTCTTCTTCAGGCAACCTTGAATTACGACAAAACATTCGGTAAGCATACCTTGGGATTGATGGCTGGTTACACCTACGAGCAATCACATACAAAAACAGTCAATCTGCGTTCCTGGGATTTTGCAACCGATGATATCCACACCTTTAATACAGCAGCAACTTTCCGGAATTGGAATGACACTGAAACAGAGTGGAGCCTTGTCTCCTTTTTCGGTAGGGCAATTTATAATTATTCCGATCGCTATATCGTAAGCGCCAGTGTAAGACGGGACGGAAGTTCGAGGTTTGGAAAAGACACTAAATTTGGTGTTTTCCCGGCAGCTTCAGCAGCCTGGAGAATTAGCGAAGAAGCTTTTTTTCAGGATGTGTCAGTCATCTCAAACCTGAAATTAAGGTTTAGCTGGGGACAAACCGGTAACGACAATATAGGAAATTACAGCTCCTATGGTCGCTTATCTAATTTTAATTATTCATATGGAGGACAACTCGCTTTTGGTTTCGCACCAATAACTGCCGATAATCCAACACTTACCTGGGAAACGAATACTACTTCAGACATTGGACTGGATTTAGGTTTTCTTGGAAATCGGATAACTATTTCCGCAGATTATTATATAAATGAAACTACGGATTTACTACTTGACGTTCCTGCTCCTGCTACTACAGGCATCCCGGGATCAATCACTTTAAATAGCGGATCGGTAGAAAACAAGGGATGGGAATTTGAACTTTCATCTACCAACATTCAAAGTTCGGCCTTAGGTGGTTTTAAATGGAGAACAAGTTTTAATATGTCTCACAATGAAAACAAAGTTACCAGTTTAGGTTTTGGTATAAATGAACTCATTGGGCAATTGAGAAGTGTTCCTACTCACATTACCAAAGTAGGATTGCCAATTCGTAGTTTCTACCTCTATGATTTTATAGGTATTCTATCAGAGGCTGACATTGACAATGATGACGTGGCAAAATTTAACAAGCAAGAAGCCGGAAATTTAAAGATTAGAGACATTAACGGCGATAAAGTTATTAACGACGCAGATAGAACTGTTGTAGGCAGCAACCATCCGGATTATATATTTGGAATGACCAACACCTTCAAAATTGGAGATTTTGATATTAGCCTTCTTTTAACCGCAATTACGGGTTTTAAAACGTATTTTATGTTTGGAAGGTATATAGATGCCGGTCATACGAGCAGGAATCAGATGCCTAACTGGGCAAATGGTTACAGAAGCGCTGCTGAACCAGGCGATGGTCAAACACCATATCCTTTTGGGGCCAATCCTGAATTTACGGACCGATGGATGTATAAAGGTGATTACTTCAGGATTAAAAATTTGACCTTTGGTTATACAATACCAACTTCAGTTATATCGAAAATAAATATGAAAACGTTTCGTGCTTATATTTCTGTCGATAATTTATTAAACATTACCGACTACCCCGGTGGCAATCCAGAATCAAATGTATTTAGTGCCGGAAACTCTTTAGCCCAAGGTGCAGATTATGGAACTTTCCCATTAACGAGGACCTTTATTGTTGGTGTTAAATTTGGTTTTTAATACTATAAAAAAACGAAAAAGATGAAAAAATATAGATTAATATTCATGTCATTGCTGATAGTCAGTTCACTTTCATGTGAAGATAAACTGGATCTGGCACCGATTTCTGAGCTTACAACAGGGAATTTTTATCAGACTGAAGCGCATATTGAAGAGGCGGTTGCAGGTATGTATAATAATACAAGAGGGCTATTTACAGTAGATAAGCCATATATGGCGCAGGCCCCTTCAGATAATACTTCACAACTTTATTTAAGTTATAATGAGGGAGAAACAGGTATAACCCAGTATAAAACAACTACAGAAAATTTTGTGGTTTTAGATTACTGGGAAGAAGCATACCAGACAATACTTAGATGTAATATTGTAATTGAAAAATCAGAAGAAGTAGAATTTGCTGATCCTGCTACAAAAGAAAGATATATCGGTGAAGCAAAATTTTTGCGGGCGCTTATCTATTTCGATATGGTTCGGTTTTTTGGAGGAGTTCCTCTTATTACGGAGTTACTACCGCTTGAAGAAACATATTTGATTGGAAGATCCACAAAAGAGGAGGTTTGGAATCTCGTTAAAACTGATTTGACTCAGGCTGCAGCAGTGCTGCCCGAAACCGATAACGGTGGCAGAGCAACAAAATATTCAGCATTGGGTATTCTTGCCGATGTACATCTTAATCTTGGAGAGCATTCAGAGGCAAAAACTGCCATTGATCAGGTGATAGGCAGTGATAATTATGCATTATTTGATGATTTTGCCGATGTGTATAAAGATGGAAACAACAATGGTAAGCATTCTATTTTTTCTATTCAGTTCTTAAATCAAGCCGGTGAAGGAAACCCTTATCCTACACGCCATGTACCAAAATTTATTGATACAAATCAATGGCCCTTTGCCGGTACCGGCAGGGATTTGACACCTTCAGAAGATCTTTGGTTTGCATTTGGCGATGTAGATTTACGCCGTGATTTAACCATGAAAAATTCTTGGATTGATGGACAAGATGGCACCTTAAATGAGGACTCTTACTGGCAGTGCAAACATGGGATAAATAACACACCTTTTGCTTTTCAGGTTTGGGGTATTAACCATATTGTAATGAGGTACGCTGAAGCGCTTCTTATTTCAGCCGAGGTTGAAAATATATTGGGTGCAAGTGGAAAAGCTGTTGCAATAATTAACCAAATCCGTAACAGAGCTGGGCTGCCAGATTTTGTTTCATCAGATCAAAATGCTATCCACGATGAAATTTATCAACAAAGAAGATTTGAATTAGCTTTTGAAAACGAAAGATGGTTTGACATACAACGATCAGGAAAAGCGGCAGCTATGCTAGCCCCATTTACTGAAGGAACTGTTTACAGTTATTCCGATACTTATGCTCTTTTTCCTATTCCTCAAGTTGAAATTGGTAAGGTGGGTTCGGATGTTTTAGCTCAAAATCCGGGATACTAAAATATATTTTTGATTAGTCATTATTTACATAAAGGAGGGAGATTTCCCTCCTTTTTTTTATTTTGGATTAACATTACTCAAGTTTCACACTTCAACTACAAACTCTAACAATCAACAGCCTATGACTTTACGGAGTGGACTCAGTATTAAAATTCGTGAATTCTAGTTATTTTTAGAAATTTCAAAGAAACTTACTTCAAACTTCACGTGCACAGAATTATTTCGTCATTTTTAAGTGAAGAACAACAAGCCTTCATGAAGGGAATAAAAATCGATAAATCCGTGTGAGAAAGTTAGAATCAGTTAATTTCTCTTTTTATGTTAAATGCAATTTAGTTATCGGTATTACCATTGCATGTGAAATAAAAGAAAGATGATAGTTTTTGCGATATTTTTTTTTCAGATCATTATTCATTTAAATTAAAATATGGATTTACTGTATTATAATGAATTAGACTATTCAAGAGTAAAAAAGCAATTTAAAAAAGTTGAGAAGTTTCTAGCTGAGGATAATTTTAAGTCGGCACAAATAAAAAAAGTAGTAAATACCGATTATTTCAGGGCAAAACTGGATGACACTAACCGGCTGCTTTTTAAGTTTGGCAAGTACCAGGGCCGATTTTACATCCTGATTCTCGAAGTGATTTTGAATCATGAGTATGAAAAATCGAAGTTTTTGCGTGGAGTGCATATTGATGAAAGTAAGTTGGAAATCATCGAAAGCATTCAAAAAACACCTGCCGGTGACGTTTCAAATCTTATATACATAAATCCCAAACAGGCTCATTTTCATGTTCTTGACAAAATTATTTCTTTTGATGACATTCAAAACGAAATATATTCCCTACCTACACCATTGATTATTATTGGCTCAGCCGGTAGCGGTAAAACCGCCCTTACATTGGAAAAATTAAAGCGGCTCGATGGAAATGTGGCCTATATTTCCTTGTCTGCATATCTTGTAGAAAATGCCAGGCAAACCTACTATGCTCATAACTACGAGAACGGAAAGCAAGAAATTGATTTTTTAACTTTTAGTGACTATTTGAAAAGCATTAAAATTCCCAAAGGAAGGGAACTGACTTACAAAGTATTTGAAGAATGGTTCGGTAAGCACATTCACAATAGCAAAATTGACGAACCGTTCCGGCTATTCGAAGAGTTTAAAGGTGTTCTTACCGGATCGGTAACCGATGCGGCCAGTTTGTCAGAAGAAAATTATCTTAACCTGGGAGTGAAGCAATCCATTTTTACCAGTAATCAACGCAAAGAGGTCTTTCAGATTTTTAAAAAATTTCTACGTTTTCTTATAGAAAGCCCTTTCTACGATATAAACATGCTCTCTTACGAATACTTGCAGTTTGTAGAACCGAAGTATGATTTTGTGGTGATTGATGAGGTGCAGGATATTACCAATGTACAACTTTCGGTGATACTCAAATCCTTGAAAAACCGGCACAACTTTATGCTGAGTGGGGATTCCAACCAGATAGTGCACCCTAATTTTTTCTCATGGTCAAAAATTAAAACACTATTTTTTAAAAGTAATTTTGATTTTACTCTGACCCGGATACTTAAAACCAATTATCGGAATTCTCAAAAAGTAACAGAAATATCCAATACTCTATTAAAAATAAAGAATCTGCGTTTTGGCTCCGTGGATAAGGAGAGTACCTATCTGATCAATTCAGTATCAGAAAAAGATGGTGAAGTTTATTTAATGAATGATGATAAAAAAGTAAACCGCGATCTTAATAGCAAAACACAGAGCTCTACAAGATTTGCCGTGCTTGTCATGAACAATACAGACAAAATACAAGTACGGAAGTTTTTTAAGACGCCACTTGTTTTTTCGGTGCAGGAAGCCAAAGGCCTCGAATATGAAAACATCATCCTTTTCAACTTTGTCTCCAACAATTCAAAAGAGTTTTTTGAACTCACAAAGGGTGTTGAGCCGGAATCTTTGAAGGATGAAATGAAGTATGGACGTGCAGGAAATAAAGAGGACAAAGATCTTGAAGTGTACAAGTTTTATGTTAACTCACTATATGTTGCCTTTACCCGTTCGGTTCGCAACTTGTATATACTGGAGCAAAACCGGAACCATCGCCTTTTTGAGTTACTGGAATTACGCGAAACGAAACAAAAAGTGCAATTAGAGGCGCAAAAATCGAATGAAAAAGAGTGGTTGGAAGAAGCTGACAAACTAGAGTTGCAGGGCAAGCATGAACAGGCTCAACAGATTCGAGATCGCCTAAGCGGAGTACAATATATTAGTTCGGAAGAATATTTAGACTTACAACGAACGGCGCTTGATCCCAACAAAACTGAACAAGAGGTAAAAAGAGAGCGAAAAACACTATTCCGATATGCTGAAGCACGCAAGCACATTGACATTATTGAACAACTTGCCGAATTACAATTTAATCGTGCCATACTTTATATGAGGCAGATAAGGGCCTTACGTAAAGAATTTGAAAAGGCCTGTCGCCTGAACCGTATGATCGAGGTAAAGAAAATAACCGATAAATACGGAACAGATTTTCCTGTTAATGATGAGGGCGTGTCCGGACTGATGTATGCGGTGTCCCTTGGGAATATTGAAACCGCAACATATTTCTTGAATAACAAAGCCGATATTAACCTCACTGATCAATTTGGTTACAACCCATTAAGAACTGCTTTGCTTGCTATGATCAAGAGTACTATTTCCATCCCAAAAAAAACCAAAGAATATACGGTTTTTTTGGAGTGTGTTTATGCCAAATTGAAAGTACCTCAATTGCGATGCATAATCAACGACAGACTTGTGATAGTTAATGATAGGTCTATGCAGTACTTTTTGGTTAACTTCTTACTGGCAGCGCAAGAAGCCATTATTAAAGAAAAGATGAAAGAAATGTTTAAGCGCTTAGATTCGATGTTGATGTTTTTACCAAATGATCAACAAAGAAATATTAAACGAAGGGGGAATATCGATGCTGTTGACACTGGACTATCGATGAACGATTTTTTAACTTATATCGATCAAATGCCAGAGTTTGTACTGGTCGATTATCGGCGCAAGCGTTCTTATATCAATTCCATTCTATCAAATAATGAAGTGGACAGGGATTTTATATATAATCAGAAGCTCTTTAAACGTGTAGAACGTGGTGTGTATAAACTTAATCCCGAACTTAAAATTGAGGTCACAGACAAATCCGATATTTAAATGTGTACACGATTGGAAATTTTAGAAGTAAGAGAACCTTATCCGGTGATTGATCCTTTAATTTTTTTTGAGAACTGTAAAATTAGAATCAATGGCCTGTTGAATATGCACAAATTAGTATTTACTAATGTAAATAAAACTCAAAATGAAAAGAACTAATTACTTATTTATTGTAGCCTTATTTTGTGTGGGCATGTCTGATTTAATTGGACAGGACCTGCCAAATATCCTGTGGATTTCCGTGGAAGATATCAGTCCTGATCTGGGATGCTACGGAGACAAAAATGCGCATACCCCGGTATTGGACAAATTGGCTGATACAGGAGTGAGATATACCAATGCCATCGCAAACGCTCCCGTTTGTGCCCCTGCCAGATCCGTCATTATCACCGGGATGTATCAGACTTCGATAGGTTCACATCATATGAGGTGTAAGGGAAAGATGCCTGAAGGGTTTAAATATTACCCTCAAATTTTGAAGGAAAAAGGATACTACTGTACCAACAACGAAAAAGAAGATTACAATCTGGTTTATGATTCGCAAACCATTTGGGATGCATCAGGAACAAAAGCCCATTGGCGAAACAGGCCTGACAAGTCCAAGCCATTCTTTGCAATTTTCAATCTAAAGATGACCCATGAAAGTTGTATAAATTCCAAAGAAAAACACGATCGGGTTACCAGTGAATTACCTGATCATCTACGGGCAAATTCTGAAGAGTTGAAACTTCCTCCTTATTATCCTGATACTGAAATTGTACGTGAGCTTTGGGCCAGACACTATGATAATATTTCCATGATGGATATCACAGTTGGTAATATTCTTAAGCAACTGGAAGATGATGGCTTGACTGAAAACACAATTGTCATTTTCTTTTCCGACCATGGCACAGGTTCGCCGAGACATAAGCGATGGTTGTATGATTCGGGGATTAAGGTTCCATTTATTGTTAAAGCTCCGGCAAAATACCAACACCTGCTTAAAGGCAAGCCCGGATCAGTTAATGATGAAATTGTATGTTTTATTGATTTAGCGCCGACAGTATTAAATCTTGCAGAAACTATCATTCCAAGTAATATGCAAGGGAGGGCTTTTTTGGGAAATAATTTAAAACCGGAAAGAGCTTATGCATATTCTGCAAGGGATCGCATGGATGAGCGTTACGACATGCAACGATCCGTGCGCAGTAAGGAGTTTAAATACATTAGGTATTATGAATCCTACAAACCATACACGCAATTCATGAATACTCCTGAGAAAGGAGAAATCATGATGGCAATCCGGGAAGCGGCGAAAAACGGCACACTTCCCAAAGCGGGTTTTCACATTGCAAAGGACATTAAACCTGATGAAGAATTATTTGATTTGGAAACAGACCCATGGGAATTGAACAACCTGGCCAATAATCCGGCATATAGAGATAAGTTGGAAGAAATGCGCAATGCTCATGCACGATGGTCTGACAATACCAAAGACGCCGGATTAATTCCAGAAACGATTTTAAGGGCTTGGGAAAAAAAATATAACAAGTCTATTTATTCTATTTTGAGAGTGCAGGATGTTCCGATCCATGAGATCAGGGCGGCCGCATTAGGTAAAGATCCCATTTTGTTAACAGAAGCCCTCGATCATCAAAATGAAGCCGTGAGGTATTGGGCAGCGATAAGCCTTGGAAATTATCAGGAATTGAAAAGTCAATCAAAATCAATAAAAAAATTGAACGCCATGTTAGATGATGCTACTCCTGCAGTTCGAATTGCTGCTGCCAGGGCGTTGTGCAAAACCGGTTCCTTTTCACCATCTGTAAAAACATTGGTTTCGGAATTGAACCATGAGGACGAATGGGTCAGACTATTGGCTGCACAGGTGTTGGATGAAATTGGGGAAAATGCAAGGATAGCAGAAAGTGAGTTGCAAAAAAGGATCGATGAAGATAAAAATAAATATGTGGTGAGGGTAGCAAATCGTGCACTGAATGTGATGAATGGAACTCAAAACCAAGTGAAATAGTGTTATGGGAAAAATCAGAATTATAGCTGTATTCAGATTTCTTTCTACAGTTTCTCTAATAGGTACACCAAAAAATCATATAGCTGAGGAATTTGGTTCCGCTAATCATGGGTCATTTGTTTTTCCCAAAACCACTAGTTGATATTAAATGAAATTGAATAAATTATAAATCCAGGACTATGAAAAAACTTTTTTATACCATTATTCTTTCATCTTTCATATTAGCCGTATCATGCAAATCCCAAAATCGTATGCAAGAGGTTAAAAATGATGAATTATCTGTCGAATTTGTCAGGCATGAATCCGAGAAGAGGATTGATGTAATGATCGATAATAAACTTTTCACTTCTCTCAAATGGCCAGAAGGCGTATACAAACCGGTACTTCATCCCATTCTTACCTCTGCAGGAACGATCATTACACGCGGATTTCCGCTGGAACCCAGGACAGGCGAACGTCCTGACCACAGGCATCACGTGGGTAACTGGTTAAATTATGGCGATGTTAATGGATTTGATTTCTGGGGAAATGGCCACTCCGGGGAGAGAAGTGCCAACGGCGGCGAGATCAGATTGCTGGAAGTTGAAAAATTATCTCCGGGAAATGGTGAAGGATCCATGATCACCAAAGGAAGCTGGGTTGACTCTGAAGGGAAAGAACTGTTGACCGAAAACACGGCATATCATTTTATTGCAGAAGGATCAACACGCATCATTGACCGTATTACCACCTTAACGGCAAGTAGTAAAACAGTTTTGCTCAACGATACTAAAGAAGGGATGTTTGCAATCCGCGTTGCCCGCCAACTGGAGTTACCCTCAGATGGCGACATCACTGTATTAGATGCGCAAGGTAATCCTACAAAAGTCACCGCAATGTCAAACGAAGGCATCTCGGGTAATTACCTGAGCAGCGAAGGCAAAACCGGACTGGATGTGTGGGGTACCCGGGCCAAATGGATGAATCTTTATGGTAATATCGATGACGAAAAAATATCCCTGGTTATTTGCGATCATCCAAAGAATCAAAGCTATCCAACGTACTGGCATGCACGTGGATATGGGCTATTTTCGGCAAACCCGCTTGGAGTAAAAGATTTCACGAAAGGAAAAGAAGAGCTAAATTTCAGTATACCCGCAGGGCAATCAGTCACATTTAGATACCGCTTGATAATTAGTTCCAATTCCCATTTGACAGTGGTGGAGATTAAAGCATTTGAAAAAGATTTTGCAAAGAAATATTAGATAAGTTGGCATTGAAGTGATTCCACAAGGGTGTTAGATGGAGTTAGCATATGCCTTTTCTGAATCGCTCAATTTAGGTTGAATAAATAAAGGGAGAAACAGTATTTTGTTGTTGCCTCATTGGTGCGGAATCACATACTTTTAAATATTTTTATATGGATTAATACGCGATAAAAAGATAAGTGAAGACAAGGAATAAGGAAAGAAATGAAGTAACAGTTGGCACATATAATAATGCGGCAAAAAATTATCAGGATAAAGTCATGGGTATGGATTTATATGATGACACCTATGATATGTTTTGCAATTTGATTGAAAAGAAAAATGCAGAAATTTTTGAAATCGCCAGCGGCCCAGGTAATGTGACAAAGTACTTACTTTCAAAACGTCCTGATTTTAAAATAACAGGAAGTGATATAGCTCCCAACATGAATAGATTGGCGAAGATAAATAATCCAAAGGCTGATTTTCTATTAATGGACTGTCGGGATATTGAGATGCTTGGCAGAAAATTCGATGCGATTATGTGTGGCTTTTGTATGCCATATTTATCAAAAGAAGAGTGTAGAAAGTTGATATCGGATACATCAAAATTGTTGAATCCCAATGGGCTGTTATACTTCAGTACAATGGAAGATGATTATGATAAATCAGGATTTGAAACCACAAGCTTTAGTGGACCAGATCAGGTATATATTTACTATCATCAGGCAGACTATTTGATGGATTGTTTAACGGATAATGGATTTCAAATAATTGAGATGCAAAGGAAAGATTGCCCGGAACCAGATGGCACATTTTTTACCGATATGATTTTTATTGCAAGAAAGATTTAGGTTATTAACATGGTGCAAACATTCAGCTATCAAACACTTTGAATTTGAGCATTCGGATGAATTACCATTGATGGTGGGCATTTATTTTTTGGGAATACAAAGACATCATGCAAATCCAGCATTGGAACCATTTGAAGGGGTCGGTGATGGGAGATTAAGAATTAAAATTTGATAATGGACAACACTAAATGATTACTATGAAAAGATTATTAACCATGAACACATTTATAGAGCGCTGTATTTCATTGTTCCCTTTTATAATCTTCATAATTGTTTTTTCAGCTTGTGTTTCAAATGACGAGGCAGATGAGGTACAGACCAGGCAAAGGCCCAATATTTTATTCGCCTTTTCTGATGATCAATCGTGGTTGCATACCGGTGCATTCGGCGATAAGATTGTTAAAACGCCGGCCTTTGATAGAGTCGCTGATGAAGGTGTGCTCTTTACGCATTCATTTTCTGCCTGTCCTTCTTGTACTCCGTCAAGAAGTGCGGTTATTAGCGGACAGGATATTTGGCGAATCCAGGAAGCAGGAGTACTATTTGGATCCATACCCAAAGATTTGAAATTATATCCACACATGCTCGAAGAGGCAGGATATCATGTCGGATACACCGGAAAAGGATGGCTTCCCGGGAATTTCAGTGACCTTGGGCTGGAAAAGGATCCAATCGGTAAAGCATACAATTCCATCATGGAAGGTCATCTTGCTAAGGGAATAGACCGACGAAATTATGCTGCCAACTTCGCTGATTTTCTGAAAGACCGAAATGAAAATCAACCTTTCTGTTTCTGGTTTGGATCTACGGAACCACATCGAATATATGAAGATGGCGTAGGAAAAATGATAGGTAAAAAAACAGCAGATGTAAATGTACCACCTTTTTGGCCTGACGTAGAAGTGGTGCGCAGCGATATATTGGATTATTACTATGAAATTGAATGGTTTGATTCCCATCTGGAAAGTATGCTGGTGAAACTGGAAGAGATCAATGAATTGGACAACACACTCATTGTAGTAACCTCAGACAATGGCATGCCATTTCCCAGGGCAAAGACAACACTTTATGATTGGGGAGTGCGGATGCCGCTTTCGATTCGATGGGGAGATAAAATAAAAGGCGGGCGTGTGGTGGATGATTTAGTCTCCCACATAGACTTTGCGCCCACTTTTCTCGAAGCTGCCGGAATTACTATTCCTACTGAATTTACCGGTAAAAGTTTACTGCCGATTTTGCTGTCAGGCAAAGAAGGATTGGTAGAAAAATCTCGCGACAGGGTTTTTACAGCTACCGAAAGGCACACCTGGTGCAGACCCGATGGTGCAACCTATCCCATACGTGCGATCAGAACCAGGGATTATCTGTATATAAGAAATTATGAACCGGACAGATGGCCAACCGGAGGGCCGACATTTGTATCTTCCAACCGGACATTTCATGGCGACGTAGATGCATGCCCTACAAAAACGTTTATGGTGCATCCTGATAATCAAAAGAAATTTGAAAGAGAATATGAACTCAGCTTTGGAAAAAGGCCCGCGGAAGAACTCTACAAAATTGCTGATGATCCGGGGCAAATCAATAATTTAGCGGGGCTACCGGAATACGAGGAAATCAGAAGCACATTACGCACGGATTTGGAAGCACATCTTTCAAAAACAGGGGATCCTAGAATGAACGGTAAGGATCCATGGCAATCGTACACCTATCACCAGACGGATGGATTTGGAGCAACCTACAATATGAGTTTACCGGTCGACCAGAGATCGAGGCATTCATTGAGACCAGGAAACTAAGGGTTTGCTCAATTATAAATTGCTATTTTGAAGTGTAAAATAAAATGTTAACGCAAAGACCGCCAAACTGAACACGCAAAAAACGCAAAGAAATATTTATAGTTTATTTACAAATGTCGTTTAGTTAAGCACCTATTATCCCTCTCTGGAGAGGGTGAAGGGAGAGGTTAGTCAATAATCTTCTTATCTAAACGACATTGGTTTGTTTATTCTTCATCCTCAGAGTCTCCTGAAAGGGACTCTGAGGAAATGCAAAATACTTCGTATCTTGTCATCCTTAGGTCAGCGCACAGATTAGATAATGCCCTTAGTGAAGTTTACTTCTGTACAATAGCATGCAAAAAATAGCTTGCATTATTACCATATTACTCAGAGTCCTCTGCGAGAGACTCTAAGTGGGGGTAACATGTCGAAGCTTTATCTTTTAGTGGAGGCGCTAAGACCAGAGAGGGAAGACACTGAGGAATTCAATATACTTGTTTGATCAGTGCATATAATCCTGCCATTGTACCAGCACATACTTGTCTTTTCCATTTTCCGATTTTTTCAGAAATCCATATTCATAGCAAAACAA
>SMVB01229270.1_pt1 | contig 21259 bp, 15 predicted proteins | sample 2456461 | NCBI WGS metagenome assembly SMVB01 (sample SAMN11095934, study PRJNA526329) | marine sediment metagenome | biome: Marine sediment; feature: Surficial sediment; material: Deep marine sediment; isolation source: Hadal surficial sediment | place: Pacific Ocean | collected 2014-05 | depth...
CTCGTAGATATTGCGCATGTCGACCATCCTCGGCTCGGCCATCAACTCCTTGGCGCGCACCAGATCGAGCATCCGGAACTCGTTCCACTCGGTCACGATCGCCATCACATCGGCCCCTGATAATGCCTCGTAGGCATCCTTGCAGAGCACGATTTCCGGCACCGCCTGCCCAGCCGCTGCCATCGCTGCCGGATCGTAGGCCCGAATTTTCGCGCCCCGCGAAATCAGGCCGCGAATGATCTCGAGTGCCGGCGCTTCACGAATATCATCGGTTTCGGGTTTGAAGGATAACCCGAGTACAGCGACGGTCTTTCCCTCGACGTCCCCATCCAATGCGGTCACGACCTTGTCGATCATGCGTAGACGTTGTCTCTCGTTGACACGAATTGCGGCCTCGACGATTGAGAATTCGTGTCCCATTTCCCGTGCAAAATGGGCAGCGGATCGGGTGTCCTTCGGAAAGCAGGAGCCTCCGAAACCCGGCCCGGCATGCAAGAACTTCTTTCCGATCCGCCGATCGAGACCCATCACCCGTGCGATCGCCTGGACGTCGCCGCCGATCGATTCGCATAACACGGACAACTCATTGATGAACGAGATCTTGGTCGCGAGGAAGGCGTTCGCGGCGTATTTCGAGAGCTCCGCGGTGTGGATATTGGTTTCGACGAAGGGCGTCTCGTTCAGATAGAGGGGGCGGTAGAGATCCTTGATGATCGCGAGCGCCTGATCGTCATCGCCCTCGGTGCCGATCACCACCCGATCCGGGCGCATGAAGTCACCGATCGCAGCGCCCTCGCGGAGGAATTCGGGATTCGACGCGAGGCTGAACCGAACATTCACGCCTCGGGCGTCGAGCTCTTCCTGGATGCAGATTCGCACCCGGTCGGAGGTCCCGACGGGCACCGTGCTCTTCGTGACGATGACCTTGTAGCTCTCGATTCGCTGGCCGATTTCCCGAGCGACCGCCTCGATGAATCGAAGATCGGTGCTTCCATCCTCCGCGGGGGGCGTGCCCACCGCAATGAAGATCACGAGGGCCTGGTCGATCGCCTCGGCCGCTTCGGTCGTAAACGAAAGACGACCGCTTCGAACATTGCGAGCCACGACTTCGTCGAGCCCGGGCTCGTAGATCGGGATCTCTCCCCGTTCGAGACCCTCGATTTTTTCCCGATCCTGATCGACGCACGTCACGTGGACACCGAACTCCGAAAAGCACGCACCCGTCACCAGCCCGACGTATCCGGTTCCGATCACCGTAATATTCATCGATATTTTCTCACTCCCACATCTGATGGACCGGCGTCCGATTCGACCGGTCCCAAAGCCCGATCAAGAAACCCTCAGGACTCCCGTGCCCCGCTCACCGCTCGCTGTTCGACCTCGCTCACGGTCTCGGGCACCGTCTCGGTCTCGGTCTCGACGGTGCCGGGACTCGACGGCGGATCGGCGAGCAGATCGAGGGAAAAGGCATCCAGGTTCCGGAGCAGCCGGATCGTCACACCGACCACCGCAGCGAGATAGACGAACGCGACCCAGCCATCGAGCTGCGAGAACGAAACGGCGATCATGCAGAAACAGCCCGTCAGGAAGTAGAGCAGCAGCACCGCACTCTTATGCGATCCCTCGCGTTCCAGGAGTCGATGATGCATGTGCAGCTGATCTGCTGAAAAGACGCCGCGCCCGCTCCGCAACCGACGGATGATGGAGAGTCCCGTGTCGAGCAAGGGGATCGCGAGAGCGAGCAGCGGCACGAGAAACGCGAGCAGCGCCGCCTTCCGATAGCCCTCGAGTGCGAGCAGAGAGAGCGCAAACCCGATCAGGAGTGAACCGGTATCTCCCAGGAAGATCCGCGCGGGTGGGAAATTGAAGGGCAGATACCCGATCAGCGCGCCGAAGAGCGCTAGCCCAATGACCACCCCGAGCCACTGACCCGCCTGCCAGCAGATGATTGTCAGGGTCGCCGCGATGATGGCACCGATGCCCGACGACAATCCATCGAGCCCATCGATCAGGTTCATCGCGTTCGTAACGCCGACGATCCAGAGCAGCGATACCGGCCACAGGATCCATCCCGGCACAGCCAGTGTTTCGCCGGTGATCAGATTGCTGAATAGATCCACCCGAAATCCCGCCTCGACCGCGATTGCGGCCGCGAGGATCTGAAAAAACAACTTGCCGATCGGCCGGAGTTCGAAGCGGTCATCCCAGGCCCCGACCAGCATCAGGAGGGTGGCTCCCCCGGCGAAGCCGGCGACACCCCGTGCGAGACGGGGTTCATCGAAGATCAGGAGTCCGACAGTGAGCCCGACACCACATCCCACGCCGACCGCGATTCCACCCAAGAGCGGCATGGCTTCGCGGTGACTGACCTTTCGCTCGTTCGGCCGATCGAACGCGCCGATGCGGCGTGCCAGGCGAATCACGAACGGCGTCGCGAACGCCGCCGTGCTCGCTGCGGTCACCACGATCACGATCGCCTGGATGTAGATCTGCTCCAAGGGACTCTCCGGGGCGTCGTTCGGCCCGATCGAAAATCAGGAAACAATGAATAAGATGAAGCGCGAAAGACGCGCTTCATCGAATTGACGGGTCTGGCGATTCGCCGATCAGACCGGGCGCATCCGCCGAGCCTCTCGCAAACCCAACACCGACCGCCTAGTAGTATCCGTACTGCTCCCGACTCGCTTCCGACCCGTTCAGCACGAGTCCCACCACTCGCCGGCGGTCCAGAATGTCGAGCGCGGCTTCCACTTCTTCTTGCGGCGTCACGCCGGCTCGAACCACCATCACGAATCCGTCACAGAGTTCGGAAACGATCTTCGCATCCGGCAAACCCAGACATGCCGGAGTATCGAGGATCACGCGGTCATATCGCCCGGCAACGTCCTCGATCAGCTTCCCCATCTCCGGTGAGGCGAGCAACTCAGAGGGATTCGTCGGGACCGACCGAACCGGCAGGATGTCGAGATTCACGCCCTCGAGCTTCTGGATCGCTTCATCCACGGTCGCCTGATTGACCAGGATTTCGGCGAGGCCCACCTGGGGCTGCAACCCGAGTGTCGAATGGACCTGGGGTCGGCGTAGATCGCAGTCGATCAACAGCACACTCCGACCCACGCTCATCGCAGTCACCGTGGCGAGGTTCACCGCACAACTGGACTTACCCTCGCCGGAATTCGCGCTGGTGACGGCGAGGGTCTTGAGCGGGCGCTGCGAGCCGAGCGAGTCGAGCCGACCGCGAAGACTTCGATACTGCTCCGCGACGTAGGAGTCCGGCTGGAGCAGGGAAATCCGGCGTTTATTGGCCTCATTGATCCCTTCCGCCGCAGGCTGACCTCGATCGCCGAGCAGGCGCGCGAAGATGCCGGGCACCTTTGCGCGCGGGCGCGCTACCGGCCCGTTGAAGGAGACGCCTGCGGGCACGTGTGCATCGACTCCGGTGACCTTCCGTCGCCGTTCCTGCTCCGCACGCTGTAGCGCTTCGTAGTGTTTGGGCATCTGTTTTCTCCCTGAACCTCGAATCGGTTCGCCTAACGGCGGAACCGTAAAAGTCGACGCCGACGGCGTCCGTTCGCGGGCTTGGTAATACCCCGCGTGTTCTTCTGGTCTTCGAGCTCGTCCTTCGGAATCAGGCCGAGATCAGCCGCGACCTCGCGAACGGCGTCCGAACCGAGACTCGTTTCCTGTCGCACGTATCCGAGCAGGAGCATTCCGTCACAGATATTGTTGATCAGACGCGGAGTACCCTCTGTCAGCCGATACAGCTCCCGAAGCGCCTTCTTCTTGAAGATCGCACGACCGGTGTAGCCGGCCTTGGCGAGTCTCTCCTCGACGTACTCTGCGACCTCGGCTTCGTCGAAGGGCCGCAGGTGGTGCCGCAGGGCGATTCGTTGTCGCAACTGGCGCAGTTCGGGCTGATCGACGAGTTCCTGAAGCTCCGGTTGCCCCACCAACATGATCTGGATCAACTTCGACGTCGGGGTCTCGAGGTTCGACAAGAGCCGGATCTCCTCGAGCATTTCTGCCGAAAGGTTCTGCGCTTCGTCCACGATCAGGATCACGCGTTCGTTCGCGGCGAGCTTGTCGATCAGATACTGATTCAGCACGAGCAAGTATTCCGCTTTCGTCTCACAAGCGGGCCCGACACCGAGTTCGTGGAAGAGCATCCGGAAGAACCCCATCGGGTCGAGCCGCGGATTGAAGATGAAAGCCGAGTTCGTCGTCGAATCGAGCTGTCCGAGTAGCGCGTGCAGCAAGGTCGTCTTGCCCGTCCCGACCTCGCCCGTCAGCATCACGAACCCCTTGCCCGAATTGACGGCGTAGACGAGCGTCGCCAATCCCTCGCGATGCGCTTCTCCCAGGTACAAGAACGAGGGATCAGGACTCATCTCGAAGGGCAGTCGAACCAGCCCGTAATACTCGGTATACATACTCAGACGTCCCCGCTATCCGCGTCCGATTCCGCTGGCGGCTCGTGCCTCGGTCGTTGGCAACACCTCGACGGCTTCGGTGTCTCCGCCTCCGTTCACCGCGACGTAGGTGGCGATTCCCCCGACCAGAACGAATATGACGACCGCGACCGCCGCGAGCGACTCGCGCAAGATCCGCCGGGAACGCGCTACGCGGTCCGACTCGAGCATGATCCTCGGCACGGACACGAGAACGGGGATCCCCAGCGAGTTCTGCAACTCGCTCGCGGTATGCATCGAGGAATCCGACACTTCGGAGATCAACCCGATTCCGGCACCCAGCGCGAGACCGAGGATCGCACCCAGACTGAGCAGCAGGATTCGATTCGGCGAACTCGGCTCGAATGCCGCTTCGGCCGATTCGAGGATCCGGAACTTCTCACCGAGTTGGCGGCGTTCGAGATCCGCCTGAACGGAGGCCTGCTGCTGCCGACTGCTGAAGTCCTGATAAGTTCGATAGAGGTGATCATGTTCGCGATTCAAACCGTCGAGCCGTTCGGCCACGCCGGCCGTCGCGGCAAGCCGCTCTTCGAGGTCGGCGATGGTGGTTCGCAGTCGCTCGATATCCTCCCGCGCAGCGACCGCCCGGAGTTCGGCGCGCCCCTGCTCGGATCGCGCATTCTGCTCTCCGATCGACTTCGGTGCATCGTCGTCTCCGCTCCGGGCGGAGAGCTGGTTCTCGAGCAGGTTGATCTCGGCCTCGACGCGGACCACATCGGGATGCCGCGAGGTATAGCCACGCGCAAACAAGCTGCCTCGTTCGATTCCGAGCATCCGCAGACGGTGAGCCGGGCTCGTCGGGTCCCCGGGCGAACTCAGCGTCGACGCGTTCAGTGCCTGATTCTTCCAATACGCCGTGTCGTTTTCCGCAGCCGCCAGGATTCGCTGGGCATCCCGCAAATCGCCCATCGCAAACTGGAGCATGCGTTGATTGCTGTCGAATTCCTCCGGCAGTCGCCCGGAGTTCTCCGCCTTGACCCCGGCGATGCCCTTCTCGACGGTCGCGAGCTGTTGCGTCAGCCGGGCGATTTCGTCCTGCATGAAATCCAGGCTCTTGGCCGTGATCTCGGTGCGCGAGGCGATATTGGCGTCGATGAAATCATTCGCCACCTTCTGTGCAACAGCGGCCGCCACGTATCGATCCTCGTGCTGGAAGATGATCCGAAAGGTGTTGAACTTGAGTTCACGCTGTTTGTGCCCTTCCTCGAGCTCGCTCAGAACGGGCACGACGCTGATGAAGGAGCGCATGAGATCCACGATTTCAGAGCGCTCCATGTCGGCGCTCTCGTCTTCGTAGAGATCCATGTCGGTGATGATCTTCGACAGGCGACCGCGGCTGAGGATCTCGGCCGTCATCAGGCCCAGGCGCTCGTTCAGATCGCTCTGCCGAACGCCCGAGTCGACGAGTTTTTCGTCGACCGACTGCGGCTCGACGAGAATCATCGAGGAGGACGTGTACAGATTCGGTAACGCCATCGCGACCCAGAACGTCACCAGGATGACCCCTCCCGCGATCATCGCAATCTGCTTTCCCCGTCGGCGCGCGAGGCCGAAGAGATCGATAACTTGTATGCCTTGTTCGAGATTCATTGGATTCACCAGGGTCTAGAAGACGATCGGGTCAAAATTGTATTGAAGGGCGAGCCAGCCCGAGAAGATCTCGGTTCTGGGGTCAGAACCGAGCCGTTTTTCTTTCTGAGTTCGGTATTGCATTCGCCCGATCAGCTTGAGGTTGGACGAGATTCTTCGCCCGACCGTCCCGGTGACGCGGTAGACCGTAGTCTTGGTGTCGCCTCGAAAAGAGGAGACGCCACTCGCAATATTCTCGCGCTGATTCCAACTCGCGAGAACTCGCAGATCCCATCTGCGATCGGGCCGGAAGGCGGCGTCGATCGACACATCGTCCACGATCGATGAAGTCACGTTGTCCCCCCCGCCGGATTCGAAGCGCGAATAGGCCAGGCGAAGGTGTCCGTTTCTCCATCTCTTGCGTGCCGAAACCGCGGCGAAGACATTCACATCGCTCGAATTTGAGCGCGCCTGACTCGGAAATGCCGGCGGTTGAACGTCCTGCTGGGTTTCCGAGATGGACGGCCCCGCCTGAACCGAAACGTCGAGGGTCTTGGTCAGCTGCCGACTGAGCGAAAACGAGATATCCACGGTATTCGTTTCGCTTCGGACCTCCTGCAGCGCCCCGATAAACGGGTTGAATTGATTGACTTTGGAATTCCGAAAACGCGCCGTCACAGTCGTCCCGACGGAGGTCAGCGGGTTCAATGAGTAGTTGAGACCACCCGAGACCGTGTGGGCGCGGGAATCACTGAAGTCGCGCTGGCTATAATCGAGATCATCGAATGCGTAGTCGAGCCGCGCCGAGAACGTCTGATTGAAGCTGTGCTGGTAATATGCACTCGATCGGGTGCGCTTGATCCGCAAGCGATCGTTCCCCTGCAAGGGCGAATCGGGATCGACACCGTCGGCATCCTCGCGCAGGCTGCGATTACTCCCGAAGGTTGAATTCAGGCCCAACGAATCGACGGGCGTTGCACGCCAATCGAGACGTCCGCGCGCGTTATGGTCGAACCCCGAGACTCCACTCTCCTTGAAGAACTGCTGATAGGAAGGCTGGTAGCGAAAGTCGTACGCGAGTTCGTCCTGGCTGTCGTGCAGCTCCACCCGGGGTGCGAGTTCCCAGAATCCGTCCGCCTTCGTGCGGGCAGCACTGTTCTCGGCGCGCCGAAACACGTTGTTGTCCCAGCCGAGACGATTCTCGACGAAGAACTCGAGTTCCCGTGCCTCTGTCGATGCTGCTGCAAGCATCAATCCCAACCCCACTAATACGCAGACTTGCGCGCGAAACATTCGGCGCCTCTGCTATTCCGGTACAACAACCGTGTCTCCAGGCCGAAGCAGGAGATTTGAATCAGGCGCCTTGCCCGAGGCAAAGGCACCAAAACTGAATACGTATTCGACCGTCTCGTTGCCATCCAGCTTCCGGATGATCTTGATTCGATCCTTCTTGGCCCAGGCGTTGAATCCGCCCATCGTCGCGATCGCCTCGAGGACGCGCATCTGCCGTGTGAGCGCGATCTGACCCGATCGCGCGACCCCGCCGATGACCGTCACCGTGTGGCTATTGGTCTGCTGAACGATCACGGTCACGTCGGGGGCCGTCACGTACTCGGCCAGCGCTTCCGTCAGGACTTCCTTGAGTTCGTGCGGTGACAGGCCCTCCGCCTGGACGTCGTCCACGAGCGGCACCGAGATCTTTCCATCGCGTCGGACGGGAACCTCGACCGACAGCTCGGGGTTCCGCCAGACGACGATCCTGAGCAGATCCGGAATCCCGATCACGTAGGGCTCGCGCGTCCCGGGAGCCGGCTCGGCGGGAAACGGCGCCCCGCCGCCCGCACAGCCCATGGCCAGGGAAACCATCGCCACAAGGGCGATCTCTCGAGTGTATCTGGCAACGCGAATCATTCTCATCTCCGGTCGAAATTCAAAACGGTAAGCAGGCCTAACGCCGTTGGCTCAATCCGTTTTCCTTCATTTTGTAGAGCAGCGCCTTGTAACTGATCTGCAGACGCTCCGCGGCTTCCTTACGATTCCAGCGGGTCATCCCCAGCACGCGCTCGATTACCTTCTTCTCGGCAATCTGCGCTGCGCGCTTCGAGATCGCCTTCAGGTCGAGTGCCTGACCATTGGCGAAATCGGCACCCAGCGAAGCGAGGTCCAGGTCTTCCACGTCCACCTCGGCCGCCGCCGGAGGGGGATGCTGATTGATTTCCTGCTGCACGGTCTGTTCGTTCCCGAGCACGACCATGCGTTTGATCATGTTCTCGAGCTCCCGGACGTTGCCGGGCCAGTGGTATCCCATCAGCAGCTGCATCGTCTCGGCCGACAGCTTTTCGAGGCTCTTGTTGTACTGCTCGTTGTACATCTTCAGGAAATGCTCCACGAGCAGCGGGACGGCGTCGATGCGGTCCCGGAGCGGGGGAATCTGGATGGTGACGACGTTCAGCCGATAGTAGAGATCCTCCCGAAACTCGCCCTTCTTGACCGCGTCTTCGAGGTTTCGGTTCGTCGCGGCGATGATGCGCGCATCGACGTGGACATCAGTCTCGCCGCCGAGACGCGAGAATTCGCCATCCTGGAGGACCTGAAGCAGCTTCGCCTGAAGTCCCGGGGCCATCTCGCTAATTTCATCGAGGAAGATGGTGCCCCGGTTCGCGTACTCGAATTTTCCGAGCTTGCGCTTCTGCGCACCGGTGAATGCGCCCTTCTCGAAACCGAAGAGCTCGCTCTCGAGAAGCTCCGACGGCAACGCCGCGCAGTTGACCTTGACGAAGGGTCGACTGCGTCGATTGCCGAGCTGAAAGAGCGCGCGAGCCACGATTTCCTTCCCGGTCCCGCTCTCGCCGCGCACGAGCACTGTGATGTCGGTGTCCGCAACCTGCTCGATGATCTCGCGCACTTCGCGCATCTTCGGATTGTCGCCGCCCATGAGCAGGTTTTCGGCTTCTGTCCGCACCCGCCCGCGCAGGCTCTTCACCTCATCCTCGAGCGCACGATTCTCGAGTGCCTTCTTGAAGGCCAGCTCCAGTTCCTCGACTTCGAAGGGCTTGCGCAGGAAGTCCGACGCACCGAGGCGCATCGCTTCGACGATCGTACGCGCCTGCCCGTGGCCGGACAGCATCACGACCGGCGTCTCCGGCAACCGCTGCTTGATCCGACGCAAGGTCTCCAACCCGTCGATCCCCGGCAAGACCGCGTCGAGCGTGATCAGATCGGGACGGGTCCGATCGAGCTCTGCAAGCGCAGTCTCGCCGTCAACTGCGGTGTAAACCCCGTAGCCTTGACGCGTCGCAAGCGTCTCCAGATAGTCTCGGATCCCGGGATCATCATCGATCACGAGAACCGTCACACGTTCACCCATCGATGGTTTCAAACTCCCGGCGAAGTCCGTGAGTGGATTCTTTTCGCCACAATTCCCCTTGACCCACAACGTGAGTCGTCAACCAAACTCCGTTCGATTTTGAAAGCGCACGGGTTTCCACTCCGGATAGTGGCCCGAAGTTAGCCATAGGTGGACGTTCTTTTCGTCACAATGTGGAAAAGAATTCCAAATTTGGATACTCCGGGTCCCGAGAGGAAACCCTTTTCCTACATCGGCCGCCGGAGATCGGGCTTTTGGCCCAATTCCATGCGGCGCCGATCCAATTGGGCTTTACTGCGGCTCGCAGCATTGATTTACCCCACGGGAAATCATTTCGCCCTCGTGCAGGAATATGCGGAACCACGAAATCGACTTTCTAAAGAAGGGCCTCTAAAATCCCGAAACTCCCCGGAGGAGTTCGACGAACCGAACTCCCCCAGCCGGCCTCCACCCCCCATACGAAGTGCCGACGGGGCGGCCGATGCCGACGCGACAGGTGACCCTATGACGCCCCCCCACGCGAATGAAGCAATCCGGATTCTCGCAGTAGCGGGCGCGCGACCCAACTTCATGAAAATCGCGCCGCTGATGCACGAGTTCGCGCGCCGCCCAGGCCGCTTCGAGCCGATCCTCGTGCACACCGGCCAGCACTATGACAAGGCCATGTCGGAGTCCTTCTTCCACGACCTCGGGATCCCCGAGCCGGACGTGAACCTTGGAGTCGGTTCGGGGTCACACGGCCAGCAGACGGCGCAGGTCCTGATGAAGATCGAGGAACTCCTGATCGAGCGGCGGCCCCACGCGGTGCTCGTGGTCGGCGACGTGAACTCGACGATCGCGGCCACGCTCGCCGCCGTCAAACTCGATATCCCGGTCGCCCATGTCGAATCTGGGCTGCGCTCGTGGGACCGCAAGATGCCCGAGGAGATCAATCGGGTCCTCACGGACTCCGTCTCCGACTGGCTCTTCACGACGGAACCGTCCGCTCTGCAGAATCTCCTCCGCGAGGGCGTGCCCCCCGAGAGGATCCACTTCGTGGGCAATGTCATGATCGACACGCTGCTCACGCATCGGGAACGAGCCCGCAAGCTCGATACCCTGGAACGCCTGGGGCTCGAGCCCCAGGCGTACGCGGTTCTCACACTCCATCGCCCGAGCAATGTCGACTCGACGGAGCAATTGAAGCGACTCTTCGAAGTACTTGGCCGATTGAACAAGGATCTACCGGTCGTCTTTCCGATCCACCCCCGCACCGCCAACGCGGTCGCAAAGAACCTCGGCGGGTACACACCCGACCTCCAGCTGATCGAGCCCCTCGGCTATCTCGACTTTCTCCGCCTGATGATGGATGCTCAGATGGTGCTCACGGACTCGGGTGGGATCCAGGAGGAGACGACCGCGCTAGGCGTCCCATGCCTTACACTGAGGGACAGCACCGAACGACCCGTAACGGTGACCGAGGGTACGAACAGGATCGTGGGAACGGATCCCGTGGCCATCGAAGCGGCAATCCTCGAATTGCGCGATCGACCGGCAACTGGCCCGGCACCGGAAGTTCGACGCCCGGCACTCTGGGATGGACATGCCGCCGAACGCATCGTCGACATCCTCGAACGAGATCTCCGTGGGAAGGATCCGACAAAGACGTAGATGGCGAATGCAACCACGATCACTACCGGCTCCACGGAACCATCCGAGGAACTCGATCCTCGAACCACCGTGTATATCGCGTGTGGACTCATCGTCGCACTATTCGGAATCTACTTTCCGGTCCTTCGAAACATGGTGCATCATTGGAGTATCATCGAGGACTATCAGCACGGCTTCATCGTCGCCCCGCTCGCCCTTTTCTTTGCATACGAGCGTCGCTGGGAGCTGGAAGAAGCCCCGATCAAAGGCTCGTGGCTGGGCATGCTGCCGCTCCTGATCGGCCTGACCTCGCTCGCGATCGGCCGCCTCGGAACCGAGCTCATGACGATGCGCTGGGGCTTCGTCTTCACGTTGATCGGACTCGTGCTTCTCTTGCTAGGCCGAGACATTTTCAAGATCCTGGCCTTTCCGCTCTTTTTTCTCTTCCTGATGGTTCCCCTGCCGGCGTCGCTGACGAATACCGTCGCCTTCCCGTTGCAACTGATGGCGGCGAAATTCGCGGTTTTCAGCCTCCAGGAACTCGGCATCCCGGCACTGGTCGAAGGCAATATCATTCATCTCGCGCACACCGAGCTCTTCGTACACGAAGCCTGTAGCGGTCTGCGCAGCCTGATGGCACTCATCACGCTGGGTGTCGTCTTCGCCCATTTCTTCAAACGCGGCGTGCTCTGGATCCAGATCCTGCTGATCGCTTCGACGATCCCGATCGCGATCTTCGTGAATGCATTTCGCGTCGCACTCACGGGCTACCTCGCTCACAAATTCGGCGAAGAGGCAGCCGGCGGAGCGATCCACGACTTCCAGGGAATCTTCACCTTCGGGATGGCCTTCTTCATCTTGCTCGGCGAAGGACGTCTGATCGAATGGCTACTCGGTTTTTCAAATAGGCCGGGTCTCTCCACCTCCGGTCAGGAAAACGACCCTTCCCCACCCGGCACGGGAAATCTGGAAAACTCGGGCGGCACGCAATGAGCGGCCCGATGAAGAAGGTCATGGCTGCGCTCGTGATCCTGGCACTGAACGGTTATGTCTATTGGTTCATGGGCAGTGCCGAAGTCATCCCGCCGCGGGAGGACTTTGCGCTGTTCCCCGACGCCATCGAAGATTGGCGCTGCAGCTATCGCGAGACCCTCGACGACAAGACCCTCGGTTTCCTCCAGGTCACGGATTACGTCTCCTGCAACTTCTACAAGCCGGATACGACCATCGCGACCCATCTCTACGTCGGATACCACGAACGCCAGACCCGCGACCGAGAATCGGGGGTCGCCACCGCGATTCATCCGCCCGAGCACTGCCTCCCCGGGAGCGGCTGGGACATCATCGACTCGCGAATCGTTCCGATCGACGTCGGGCCCGGCGGCGAGGCCAAACGATTCGTGATTGCCAAGGGCAACCAGCGCGCACTCGTCTATTTCTGGTACCACTCCCGTGGACGGGTCATCGCTCGCAACTACCACAAGATCATCTGGATGTTTCTCGATCGTGCACGCCTGGGCCGAACCGATGGCTCGCTCGTTCGATTCACCATTCCCATCAAGTTCGGTGACGAAGAAGCGGCTGAAGCAACCTTCCACGAGTTCGCGAACCTCGTGACGCCGCTCCTCTCGGACTACGTGCCCAACTAGCCTTGCATGTGAAATGCATCGTACGGCAGGGCTGGGCGGCAATCAGCCCTTCGTAACGACTGATCGAGCGCGCTGCTTGCGCACGAGCGAGCCATGAAGATCCTCTTCGTCAGCCACTATTTTCCGCCGGAGGTCAACGCTCCAGCCAGCCGAACGCACGAACATTGTCGGCGCTGGGTGCAGGACGGGCACGAAGTCACCCTTATCACCGGCGTCCCCAACCATCCACGGGGAAAGATCTTCGATGGCTTCGAGAACCGCTGGATCCAGGAAGAGACGATCGATGGGATCCGCGTCCTGCGAACCTGGATGTTCCTCGCGCCCAACTCGGGTTTCACGAAGCGAGTCGCGAATTATCTACTCTTCGCGTTCACCGCGATACTCGCGTCCTTGCGTACCGGAAAGCCGGACCTGGTGATCGCCACCAGCCCGCAATTCTTTGCGGGCATCGCCGGCGCGATCATCGCCAAGCTGAAGCGACGCCCCTTCGTCCTCGAAATCCGCGATCTCTGGCCCAAGTCGGTCGTCGAGCTCGGTCAGCTCGGCGAAGGTCCGATCCTCTCGACCCTCGAAGCGCTCGAAAGGTGGCTCTATCGAAGTGCGGCGGGTGTCGTCGTCAATACGCGCAGCTTCCGCCAGCACATCATGGAACGCGGCGTCGCGGAACACGACATCGAATTGATCTACAACGGCATCGACCCCGTGCTCTTCCGGCCCCGACCGAAGAACGAGGCCCTGCTCGAAGCCCACGGACTCTCGAATCACTTCACGGTTGCCTACGTGGGTACGCTCGGCTTGGCCCACGGCCTCAGCCGGCTGATCGACATCGCGGAGCGCCTCGAGAACCGCGCCGAATTGCGATTCTGCCTGATCGGCGATGGCGCGGATCGCGACAAGCTCGAGGCGGAAATCCAACGGCGTGGGTTGAACAACATCATCATGCTCGGCCTACAGCCACGTGACGCAATGCCCGACTGGATCGCTTCGATCGATCTCCTGTTGGTGATGTTGCGCGACCTGCCGGTCTTCGAGACGGTGATCCCGTCGAAGATCTTCGAATTCCTCGCCCAGGAGCGGCCCGTCATCCTGGCCGCCAAGGGCGAGATCCGACGCATGATGGAAGAGGCCAACGGCGCGCTCGTGATCGATCCGGAGGTCGAGGATCAGATGGTCGCGGCCATCGAAAACGTCATGGACCATCCCGAAGAAGCGGCAAGGCGCGCCGAATCCGGGCGCCGTTGGGTCGAGGCGGGATTTCTCCGCGACGACCTCGCCCGCCGAATGGCGAGTTTCCTCGAGCGGATCCTGGCCGATTCACGCGCTCGCTGAACGCCCAGATCGACGCACCCGGACAAGCGCGCACCGCCCGACACGATCGACTCGATCGAGATCGATTCATTCGATCAGCGCTGGCCGACAGGGCGTGTCAGCCAGATGAACTCAGCCGGCGATTTCGACCTCACACGTGCGGATCTTCTGGAGCAGGGTCTTGTAGCTGATGCCCAATCGCGAAGCCGCCTGTTTCCGATTCCAGCCGGTCAGGTTCAGCATATGCTCGATCGCTTCGCGTTCGACCTCCTGAGCGAAACGTCGACCGACCTCGCGTAGCGGCATCTCCCCCGCCGTCTCCTCGATCTCCTCGAGCATCGCGTCGAGCTGCGCGCGACGCCCCGCGCGATTCACACGCGGGCGAGACAGCTCCGCGAGAATCGACTCCTCACTCTCGAGAACAATCACGCGTTTGATCATGTTTTCGAGTTCTCGAACATTACCTGGAAAATCGTAGGCTTTCATCGCCTCGATCAGCCGCTGGGAGAGACTCGCATGAGGTCGTTCATAGAGCACCGCATAACGCGCAAGGAAGGTCTCGACAAGGAGCGGGATCTCCTCTCGCCTTTCCCGAAGCGGCGGAATATTGATTGCCACCACGTTGAGTCGAAAATAGAGGTCCTCCCGGAAATCACCGGAGGCGACCATTTCGACCAGGTCCCGATTCGTTGCACAGACGACACGCACATCGACATGCACCTCGCGATTGCCACCGAGTCGGGTGAACTCCGAATCCTGCAGGACCTGAAGAAGCTTCGCCTGGAGTGCGGGACACATTTCGCCGATCTCGTCCAGGAAGATCGTGCCGCCGTTCGCGATCTCGAATTTGCCCTGCTTGCGACCGGTCGCGCCTGTGAACGCACCTTTTTCGTAGCCGAAGAGTTCGCTCTCCAGGAGATTAGTCGGCAGCGCTGCGCAATTGACCTTCACAAAAGGACCCTTCACCCGGTTCGAGACCGCGTGGACCTCGCGCGCGACGATTTCCTTGCCCGCACCGCTCTCACCCTGGATCAGAACCGTGACATTCGTATCGGCGATCTGCTCGATCACCGAACGGATCTCGCACATCGCCGAACTCACCCAGATCGTCTGCGACGAGTCGGTCACACCCCCGCTCTGGCGTCCAAGACCCGAGCTGTGAAGGCCGAGACGATCGAGCGCCGCGTCGAACTCGGCTTCTTCGAAGGGCTTGGTCAGGTAGTCTGCCGCACCGAGCTGCATCGCCTGCACGATCGTACTCGCCTTGCCGACGACCGAGACCATCAGCACGGGCACCTCCGGCCACATCTCACGGATCCGCGGGAGCGCCGCCAGGCCGTCGGTGCCCGGCATCATCACATCGAGCAGGATCACGTCGGGATCCGCTCCGCTCTCGAGCAGCGAAAGCGCACGTCCCCCGTCATCACAGGTATCGACGTCGAATCCGCGTGCCTCGAGGAGCGCCACCAGATAGGCCCGCATGCCTTCGGCGTCATCGACGACCAACGCGCGCGGTGTCCGTGGCCCCTCCCCTTCATCCATTCGTTTTACGCGGCCCCTGGCCGAAGCGATTCCCATGCGTCTATTCCTCCCCGCTCGCGCAGGCTCTGCACGGCAGGTTGAAGACGAATCGGGCTCCCCCGAATTCGCCTGCTTCGACCCAGATTCGACCCCCGTGCGCATCGATGATGCGCCGACAGATCGCGAGGCCGATTCCCAGCCCCGCCGTACTTTCCATAGACGCGCCCCTCACGTAGGGCGCAAAGAGCCGCTCTCGGTCCGCTTCGGGGATGCCGGGACCATCGTCTTCGACCGACACGAGAACGTGCGGATGCGACGCGCCATCGATCGCGAGTTCCCGCGAATGCGTCTCCAGCCGAATGACACCCGATGCGCGCCCATGGCGGATCGCGTTCGTCATCAGATTGGTGATCACCTGCTCGATCCGCCGCTCATCGAATGCGAATCTCGACACCTGCGAGCACAGCCTCGCCTCGACCCTGATCCCGCGGTCGGCGAATAGCGGCGCGAGTGATTCGAGCCGGCCTTCGATCGTCGCGTGTAGATCGGCCTCGACGGTCGCGACCTCAAAGGGCGACGCGGCATCGGATCGCGCGTCGAGCAGGTCGCCGACGAATTGGTCGAGGCGGCGGCATGCCTTCAGCCCCTCCCGGACAAAGCGATGTTGCTCCTCGTTGAGAGGCCCCGGCGCTTCGCTCTCGAGCAGTCGGGAAAAGCCCGAGATGACGGTGATCGGGGTGCGTAGCTCGTGGCAGACGAGCTGGACGAGTTCGGCGCGTGCCCGGGCCTGGCAGGCGAGCTGCGCTTCGAGCTCAGCGATTCGCGTGCGGGCTTCCGCGAGCGCGGGGAGGGGTTGCGCGTCGGCATGGCCCGCGATGAACGCCCGCTCCGCCTCGCTCGAGTCTTGTGTCATCCTCAGGTCCATGGATCCCCTGTTTTCAGCCGCCGCGGGCGGACGTCGGCCGGCCCCCAGCGTGGTAGAGTCGACGAGGCCCGTGCGCTGAAGGCCGGCCCGACGACACGAGGCTTCATCGGCGTCGAGGAAAGCCCCCTTGATGGGATTTCCACGCAGACCAATCAGACGCCTCCGCTCTCAGCAGGGCGCAGGAAAAGAGCAGTCGACCGGCGTCCGCAGTCGCCTGACGGCACCAACTGCCCAGGACGAGGCGAACAGGGAGGCTCGAATCAGTCTTGCCGGCCCGGCCCCGCAAATCGCGCGCGACGAAGAAGGACGCCTCCCGCGCGGAGCCGCCCAAGTCGGCGCGCGCGCGAGTGGCGAAACTCAGCAGCGAGCTTCGGCGCCACGATGCCCTCTACTACCACGACGATGACCCGGAATTGACGGACGCGGACTACGACGCGCTCCGCCGAGAGCTGATCGCGCTCGAGATCGAATACCCCAGCCTGCTCGCGCTCGATTCCCCGACGCAGCGCGTGGGCGCGGTGCCCGCCGAGGGTTTCGAGACCGCGACCCATCGTTCGCCGATGCTCTCGCTCGACAACGCGATGAATGAGGACGAGATGCGGGGCTTCGAGGCGCGAATCGCCAAGCTGCTCGTTTTCCCCGAAGGCCAGCCCCGAGCGATCGACTTCGTCGCCGAGCCCAAGCTCGACGGGTCGGGGATCGAACTCATCTACGAGAACGGCCGCCTCATTCAGGGGCTCACCCGGGGCGACGGTCAGACCGGCGAAGACGTGACCGTGAACCTGCGACACGTGCCGACGATTCCCGACGCGCTCCGCGCGGACCCGCCGCCCCGGATCGCCTCCGTCCGCGGCGAGATCGTGCTGCCTCTGGCTGCCTTCGAGTCGCTCAACGCCTCGCGCCTCGAACGAGACCTGAAGCCCTTCGAAAATCCACGCAACGCGGCGGCCGGGAGCCTGCGGCAGATCCATGACATCGACTACGAACGCCTCGGTTGCCTCGAATTTCGCGGCTACGCCCTCGCGGAGGGACGGCCCGCCCGATTCGAGCGCCAATCCGAAACGCTCGAACTCCTGAGCGAGTGGGGCTTCGTCATCAGCCCCGAGATCGGGACCTGTCGGGGCATCGATGAGGCGATCCGCTTCCACGAGCGCCTGCTCGAAAAGCGCGGGGACCTGCCGGTCGAGATCGATGGAACGGTCTTCAAGGTCGACCGAATCGACCAACAGGAGGAGCTGGGCAGCCTGGCCCGGGCGCCGCGCTGGGCGATCGCCTTCAAATTTCCGCCCGAACAGGCGGAGACCATCCTCGAGGACATCGAATTCCAGGTCGGTCGAACCGGTGCGCTCACCCCCGTCGCGCGCCTGCAACCCGTGCGTGTCGGCGGCGTCACCGTCTCGAACGCGTCTCTCCACAATCAGGACGAGATCGAGCGCAAGGACATCCGGATCGGGGATCGGATCGTGATCCAGCGGGCGGGGGACGTGATTCCCCAGGTCGTGCGGGTTCGCCTCGATCGCCGCCGCGAGGCCCTGAAAGAGGGGCGGCGGCTCGTACGGCATGCGCCCCCCACCCATTGCCCCATTTGCAAGGCCGAGACGGTCCGACTCGAGGGCGAAGCCGCCACGCGCTGTGCCAACCTCGACTGCCCCGCTCAGCTGAAGAACAATCTGCGTCATCTCGCGGGTCGCAGCGCGCTCGATATCGATGGGCTAGGCGAGAAGTTGGTCGATCAGCTCGTCGAGTCGGGGCTCGTCACGCGCCTTTCGGACGTTTTCGCGCTCGACACGAAATCGCTGTCGGGGCTCGAACGGATGGGTGCGAAATCTGCGGCCAATCTGATCGCGGCCCTCGAGCGTGCACGCCAAACGACCCTGCCGCGGCTCTTGATCGCACTCGGCATCCGCCACGTCGGCGAAACCATCGCCGAGCTCCTGGCCAACCGGTTCGAAACACTCGAGGGATTGCTCGCCGCACAGCCACAGGACGTCAACCTGATCGAGGGGATCGGCCCGACGATCGCGGAGAGCGTGAGTCGCTTCCTGGCAGATCCGAGCAACCGGGAAGAGCTGGCCCGCTTCGACCAGCTCGGCCTCGTCCTCGCCGCTCCCGCGCCGAGCCCGAGCGGGGAAGATTCCGTCCGCCAGTCCCTCGATGGGCTGACCTTCGTACTGACCGGCACGATGTCCCGACCTCGCGGCGAATGGAAGAGCCGAATCGAAGCGGCCGGGGGCAAGCTGACCGGGTCGGTCTCGCGCAAGACGAGTTATGTCATCGCGGGGGAGGATCCCGGCAGCAAGCTCAAGAAAGCCGGAGACCTCGGCGTCGAAATCCTCGATGAGCTCGGACTCGAGGCGCTGCTCACAAGCGGCTAGCGTCGGTCAGCGCTCGACTCGAATCCGAATCGACGCCTCGACCGGCCGGACCGCGCGCCCCACCAACACGGGCCGCTCGATCTCGCGGCCGAAGCTCGGGAAACTCGGCGCCCGCTCGATCGTCCAATCGAAAACGCTTGGCAGATCGAATCGAACGACACATTCGCGTCCATCCTCGGCGACGCTGCACGCTCGAAACCCGTCGCCGACTCGCTCGACCTGCCAACCGGGATCGAGGGGCAAGCGACTCACGACCTCGCGGCAAGCCCCCTCGACGCGGTCGACGATTTCGACGACCTCCTCGTCCACCCGGAACAGGCGTCGATGGACCGGAGCCCCCGGCGACCAACCGCGACAGCTTGCCTGGGCGCTCCCGGTCGCGTCCCACGCGGACAGCTCGACCTCCGGTCGTCCGCCGATCCGATGGGCCGCCCAGATCTCCGCCTGCTCCCGACCCTCGATCTCGAACGTCGCGTGGCTGGCTGTGGCACGGGCGCAATCGCGCCGCGGACCCGGTCGATACTCGTATAGCCCCGTATCGGTCACCAGGCGCTTGCCGGCCACCGAGAGTTCGAACGAGAGGGCATCGCAATGCGCGTGGCCCGGTTGGTGCGCGGGCGCGGGCCCCGCGACGGACGCGATCAGGTCGAAGGGACCCGCGGACAGACGCAGGTATCCGCTCTCGGGCAGCAGCACGCCGCCGCGACCTCTCGGCTCGGTCGGCGGAATTCCCAGCCGCTCGGCGTATCGCGAGAGCTCGCGGGGTTCGGCCGCAACTTCGAAACCCGAGTCGGCAAAGAGAGCGATGCGACCATCCGGATGGGTCAATACCTCGAGCGCGGTCAGCATCCGCAAGGCGGTCGAGGCGAGCGCATCGGCGAGGCCGAGCGGCGCTCGATCCGGGGCCGCGAGGCACAGGTTCAGCAGGTCGAGGAGATTTTCGAGCAGCAGCGAGTGATACATCGGGCTGCGCTCTTCGTGTCCCCCATCCGGGTGGACCTGTCGTTCGAGTTCCGCGATCAAACGGTCGGAATGCGCGCGCCAGGCCGAAGCGCCCTCGGTCTCGAGCAAGAGACCCGACCAGACGATCGCGATCAGGTTCGAGAGCAGATGGTTGGCTTGCAGTCGCACCTCGAGTCCGCGGACCAGGGTTTCGGCCTGACCGACCATCGACTGGAGCATCACGGCGCGAAGCTCGGGGGCCGCACCGAGCGCCCCGGGCGTCAGCAAGAGCCGCCCCCAACAGAGCAGACGCAACGAGATCGGATGGGGATCCCAACCGATGCCCTTGGGATGGCTGTCGATCCAGTCGAGAAGTCGCTGCGACCTGGCCGCGGGGTCGAACGACGGAAGGCGCAGGTATTCCTGCTGGTGGAGGTGGTAGGCGAAGAGTGGACCCTGGCTCTGCGTTTCCCAATCGGCGCGGTCTTCGAATACAAAGGAAGTCGCCAGGAGTTCGATCCGGACGGGATCACCCTTCACATGGGCGGGCGGTGGCAGGAATGGGCAATACGAGCGTTCGATCGCGGGGCTCGGGTTCGCACCCGTTCCGTGCCGAGGAGCGGGCAGTCCGAAGAGCATATGCTGCAGCTGGGCGAGCGCCTGCGTGGGTCGCACGTGGCGAAGGGTGCGCAGAACCGTCGCTGCGCGCGCCACGAACGAGAGCATCGAAGAAGCCCTGCTCACGAAGCGCCGCCCTCCCCACGCAAGGCGATGGCACGCGAGTAGATCGTGCGTTTCGAGCGACCCGTTCTGAGGGCGAGCCGACTCGCGAGATCCTTGACCGAAGAACCGCAGGCGAGCCCCGATTGGATCAGGGCGTCGACGTCTTCGTCGGTCCAATTCGTCTCGTCGGTCAGCTCCTCTTCGGTCGCTCCACCGATCACGAGCGTACACTCGCCCCGCGGCGGAGTTTCGACGCAACGCGCGGACAGCGCGGCGACTCGATCCCGCAGCACCTCCTCGTGTTTCTTCGTGAGCTCGCGTGCGAGGCAGGCTGGACGATCTCCCAGAAACTCCGCGATCTCGGCGAGGGTCGTGGCCACCCGGCGCGGGGACTCGAAGAGCACGAGGGTTTCGGGGCGACCGCGCTGGGCTTCGAGCACCCGCCGGCGGGCACCGGCCTTGCGCGGAAGGAAGCCGAGAAAGAGCACTTGCCCCGTGCCCAGACCGGACACCGTGAGCGCCGCCAGGAGCGCGGAAGGACCGGGAATGGCCTCGACGCGATGACCCGCGCGCACGACCGCTGCGACCAGCCGTTCGCCGGGATCCGAGACGAGCGGCGTCCCCGCATCCGACACGAGCGCGACGGACTGCCCCGCTGAGAGGGCGTCGAGCACAGAGTCGATCCGGCCGACCTCGTTATGGGCGTGGAGCGAGGTCGGCTTCTGGGGGATCTCGAAATGGTCGAGCAAGATGCGAGTGCGGCGGGTGTCCTCCGCGAGCAC
>SMVB01358436.1_pt1 | contig 21259 bp, 20 predicted proteins | sample 2456461 | NCBI WGS metagenome assembly SMVB01 (sample SAMN11095934, study PRJNA526329) | marine sediment metagenome | biome: Marine sediment; feature: Surficial sediment; material: Deep marine sediment; isolation source: Hadal surficial sediment | place: Pacific Ocean | collected 2014-05 | depth...
TAGAGTGTTTCCAGGAGTGAAGACCGTCCTTGCCAAGGTCAATCGATCCGGTGGATCGATTGAAGGGATGAACGGGCCCGGTTTTCCGTCCGGAAACACGATAAAACAACAACTTAGGGTCAGGTTTTGATTCCATCAAAACCGGAAAGACCCTAGGACGCCATGCACGCTTATTTGGATTTTGAGACTCAAATCGCCGAACTCGAAGGCAAGATCGAAGAACTGCGCCAGCTCGCTGAGCAGGATCCTTCCATGGAGATCGGCGATGAAGTGTCGCGGCTCGAAACCAAAGTGACCAACCAATTGAAAAATACCTATGCCAAGCTGACACCGTGGCAGAAAACTCAAGTGGCCCGCCATCCCAACCGTCCCCATTTAACCGATTATGTCGCCCGGTTGATGGAAGATTTTACGCCGCTCGCCGGCGATCGCGTATTCGGCGAAGACAAAGCCTTGGTCTGCGGTCTTGGGCGTTTCAGGGGCCAATCGGTGGCGCTGATCGGCCATGAAAAAGGCAGCGACACCCAATCCCGGGTCGAACACAATTTCGGTATGGCGCGGCCCGAAGGGTACCGGAAAGCCGTGCGCATCATGGCAATGGCCGACCATTTCAACCTGCCCATTGTGACATTGATCGACACGGCCGGTGCCTATCCGGGCGTCGGGGCGGAAGAGCGCGGTCAAGCCGAGGCGATCGCCCGATCGACCGCGTCCTGTCTATCGGTCGGTGTGCCGATCGTTTCGGTGATCATCGGCGAGGGCGGTTCGGGCGGTGCGATTGCCATTGCCACCGCAAACCGGGTGTTCATGCTGGAATATTCCATCTATTCGGTTATATCGCCCGAGGGCTGTGCCTCTATTCTATGGCGCGACGCCAAGCGCTCGAAGGAGGCGGCGTCGGCCATGAAGCTCACGGCGCAGGATCTGTTGCAAGCGAAGGTGATCGACGGAATCATTCCGGAGCCGATCGGCGGCGCTCACAGAAAGCCCGACGAGACGTTGATTGCGACGGGCGATGTCATTGAGGAGGTTCTCAGGGAGATGGATGGCTGGACGCGCGAGGAAATTATTGAAGATCGCCGTTCCAAATTTCTCAATATCGGACGTCCCGGCCTAACCTGAGGCCTGGAGCGTATTCAGGAAAACCGGTGGCCATCCCGGCCTTCGCCGGGACATGCTTTTCCTGAATGGGCTCTCTTTGTTTGGTCGCCCATTCGGACGGAAAACCGGTGGCCACTTTTCCTGAATGGGCTCTATAACGGCCACGCCCATAAGATCAGCGGCACACTGACGATCAAGATCAGCACCTCGAGCGGCAGTCCCATACGCCAGTAATCGCCAAAATGATATCCTGCCGGCCCCATCACGAGGGTATTCGATTGATGACCGATCGGCGTTAGAAACGCACAACTGGCCCCGATGGCCACAGCCATGAGAAACGGATCGATCGAAGCGCCGATCGTGGTGGCGATTGCCGCCGCAATGGGCGCCATGATAAGGGCGGTGGCGGCATTATTGATCAGATCCGACAACGTCATGGTGACGACCATAATCATCGAAATCACCACCCAAATCGGCAATCCGGAGGTGACGGCGACAATGCTCTGAGCGATCAGATCCGTAGCGCCGGTATTCTGTAATGCCTGACCGACCGGAATCATCGCTCCCAACAGGACGATTATGGGCCAGTCGATATGGGAATAGAGTTCACGGGTCGGCAAAATGTCCATCACCACAAAAAGTATGATGGCGGCTAAAAACGCCACTGCAATCGGCAATAGACCAAACGCACTGGCCAATATGGCGGCGGCGAAAATGCCAAGGGCGAGCCAGATTTTGCGTGGCTGGCCGAGGGTCAATCCGCGTTCCGGTAACGGCAGGAGACGCAATTCGGCAATGGTTTCGCCGGCGGTATCCATGTCACCCTGCATGAGCAACACATCGCCCGATCGGAAGGCCACGTCCTTTAATCTCTTGCGGATCGGTTCGCCGGATCGTGCAACAGCCAGCAGATGGAGTGTATAGCCGCTCCGTCGGCGCAAATAAGCCGGGGAACGCCCTTCTATTGGCGAGCCGGGACTAACGACCGCTTCGTATATCTTTATGTTGTCGGGTTCGAGCTCTTCGAGTTTTTTCGGTACCTTGCCGAACAATTCGAGCCCGAATTCATCCATGATGGGTTTGAGGTCGGCCGGATCGGCTTTCAAAATGAGCACGTCCCCGGCCCGCACGATCTGGCGCCGCGCCGGCTTGGTAAATCGGCCGTCGGTTCGCAGGCGACCGGCAACAACCACATCCTCGCCGATCAGTTGCTCCATGTCGCCATATCGACCATCCACCAGCGGGCTGTCCTCGACGATACGGACCTCGGTGATGTATTCTTCGATCTCAAAAAGCTGATCCGGATTTTTCGTACCGGACCGTTCGCGAGGCACTAATCGCCAACCGATGAGGGCGGTAAAAAGGACACCTAAAACGGCGACGGGAACGCCGACCGGTGAATAGTCGAATATACCGAATGGCGTGCCGGTCAAGTCAGCCCGGAATGTGGCGATGATGATGTTGGGTGGGGTGCCCATGAGCGTCATGAGACCGCCTAGAATGCTGCCGAAGGCCAGGGGCATGAGAACGATGGCGGGCGACCTCCCCGCTCGGCACAACTTGCCAACGCCACGGGCAACATGATGGCAATGGCACCGACATTGTTCATGAAGGCCGACGCCATCGCGCATACACCGGACAGCACAATTATATGCATAGCCAAATTCTCCGTATAAGGAGAAAGTGCCCGGCTCACCACGTCGACAATACCGGAATTGCTGAGCGCCCGGCTGATAACAAGAACGGCGGCAACCGTGATCACGGCGGGATGGCCGAAGCCCGATAAGATGTCGGAAGAGGGCACCAATCCGGCAAGGGTTACGGCAACAAGTGCGGCCCCGGCGACCATGTCATAGCCGCCATCGCCCCCATATGAATAGAATGAGGCTCGCGCCCAGCACGGTAAAGGCGATAGATTGATCAAGTGTCATTCCGAAAGGAACCGTTTGGTTTAGGGAATTATTTGTCAGTGGGTGAGCTAAAGATCCCCACCCACGTCTTCGGTTTGTTCAGCATCCGGCTCATCGCCCGCCGCTTCGATCAAAGAGCATGAGGCGTCGCCGCCTTCGAATTTCAAGTCGATAGATGTCGCCAGCGGTTCGGCCCAGCTTTCGGCGAGCGGTTCTTCCATGCCTTCTTCATGAACATACAAACGCATTCGCTCTGCTACGCCCAAACCTTCGTCTTTCGGCCATAGGCCGCGTAATAATGTCATGACCAAAGGTATTGCCGCCGGTTCGCCATTCTTGAATTGATAATCGCTACCGCGATCGTGAAGGGAAACTATCTCGCTGGTCTTTGCTCGTCCGTTTTGTGTGCTCGAATTCACGATGCAGGTGAAGCGGCGCATTTTGTAAAGACGCCTATAGGTCCGATCATGGCGCCCTTGAAACAGCTTTTCTTGATCCATGGTGTCGCCCATATAGCCGTTATCATAAACCCAGAGTTCCCACGGATTGAGCATCCATTCCCCATTCCATGTCATGGTCAGGCCGGATATTCTTGAAGTGAGCGTGCAAATGCCGTCGCGGTCTGCCGACCCGCTTTCCGTTAATCGCCCGACAATTTGCGTACCATGGCGTTGCCAGCGAAAATCGCAATGGCCGCCAAAGTCCGGATCGATTTCAATGGTACTCAGTTTCTCCGGATCGAGATGGGCATATTCGTAGCTTTCGAAATCCTTTACCCGCCGCGTGATGACGTTCACCGCCATCCGCTCTTCATCGATCGTCGCGATATAGAGAACTTGCGTGCCCGGTATGATCGGGTTGTCGGGGCCGAATTCGTGACTTTGGGCGTAGAATACGTTTTTGCCGATATGGGGAACGTCGACCCTGGCAAAGAGACGGTATCGTTCTTTATGTTCGCCGTCGGGCGGTAGGCCGTAATTGCGCTCAAGATATAGCTGGGGTTGTGAAGTGTACTCACCCGGCAACCAGGCGAGCAAATCCTCCAGCACTTGTTCAAGTTCCTCACGGCTGTTTGTGGCGTGGCCAAAAGTCGGCCATAAAGCAATCAGTACAAAGATGGGTGCACAAAATCGGATCATATATTTCACCCTAATTCGCGTTCAAAAAGATGCGATCGAAGCCTTGTCGATGAGTTTAACCCAGGCAATGGAGACGTGCCAAGCGTGATCGAGGCAAATTGGGTGCTGCCCCGCGGTCTATGTTGGACGTGTAAGCCGTTAGAGTGTTTCCAGGAGTGAAGACCGTCCTTGCCAAGGTCAATCGATCCGGTGGATCGATTGAAGGGATGAACGGATACCGGTTTTCCGTCCGGAAACACGACAAAACAATAACTGAGGGTCCGGTTTTGATTCTATCAAAACCGGAAGGACCCTAACAGAGCGATTTGAGGCGTTGGCTATTTCATGTGGCCCGATTCAAGCGGTTGCAATATCGGACTGAAAAGTGGGGCTGCCGTGGCAATGCTTATACTTCTTGCCGGAGCCGCAGGGGCATGGAGAATTGCGCGGAATCTTGCCCCAGGTGGATGGATCCCGCGGGTTTCGGGCCATTTTGGGCCGCACGAAGGTGCCTTTCAGCCCGGCTTGTGCGTTCTCGGCCATTTCGTTGGAACCGGTCAGCGGGTCGGCATGGACTTCTTCGGTCGGCAGTGCCTCTTCGGTCGGCAGTGCCTCGCGTTGGGGCTCCGGCGGCGGGGCTTCCGCCAGGATTTGAAGATGGGCCAGTTGTTTTGTGACATCAAGCCTCAACTTGGACAGCAAAAGCTCGAACATTGAAAACGCCTCGGTCTTGTATTCATTGAGCGGGTTGCGTTGGGCGTAACCGCGCAAGCCGATGGTTTGACGCAAGTGATCGAGCTGCGCCAAGTGCTCTCGCCAATTCATATCGATAACCCGTAACAGCATATTCTTCTCAATGCGGCGCATATTGTCGGGGCCCACTTCAACGGCTTTTTCCGCCATATGCCGGTCGGCTTCCTTATAAAGCCGTTCGCGAATTTCCGGGTTCGCAATGCCTTCCTCTTCGGCCCATTCGGCGACTTTTGATTCGATCGAAAATGTCGCATCGATCTCGCTCTTTAGTTCTTCGATGTCCCATTGCTCCGCATACACCTTTTCGGGAACATATTGGTCTACCAGATCATCGATCAGTTGATGCCGCATATCGCAGATCACATCATTGATATCGTCGCCGACCATAATTTCCACGCGCTGTTCGAATATGACCTTGCGTTGATCATTCATAACATCGTCATATTTGAGCAGGTTCTTGCGGATGTCGAAATTGCGCATCTCGACTTTGTGTTGAGCTTTTTCGAGAGCCTTGTTGATCCAGGGGTGGATAATCGCCTCACCCCGTTCCAGGCCCAATCGCTGGAGCATTGTATCCATGCGTTCGGAACCGAAGATGCGCATGAGGTCGTCTTCGAGACTCAAATAAAACTTGGAACGGCCTGGATCGCCTTGGCGGCCCGACCGCCCGCGCAGCTGGTTGTCGATGCGACGGCTTTCGTGACGCTCGGTACCCAAAACATAAACCCCGCCGGCATCGATCACTTGTTTCTTCTTGGCCTCGACATCCGCCCTAATCTGATCTTCTTTGGCGCTACGGTCGGCTCCTTCTTCCATATCGGCCAATTCATCGGCAATGCGCATTTCCACATTGCCGCCCAATTGAATGTCCGTGCCGCGCCCCGCCATATTGGTGGCGATGGTGACGCCGGCCGGAATGCCCGCTTGGGTGATAATTTGTGCCTCTTGTTCGTGATACCGCGCATTCAAAACATTGTGCTTGATCTTGCGTTTCTTTAGCAGGCCGGAAAGATGCTCCGACTTTTCGATGGTGATGGTGCCGACCAGGATCGGTTGGCCCCGCTTGTGACAATCTTCGATTTGATCGAGGATCGCTTCGTATTTTTCCTCGGTGGTTCGATAAACTTCATCATCTTCATCGGTCCGCCCGACCGGCATATTGGTCAGAATTTCAACCACTTCCAGACCGTAGATATCGGCGAATTCCGCCGCTTCGGTCAGGGCCGTGCCGGTCATGCCCGCGAGTGTGTGGTAAAGGCGGAAATAGTTTTGGAAAGTCACGGACGCCAGCGTTTGGTTCTCGGGCTGGATCGCCACATTTTCCTTCGCTTCGAGGGCTTGGTGCAGCCCCTCGGAATAGCGCCGTCCTTCCATCATGCGGCCGGTGAATTCGTCAATGATGATCACTTTGCCATCCTTGACGATGTAATCGGTGTCCTTGGTGAACAGCGTATGTGCGCGTAGCGCTTGATTGACGTGATGAACCACGGTGACGTTGCCGATATCGTAGAGCGACTCGCCGTCAAGCATGTCGCGCTCGTTTAACAGGTTTTCAATGTGCTCATTACCCTCTTCGGTTAGATTGACCGACTTCGCTTTTTCGTCGATTTCGTAATCCTCTTCAATCAGCTCCGGAATCAATTTGTCGAGGCTAATATATAGATCCGAATGATCGTCGGTGGGTCCCGAAATGATCAGGGGGGTGCGCGCTTCGTCGATCAGAATCGAGTCGACCTCGTCTACGATTGCAAAATTATGTCCTCTTTGCACCATCGACTCGAGGTCATACTTCATGTTGTCCCGAAGATAATCGAAGCCGAATTCATTGTTGGTCCCGTAAGTAACGTCTGCTGCATAGGCTTCATGACGTTCGTCATCGGTAAGGCCGTGCACGATGCAGCCGACCGTCAGCCCCAAAAATTTATAGATTTGTCCCATCCAGTCGGCGTCGCGCTGGGCCAGATAATCGTTCACCGTAACCACATGCACGCCGTCCTCGGCGACCGCATTGAGATAAACCGGCAAGGTTGCCACCAAGGTTTTTCCTTCGCCGGTCTTCATCTCGGAGATTTTGCCCTGATGCAGAACCATCCCGCCCATCAACTGAACATCGAAATGACGTTGCCCGAGAGTGCGCTTGGCGGCCTCACGGACGGTTGCAAAGGCTTCCGGCAGCAAGTCATCCAGCGCCTCGCCGTCTTTATATCGTTTGCGAAATTCCTCCGTCTTGGCCCGCAATGCGTCGTCGGACAACTTCTCCCATTCGGGTTCGAGCGCATTGATGGCGTCCACGGCAGGTTGCAGCGTCTTGGCCTGCCGATCTATTGCCGATCCGAATAGTTTCCTGGCGATTGCGCCCAGGTCCAGCATGACAATTCCTCTAACTTGCGTCGGTTGGGGACGGTTCACCCTTTCGTTGATACCTACGGCTCAACGTGCTCTAGCGCCCCATGGGTTTCCGCATTCTTAATACGGCGGCCCGGCGTGGTCGATTTTGCAGAGATAAGGGGGCGCCGGAGCCTTGTCAACGACGCGCCGGGGGGAGGAAGCCTTCGGCCCTCTTGCTCCCAACGGGCAAACTCCCCATCATGGGGGCAGCTACATACGATTCACCATCGGGCGCAAAAAATTGCCGGTGCAATTACGGTCTCCTGTGTTCCAAGCCCTTGCCCTGTGCGGGGGCCTTGCCATGCTCGTCATGGTTTATGTTTACGTCGCTCTGGAGCTTCGATGGTTTGACCCTGCCAAGCCGTTCGACGATCCGGTTTTGCAGAGTTTGAATTCGGACGGCGTCGTGGTTTGGTTAAACGGATCTCCGATCGTCAGGTCCCAAGTCTTTGCCCACGCTGTGTCGAGCGGTGTGGTGATCGACGAAGCCGACCTCGATCTGAGGGCGAAAGAGATAAAAGAGGTCACCGAGGCGGTCATCGATCAGCGTTTGCTGGCGAATGAGGCCCGCCGTCAGGGCTTGCACTTAGAGCCAACATCTCAGCCCAGCCTGATCCTTGCCGAAGATCGTGCCCTGAGTGAGGTTCTTCTGCGCCGTCTCATAGAAAATCAAGTGACGGACGATTCCTTGCGCAGGGTCTATGATGACCAGGTAAAGCTTATGGAGCCGACCGAACAAGTGCGGGCGCGACACATTCTGGTCGAAACCCGTGCGGCCGCCGATCTGCTGTCCGCGCAACTCGAAACAGGGGCTGACTTTGCCGCACTTGCCAAGGAACATTCGATTGATCCCGGCTCCGGGCCCAACGGGGGCGATCTGGATTATTTCAGCCAACCTGACATGGTGCCGGAATTCTCGGAAGTGGCGTTCGCCACACCCGTTGGACAAATTTCCCAGCCATTCAAGTCACAGTTTGGCTGGCACATCGTCAAAGTCGAAGACAAGCGCATGAGCAAGCCCCCTGGTTTTGACGAATTGCGGACGCAAATCTTGCGCTATAGGACCTATGAAGTGGTGCAAAGCGAAATCGACCGGTTGCGCGAAGGGGCTTCCATCGACTATGTGCTAGGCGAACCTATCAGGGATTAGAGTGTTTCCAGGAAAAGTGGACCCGGTTTTCCGTCCGGAAACACGACAAAACAATAACTTAGGGTCAGGTTTTGATTCCATCAAAACCGGAAAGACCCTAGGTGTTTAGTCGCGGTTTGCCATGGCTAAAAAGCAAAAACCTATTGGAACGACTTTATTGCGTCCGTTGAATCCGCTGGCCAGCGCCATGCGTTCGGCGCGGCGCGGCCAATCCGGCAGTGATAAAACGAGCCCAAGCTCGGCCCGGACCAAGGCGAGCAAGCAAAAAGCAAAACAAACGGGCAGGTCGTCCAACAAGCAGCCCGAGACGGTCAAGGTATCGCCCTTAGCGCCCGACACGTTTCCCGCCATACCGGCGATAGCCGGCATTACCATGGGAACCGCACGCACCGGCATCAAATATAGCGGCCGGCCCGATCTGGTCGCGTTCCGTTTCGCAAAGGGCGCCCAAGCGGCCGGGGTTTTCGCCTCGACCACCATGCCCGGCGTGCCGGTGGATTGGTGCCGCTCACTCATCGATTCCGACCAAGGCATGAGCGATGTGCGCGGGCTCGTGGTCAATGCGGGCAATGCCAATGTGTTTACCGGCCAGGCCGGACGGGATGTGGCCAAGGCATCGGCCATGGCCGCGGCCAAGGCGATCGGCTGTCGGCAAAAGAATGTGTTGCTCGCGTCAACCGGTTTGATCGGCGAGAAACCGCCGGTCGACAAAATGGTTGCGGGCGTTGAAAAGGCCGCCGGCGCGTTGTCCGGCGATGGGTGGGAAACCGCCGCGCGGGCGATTATGACAACCGATACGTTTGCCAAAGGCAGCACCGCTACCGCTCAAATTGATGGCGCTGACATCACGATCGCCGGCATCGCCAAAGGGTCGGGCATGGTTGCCCCGGATATGGCGACCATGCTGGCGTTTCTTTTTACCGACGCGAATATTGCCTCGCCTGTCCTGCAAACATTGTTGTCAATTAACGTGCGTCACAGTTTCAATGCCATCACGGTGGATGGTGATGCATCGACCAGCGATATGGTGCTGTTGATTGCCACGGGCAAGGGACCGACGCACAAACCGATCACTCGGGTCGGCGATCGCCGCCTGGCCGATTTTCGCCGCAAACTTTCGCGGGTCATGACGGATCTTGCCCAACAAATCGTACGCGACGGAGAAGGCGCGGGAAAATTCATAACCGTCAAAGTAACCGGCGCGGCCAATCGCCGGGCGGCGAAGACGATCGCTTTGTCGATTGCCAATTCACCGCTCGTTAAAACGGCAATTGCCGGCGAAGACGCCAATTGGGGTCGGATCGTCATGGCGGTGGGCAAGTCCGGCGAACTGGCGGAGCGCGACAAACTTGCCATTCGCATCGGCGATATATTGGTGGCGCGAAACGGCGAGGCCCATGCCGGTTACCAGGAATCCCGCGTGGCGTTGCATCTCAAGGGCAAGGAGATCGATCTTGAAGTTGACGTCGGTGTCGGTGCCGGGGAGGCGACAATCTGGACGTGCGATCTGACCCACGGCTATATCCGTATCAATGCCGATTATCGAAGTTGACAGGTCTGCCCATGAAAACCCTTTTGGTTGCCGCCTGCGCGCTGATCGACGCCGATGGCCGCGTGCTCCTGGCGCAACGGCCGGAAGGTAAATCCATGGCCGGCTTGTGGGAATTTCCCGGCGGTAAGGTGGAGCCGGGCGAGCTGCCGGAACAAACGGTGCTTCGCGAATTGCGCGAAGAACTCAGTATTGAAACCGACCTGGCGTGCTTGGCGCCTTACGTTTTTGCCTCGCACAGCTATGATGATTTTCATCTCCTCATGCCGCTCTTCCTGTGCCGGAAATGGCGCGGTCAAGTGCGCCCTACTGAAGGGCAGGCGATCGTTTGGGTGCGCCCTAAGGACATGAAAAAATACCACATGCCGGCGGCGGACATCCCGCTGATCGCCCATCTGCGCGATTTGTTGTGAGCGGTGCGTTGAAGCAAGTTAGAGCCCAAGCGTAGCTTTGATATCTCCCAGTTTTACCGTTAAGAGCAGCGGATCACCGCGCGACGCCGCAAAACCGAAATACCGATAAAAGGACGCCGCCTTTTCATCTCGGGCATTCACAAAAATCGCTCTTAAACCGGCAATATCAGCCGCCTGAAGTGTACGCAGCACCCCATCTTTTAAAAGCCCCGGACCGATTCCGCGTTTTTCAAAATTTTCATCAACAGCGAGCCGCCCCAATAACATCGCCGGCACAGGGTCCGGCATATTCCGTTTTACCCGGCCTATAGCCTCTTGATGCGCAATTGCCCCTACCGCCAGGGAATAAAAGCCAATGACTTTTCCTTCCGCACAGACCACATAAGTCTGTGTAGCGCCCTCAATCTGATTTTTTAAGGCACGCTTTTTAAGCCAGTGATTGAGCTCCGGGGCAACAGAGGTGAAGTCCGCGACATCGTGCTCTGGAGTGATATGGACAGGTGAGTCTATAGAATCGTCTGCGCTCCTTATGATGTCGACTCCCATGGCGCTTTACGTCTCAGCAAATCAGCAAGCCGTGCATTCTCCTGCGGGGGTTCATCCAGCTTTGCCAGAAACGACTTCCAATCCTCATCACTAAGCGGAATTACGCGCTGAGCGCCCACGACGTCTTTGGCTTCACGCAAAAGCGTTTCACGCACAAACGTCGAAATATTGGTATGCAGAATCTCAACAGCCCGCTCGATAAGATGCCGTTCCTCCGCGCTTACACGTGCGGCTATCGACGCAACCGTTTCTCTTTTATCGCTGACATCTACATTCGTCATCAATATGTCTCCACTTTTCCTATCTTCATTATAGGCTAAATGTCTAACACTCGTCAAACATTTTGTTATACGTTTGTATAACATGCTCCCACGCCTTAAATAGGCTCAACCCCTCCTTTGTCAAGTTCCAATTCCCGCTTTTATCAAAAGTGAAAATAGAAAAACAACCGCGGAATGAGACAAGCGCCGCGCGCGCCGTCAGGTTTTGCCTTTGTCGGGCGCCGGCGTGGCGTTATCTCCGGTCGGCAATTCTTCCACACCCAGCGCATCGGCAAGCCGTGTTGCGGCACTGCCCGGTCGGAGAGGTTTTTGCTGCGATTCATGGGGTGCCCAGCCGGTCATGTAGATAATCTCAAAGGTCGCTTTGATGCGGCCCTCATGGTCGGAGAATTTTTCCTGATAAATCTCGCAGGCCCGTTGCAAGGTTGCCCGTCTGAGCGGTGTGCGGCGACGGTCGATCAGCACATTGGTTTCGCCCATGCCCCTGAGTTCGTGCATCAGTTTGAGCGGGTGGGCGTAGGTCACGGTAAGCCGGTCCGTATCGACCACCGGCAAGGAAAATTCCGCCCTTTGCAACAGACCGCCCAGGGCGCGCACGTCGGCGAACGGCGATATGCGGGGGCTGGCCCCCCCTTCCATGTCGAGCTCGGCTTCGGTCAGGGCTTGGCGCAACTCGGTCAATGTGTTGCCGCCGAACAGAGCGCCGACAAAAAGACCGTCCGGTTGCAGGGCGCGGCGAATTTGCCATAACGCACCCGGCAGATCGTTTACCCAATGTAGTGTCAGGAGGCTGATGACGAGATTGAGTGATTCCGGCGCCAGGGGTAAACATTCTTCGTCCAGAACCAAGCGCGGTGAATTGGCTTGCCGGACCATGTCGAAGCACGTATCGCCATTGATCAGTAGACCGATTTTCTCGTTGAACCATGTCTTTTGTGCCAGTTGGCCAAAGCCACCCGAGTGGCATCCCAGATCAAGAGCGACCGGGAACGTCCGGTTGATGGCTTGGAGTCGATCGCGTACCTCTTCGGCTGCGTGGCGCAGAAGAAAATCGTGATTGACCAGACGTCGTGCGCTGCGCGCTCGACGTTGACGCAAGACCCGACGATCAAAAATGGTAATGTCACTGGTCATGGCACTTTTTGCGGCGAGGCAGGGTCACACCAATCGCCTTCACCAATCGTTATGAAAAGGATGACACGGCATGTCCGAATTTCGCTTTGTCTATATTACCACCGAAACGCAAGAAGATGCGTTACAGCTCGGTCGTAAGATCGTTGCCCACCGCTTGGCCGCCTGCGTCAATATTCTGCCCGGCATAACAAGCATTTATTGGTGGCAAGGGAAAATGCAAGAGGCCGCGGAAGTCGCGCTTATTGTCAAGACAACCGCCGATCGCCTCGCCGATCTGACCGAAAAAGTCATGCAATGGCACGATTATGACTGCCCGTGCATTGTCGCTTTGCCGCTTGCCTCTAACGAGGGCAATGGGGAATATCTCCAATGGATTTCCGACCAAACGCAAGACCTTTAGGGTCTTTCCGGTTTTGATGGAATCAAAACCTGACCATAAGTTGTTGTTTTATCGTGTTTCCGGACGGAAAACCGGTGGCCACTTTTCCTGGAAACACTCTAATCGCTGAGGGGAACCAAAGAATCATGGCCGGTAAAACCGCCAAGTCCGCTCGACCGGCCTTCGAAGGTGCCGGCGCCGCCATGGCTGTTTTCGGCCGGGCGGTGTTGGATTTGTTGTGGCCGCCACAATGTTTGGTTTCACGGGAGATCGTCGGCGCTACCGGCCAAATTGCGCCCGACTTTTGGAAACAACTGGCGTTTATCGACGCCCCCTTGTGCGCCCGATGCGGGCTGCCCTTTGCCTATGATCCGGGTCCGGACGCCCTGTGCCCGACCTGTATCGCTTATCCGCCGGCCTTCGATCGAGCGCGCGCACCCTTGGCCTATGGTTCCGCCACAAGCAAAATGCTGATTCAATTCAAATGGGGTGGCCGCATGGATGGGGTCAAGCCCTTTGCCGCTTGGATGGCACGAGCGGCGGGACCGTCCTTTCGCGAAGCCGATATTGTCGTGCCCGTGCCGCTTCACGTTACCCGCCTGGTGTCGAGACGGTTCAATCAGTCGGCTCTTTTGGCCCAACAATTGGCCCGCATCTTGGACGTTGAGCTATCGGTGGATCTATTGGTACGAACCCGGCGCACACCAAGTCAGATGGGCAAGAATCGCAAGCAACGCCGTTCAAACGTGGCCAAAGCATTCGCCGTTAGACCGGCCCGTCGCGCCGCCGCCGTGGACCGGCATGTGCTGCTGGTCGATGATGTGTTGACCACCGGGGCCACGGTCAATGCCTGCGCTAAGGCCCTCAAACAAGCGGGCGCACGACAGGTGGATGTGGTGACGTTAGCGAGGGTTGTCGATGACGAGTGGCATTCCCTATAAAGCAGGGTCAAAGGAAAGCGACACTATGGCCCGTATCGTAATTTACACGCGCATGTTTTGTGGTTTTTGTACCGCCGCTAAGAAACTGCTCGACGGTAAAGGGGTCGAGTTCGAAGAAATCGATGCCTCCATGAGCCCCGAGCGGCGCAAGGAGATGGCGGAACGTTCGGGCGGCGGGCGGACATTTCCGCAAATCTTGATCAACGATCAGCCGATCGGCGGCTGCAACGAGCTATACGCATTGGACGCGTCGGGGGAACTCGACAAACTGCTGGCCCAATCAAGTCCGGAGACAATTTCTTGACCGCAGGAACTTGTTTTACGGCGGCTTGTGTTCAGTTGCGCACCGGTGACGACATCGACCGCAACATCGAGGCCGCCGGCCACCTTATCCGCGAGGCCGCGGCACGCGGCGGACAATTTGTCGTGACGCCGGAGATGACCCATTTAATGGAGCTGGCGTCAAAACCCCTGTTTGCCAAGACCGTAAGCCAGGAGCAGGATCGAGGCCTCAAAACCTTCGGGGCTTTGGCGGAAGAACTCGGCATATGGCTGCTTATCGGGTCGCTCGCCATTCGCATCGCCGACGACAAGGTGGCCAACCGCGCGTTTTTGTTGCGGCCCGACGGCGGCATTGCGGCCACTTACGACAAAATCCACATGTTCGACGTGGATCTTGCGGACGGCGAATCCTACCGCGAATCCAAGAATTTCCGCGCCGGAGAGCGGACGGTTGTGGCTGATCTGCCGTGGGCGCGGTTGGGGCTCAGCATTTGCTACGATCTGCGCTTTTCCTATCTTTATCGCGCCTTGGCGCAGGCCGGTGCCGACATATTGGCGGTGCCGGCGGCCTTCACGGCGGTAACGGGCCGGGCCCATTGGCACATCTTGCTGCGGGCGCGCGCCATTGAAACCGGATGTTTCGTTGTCGCCGCCGCCCAAGGGGGGCAACACGAAAACGGCCGAGAAACCTATGGCCACAGCCTTATTATTGCCCCCTGGGGCGAAATTCTGGCGGAGGCCGGTAAGGATCCGTGCGTTATCATCGCCGAAATTGACCCGTCCAAGGTCGTGGAGGCCCGCGAACGCATCCCTTCATTGTCTCATGATAGAACTATTCTATCTCAAGCTGTGTAGGGTTAAGGCGCGGCGATTTTTCACTGGCAATTTGGCGCGGGAAACCCGACTCTGGGGGCGGGGCATATGGCTGCGAAAGCACCAAGCGAGTAGGGCCACATAGGTGCAAGCATGATTCTATACCAGCTGCAATGTCATGACGGGCATGAGTTTGAAGCCTGGTTCCAAAACAGCGGGGCTTATGACCAGCAAGCTGAGGCGGGAACGGTGGAATGTCCGTTCTGTGAGTCCCATCGCGTGCACAAGGCCATCATGGCGCCGAACATCGCCAAGAAAGGCGCGTCATCGGCACCGGCCGGATCGAAGCAGACAATGGTGCGCGACGCCCGGGCGGTCAAATGGCTGCGCATGGCCCATGCCATCCGGGATCACGTGGAAAAGAACTTCGACTATGTCGGTTCCGACTTTCCCGAAGAGGCGCGGCGTATCCATTACGGAGAATCTGAAGAACGCGGCATTTATGGCGAAGCCAACAGAGCAGAAACCGAAGCGCTGCAGGACGAAGACATTGAAATCGCGCCCCTGCCGCTTGTGTCGAAGAAGAACGTCAATTAAAGCGCATTCAGGAGTGAAGACCGTCCTTGCCAAGGTCAATCGATCCGGTGGATCGATTGAAGGGATGAACGGCCCCGGTTTTCCGTCCGAATGCGCGATAAAACAAAGACTTAGAGCACGTTAGCGATTCCGTTCTTTTGTGAACGTGCTCTAAAGCGGCCGGGTGGCATACAGCATGTAATTGACCGATGTGTCCGACGTCAATTGCCAGGCGTCACGCCATAAATTGTAGCCAACACCCACCGGTGCCGACAGGTCCAACCCGCTGCCGTCCAACGCCGCGACGATTTCGTCTGGCCGGACCAGCTTGGCATAATCGTGGCTGCCTTTGGGCAGCCAGCCCAGAACATATTCGGCGCCGACAATCGCCAAGACAAAAGCTTTTGGCGTTCGGTTGATGCTGGATATCACCATGAGACCGTGGGGTTTGAGCATGGCGGCGCAACTCGACAAAAAAACGCGAATATCGGCAACGTGTTCGATCACTTCCATATTCAGAATAATATCGAACTTTTCACCGGCCGCCGCCAAGGTCTCCGCCGTGGCACAGCCATAATCAATGACCAGACCTTGCTCATCGGCGTGATGTTGGGCAACCCGAATATTCTTCAGGGCGGCGTCCGCCCCCATCACGTCGGCCCCCAGCCGGGCCATGGGCTCGCTCAACAGACCGCCGCCGCAGCCAATGTCGAGCAGTCTCAGACCGTCCAACGGTCGATTGGCGCGGGCGTCCCGATCAAACCGATGGCAGGCTTGGTCTCGGATATAAGCCAAGCGGACGGGATTAAGTTTGTGCAGGGGTTTGAACTTGCCCGTGGGGTCCCACCATTCATCCGATATGGCGGCAAATTTGCCGATTTCGGCGGAATCGACACTTGGGCCGTGGTCATCACCTTGGGCGCGCGATTGATCGGTCATAGCCGGTTGTTTCGTATAATTTCGGTCTGAGGCTATTAAAGCCTTTAGCGAGCTGCGTTGCCAGCCGTCCGGTCACACGTTATGTAGACCGCGGCAATCTGCCCAATCATTTGACCAAGTCGTTTGACCATAATCGTTGCGTTTTGAAGTGAAGGAGCGGCCATGGCCCGTTTGGTCATGAAATTTGGCGGCACCTCGGTGGCCTCAATCGAGCGTATCCAGCACGTTGCGCGCCTGGTAAAAACCGAGATCACGGCGGGCAACGAAATTGCCGTCGTGGTTTCGGCCATGGCCGGTGAAACCGACCGGCTGATCGCCCTGGTGGATGAGGCAAAGGCGGGAAATCCGGATGTCAATCTGGATCGCCGGGAATATGACGCCGTGGTCGCCACCGGCGAGCAGGTCGGTGCCGGATTGTTGGCCTTGGCGCTCAATGCCATCGGGGTCGATGCGCGGTCCTGGTCGGGCTGGCAAGTGCCGATCAAGACCGACAATGTGCACGGGGCCGCCCGCATTCTCGGGATCGAAAATCAGGCATTGATCGATGGGCTGAACAAAAATCAGGTCGCCGTGATTGCCGGTTTCCAGGGGGTCGACGAATTTGGTCGGATCGCCACCCTTGGCCGCGGCGGTACCGATACCAGCGCGGTCGCCATAGCGGTGGCGATCGGCGCCGATCGGTGCGATATTTACACGGATGTGGACGGTATTTACACGGCCGACCCTCGAATCGTGCAGAGGGCGCACAAGCTTGATAGAATCTCATATGAAGAGATGCTGGAAATGGCTTCCCTGGGCGCCAAGGTTTTACAGACCCGTTGCGTAGAGTTGGCCATGGTCAACGGCTTGGTGCTGCGGGTCGTGTCGAGTTTCAATGAGCCGCCGGACCCCAACGACGGTACTCTGGTTTGCGACGAGGATGACATCTTGGAAAACCTGATGGTAAGCGGCATCACCTATAGCCGCGACGAAGCGCGTGTAAATCTCCTGCAGGTGAAAGATCAGCCGGGCGTGGCGGCGATTATCTTCGGCATTTTGGCGCAACAGGGCATCAACGTCGATATGATCGTGCAGAACGTATCGCGCTCATCGACCCAGACCAATATGACCTTCACCGTAAGAGAATCCGATCTGGATCGTTCGATCGAGGTGCTCAAGGCCAGCCAAAATAAAATCGGTTATACGGATCTGACCTCGGATGCCAACGTGGTGAAGGTGTCGGTTGTCGGTATCGGTATGCGCAGCCATACGGGTACCGCTCAGATCATGTTCCAAGCATTGGCCGACAAGGGCATCAATATCCAGGTGATCTCAACCTCTGAAATCAAGATCAGTGTGCTCATCGATGAAGAATACACAGAGCTGGCATTGCGTACCTTGCACAGCGCCTACGGTCTGGATGCCGCGGAAGTATGACGCTTAGCGCTCCACAAATGGGGGTGGGCCCCCGCGCATTGTTGCGGCGCCTGCGCGAAGCCATGGTCGAACCCGTGGCGGCGCAGCAGCGGCTCGACAGAACCGTCGAACTGATTGCCGCCAATATGGTGGCGGAGGTGTGTTCGATCTATATCCGGCGCGCCGGCGATCAGCTCGAACTGTGCGCGACCAAAGGGTTGCAGCCGTCGGCGGTTCATAAGACACGGCTGCGCTTCGGCGAAGGCTTGGTTGGCGAAATTGCGCGTACGGCGGAACCATTGAATTTGACCGACGCGCCCCATCATCCCAAATTCGCCTATCGGCCCGAGACCGGCGAAGATCCGTTCCACTCGTTTCTCGGTGTGCCCATCCTCAAAGGCGGACATGTGCTTGGCGTCCTTGTGGTGCAAAACCAGACGCAACGGCACTATAGCGAGGAAGAATTGGAGGCCCTCCAGACCGTCGCCATGGTTCTGGCGGAAATCGTGGCCTCCGGCCAATTAATCCAGCTCGATGATGCGGTTATCGACGAAGAAATTACGCCGACCCGGCCTTACCGACAGAACGGGGTGGGCTTCGCCGACGGCGTTGCTGTGGGCAAGGTCATTCTTCATGCGCCGCCGATCAAGGACCACGCTCTGTTCGCCGAAGATGTCACTGTCGAATTGCAGCGTCTCGAACAGGGCGTCGAGCAATTGCGCCAGTCGATCGATTCTATGTTATCCGCGGTGGATAGTTCGCTGATTGGCGAACCGCGCGATGTGCTCGAAGCGTATCGCATGTTTGCCCATGACCGGGGCTGGGTGCGCCGAATGGAAGAGGCGGTTGGTCACGGTCTGACTGCAGAGGCCGCGGTCGAACAAGTGCAAAGCGATACGCGGGCCCGTCTGTCGCGCCAGCGTGATCCCTATATTCGCGATCGGCTGCACGATTTGGATGATCTGGCCCATCGTTTGTTGCGTTTTTTGGCGGGCAAGGACAACGGCAGTGTTCGTGAATACCCGGCCGGCGCCATATTGGTCGCCCATAATCTTGGTCCGGCGGAACTGCTCGATTACGACCCCAATCGATTGGGCGGAGTCATTTTGGCAGAAGGCTCGCCTGGTTCTCATGTGGCAATCGTCGCCCGGGCCATGGCTGTTCCCATGGTGGGTATGGTCGACGGTGTCTTGGATCACGTCAAGGAAGGCGATTGGGCCGTCATTGACGGCGAAAATGGGGAAATTTATCTACGACCGACACAAGGCATTCTGTCCGCTTATGATGAAAAGATTGCCTTGCACGAACAGCGTCAGGCGAAATTTACCGCCATTCGGAACGCGCCGGCGACGACCCGCGACGGCCACGAAATCGAGCTCCAGATGAATGCCGGATTGTTGGTCGATCTGCAGCATCTTGATCTGGCGGGGGCTCAAGGCATTGGTCTGTTCCGCACCGAGCTTCAGTTCATGGTGTCGTCGACCATGCCCCGGCTGGGCGCTCAGGTGAGTTTTTACCAAGAGGTGCTGGACACCGCGGGCCATCGGCCCGTGACCTTTCGCACCCTCGATTTGGGCGGCGACAAGATTCTGCCATACGGCCATGTCCGTCGCGAGGCCAATCCAGCACTTGGTCTTCGTGCCATTCGATTGGCGTTGGCGCGGCCGGCCCTGCTGCGCTATCAGCTGCGCGCTTTGCTGATGGCGGCGGCCGGACGGGGGCTCCGGGTCATGTTTCCCATGGTGGCGGAGGTCGAAGAATACCGGCAGGCACGCGCCCTGCTTGACGTAGAAGTTGAACGTCTCAAGCGTCTCAATCAGGCCTTGCCGGATAAATTGGAAGTCGGCTGCATGATCGAAGTGCCGAGCCTGGTTTGGCAACTCGGCGCTCTCTTGCCGCTGGTCGATTTCGTTTCAGTCGGTAGTAACGATCTTATTCAATTTTTCTTCGCCAGCGACCGGACCAATCCGCAAGTGAGCGATCGATATGACTTTCTTAGCCCCACCGTATTAGGGTTGCTCCGCCATATTCTTGCCGAATGTCGAGCTCATAATCTGCCGGTTTCCTTGTGTGGCGAGGCCGCCGGCCAGCCCCTGGAAGCCATGGCGTTGATCGGACTTGGTTTCCGAGCCATTTCCATGCCGCCGGCGCGTATTGGACCGGTGAAGTTAATGGCACGCGGGTTGCACGTTGAACAATTGGCACAGTTTATGGATGATTTATTCTTAAGGCCTGATCGCAGCGTAAGACATTTACTAAAGGAATATGCAGAGAAAAACGGCGTAATCGTATAAGTTAATTGCAATTTATTATGGGTTTTGGTGTAATATGAGATCCGAGGCAGAAATGCATAACATCGTGTGTAGTGTTCGATGCGGCGGGGATGCTGCCGGGGGTGAAGTGCTTCGGGAAGATCAAGAGCCATGAGCTTATCGAAACGCGTGGGCGTTCTGGGTCTCCGTAAGGGGGAGGACCGCAAACGCTTACAAATAAGACAAATTATGGACCCGGCCACGGAATTGGAAACCGCCGAAACGGTTGGCGGGGCGTTGCGTGCTGCCCGGTTGCGCAAAGGCCTCGACATCGGCATGGTCTCCCAGGTTTTGCGCATTCGCCGCGAACATATAGAAGCCATGGAAGAGAACGATATCGCCAATCTTCCGGCGAGAACCTATGCCCTGGGCTTTGTCAGAAGTTATGCGACTCACGTGGGTTTGGATGCCGATGAATGTCTGCGGCGGTTCAAGGCCGATGTTTTGAACCAGACCGAGCAGGACACTTTGGTATTCCCGGAAGCCAAGGAAGAAGTGCGGCTTCCCCAAGGTTCCTTATTGATTTTGGCGGTACTTTTGGGCGTCGGCATCTATGCCGGTTGGTATGTGTCGGTCAGCGCCGACCGGGTCGCGACGGAACGGGTACCGCCTGTGCCGGAGCGGCTGGCCGAACAGGTCAGCCCCATGGCACGGCCGGCAGCGCAATCCGACATGGCCCTTGCTGCCCAAACCCCGACGATCGAATTGGATCTGGCGGGACGACCGATAAATGTCACGGCGGTCGGCGGGCCCGATCTTGAACTGGCTGAGACGGATAACGACGACACGGTTTCTTCCGAAGATAGCTTTGCCATGACCCAAGCGGAAAATACCGATGAATTGGGAACGTTGGTGGCCGCTTCGGACGAACCGCTCGTGGATCAAGAAATCTTGAGTCTGATGGCGGGTCAAGCGTCTCGTATCGTCCTGCGTGCCCGATCCAAGACTTGGGTCCGCATCGAAGATGCCACGAACCAGATCCTGATCCAGCAAGAGCTTGAGAGCGGAGAGGGTTATATCGTTCCGGATCGACCCGGCCTGATCCTTTCGGTGAGGGATGCCGGCGCCCTGGACGTGTTTATTGACGGCATTCTGATGGGCCGACTTGGGGCCCCCGGCGAGGCACTTCCGGCGGTATCTCTGGATCCTTCGGCATTGAAGGCCGGCCGCGCGTCGTAATGGCTTAGAGTGTTTCCAGGAAAAGTGGACCCGGTTTTCCGTCCGGAAACACGATAAAACAACAACTTAGGGTCAGGTTTTGATTCCATCAAAACCGGAA
>SMVB01260179.1_pt1 | contig 21251 bp, 18 predicted proteins | sample 2456461 | NCBI WGS metagenome assembly SMVB01 (sample SAMN11095934, study PRJNA526329) | marine sediment metagenome | biome: Marine sediment; feature: Surficial sediment; material: Deep marine sediment; isolation source: Hadal surficial sediment | place: Pacific Ocean | collected 2014-05 | depth...
ACGAGCTCGTCGAAGGCCTGCGAGAGGTCGTCGTCGGGCTGGACCGGCTCGGTCGTCATGGACACCTCCTTGTCGGCACACGCGAGAGCGAATATCAGCGCGATCGACAGGAATCGGACCGCGGTCGTGAGCGAAGGGCGGCGCAGCTTCAAGCCGTTCATGGGAGGCTTCCTCTCCCGAGCGTGGCCAGCGCGTCTCGGGTGGAAATTAGGGATTCATGGCCTGGCCTCGGTGGGGCGCGCAGGGACCGAGCCAGAATAGCGCTCGAGCAGCGAGGAATATTCGGTCTTCCCAGGGCGCTGCGGAGTCAGTCGGGGCGGTCCGGATCGGTCAGCGTGCGGGGAAGATCGTCCGGCAGGCCCGGCGCGTCAAAGGATCCATTCCGATCGGCATCGACGAAAATGGGGTTCGTAAACGCGAAGGGAATGAAATTGGGGAAGGCTTCGGCGTAGAGCCCCTCTGCGGGGCCTTCGACTTCCACCGTGACGAAGGCATCTTCCGCGAAGACGAGGGGGAGTTCGGCCGATTCGCCTGCAGCGATCGGAGCGCGGTGAACGAGTTCGCCGTTCACGTAGGCCCGCCATTCCGCGATCGGAACCCAGGGAGCGCCATCGACCGCGACACGAAGCGTTCCGGTCGTGCCCGAGTGGAGCGCGCCGAGAGGACTGCCGTCCAGCTTGACGTCGAGCAGGGGCCCCGTCGTTCCCCAGGCTGCCCCCGCGCGAAGCGAACGCATGAGCTCGGCTTCCGAGAAATCTTCGAGCGTGTCCTGGCTGACGGCGACGTAGGTTCGCGGGAGTCCAACGATGACCCCGAGGCGGTGAGAGTCGCTATTGGCGGTTCCGACGATTCGTTCTCCCTGCAGCATGAGGGAGAACCAATCCGCGCGGACGCGTCGATAACGCAGCAGACTCTCCCCGTTCATCAGCTCGACGCCGTGATAGTCGAGGTCGCGACCGCCGTGGAGGGGACTCTTCTCGCCCAGCGCGGCATTCGGTTCCTGCGTGAGCGGGAGCGTGGGATCGTAGGGTTCGCCGACCACGCCGAGGTGGGTGAAATAGAGATCGCCCTCGGCCTCGCCCTCGCTCGGCCGGGGGTGGTTCATCTGGACGAAGGGTGCCGGGGAGAGCGCTGCGATGTCGACGAGCGCATCGCGCAATCGGCGGCCTTCGAGGTCGGGTGCGCCCTGACGATAGGCGCCGGGAACCGGCGTCACCGGAAAGGCGTTCAGATGGCCCGTCGCATAGGGAGAGTCCGCGCCTTCGTAGGAGCTCGTGACTTCGACACCGGTCATCGAAACGAGTTGCGAGCCGAGACCGGCTGCTGCGATCGCAGGCCGAGGATCGACGATCCGGTCGTGTTCGGTTGCGACCAGGACCTCTGCGCCGCTTGCTGCGAACGCGACGATCTGGCGAGATTGGGGCAGGTTCGAGTCGAAGCTCTCCCCGCTGTGGACGTGAAAATCGACGGAGAGCCAATTCGGTGTGGGGGCAATTCGGGCGAGGGGTTCGAGGCTGAGTACGGTCGTCTCGCCGGCGCGCGCCTCGAGTTCGATTTCGCGGGCTTCGTATTCGGGGCCGCGAACGAGGAGGACTCGGTAGGCGCCCGGGGAGAGGGCGACGCGATCGGGGTCGATGGGGCTTCCGGACAGATTGACGAAGGGCGCATCGAGCCCGCTCGGAACCTTTTTGTCTCCGATCATCTGGCCGAGAAGATTACTGCCGAAGACGGCCGGGCCGGAGCCGTCCGCGTGCAGGAAAATGAGGCGGCCGATGAAGTCGGACGGGAGACGGACCCAGGCCGGCGGGCCGAGTTGGATCGCTGGGAGCTGATGAGAGGCGGGGTCCTGGGTGATCTCGAACTCGATCGATGTCTCGCGATCTGCCGGCGCCAGGGCTCGGGCGCGGTAGCGGCCGGGCGGTAGACGAAGTCGAAACCGACCGTCCTCGTCGGGTCGGAGTTCGGTCATCGGTGCGCCAGAGATCCGGTCGAAATGGATCCGCGCATCCGGATCGTCGATCGTGCCGCGTATGAGCGGGGCATCGCTCCAGATCGAGTCCGTGATCGATGCGACATCCGCGCGTCCGCCGACATGAATCCGGTAGTCACTCTCGAGTACGGTCTCGCCGGTGATATCCATGAAGGGAATCTGAGCGAGTTGAAGCAGCCCGGGCGCCTCGTCGTTCTCGCCGAACCAGAGTGGCGAGGTCATGGCGTTGATGAGGGTGAAATGCTTTCCGCTCACGTTGAACGAGGCGAGCGCCTCGCGTGTCTCGCCGCTGCGGATCTGTGTGACCAGACGCTCGAGCCCATAACTGATCGGGGGCATCGCATCGCCACCGACGAGCACCGTCAGATCCGTCGCAAGAAGCGAGTTCAAGAGTGAAACGACCGAACGGCGATCGGTTTCGGGATAGACGAAGCCGACGCTCCGATCGAGATCGCTGCGCAAGAGCGAGAAGACCGGCGTCTGGCCGCTGGGGTGGAGCAGGATCTGTCCGATCGAGAAGAGCGAGTCGCCTGCTTCGAAACGTTTCGCCCGCACGGAGATGTCGAGGGCGGTCGGTCGGTCCTGGTTGACGGCATAGGTCGTCACGAGTTCGACTCCCGCGAATCGCGCTCGAGTTCGGATCCATGCTTGTCCGGGCTCGCCCCCGGCTTCGATCTCGGTGACGGGGACGACGTGGCTCTGGGAGAGGTTCAAGATGGGCTGGAGGACAGCCCACTGATCGTCGTTGGCGCCGCAATGTCCCAGATCGATCAGCACGCCGCCGCGAGGCGTCATGGCGCTTTCATGGCCGGGGTCCGAGATGGCGGCGCAGAGCGTGCCGTTGCTCAGGAACCAGTCCCCGATCCCCGCGTCCGCGTCGGGTCCGCCGACCCGGTGCGTTGCGAAGTTGTCCGCGGTGATCCGTTGTGCAATGAGCTCAGCGGAGGCCGGTCGGCCCCCTAGAGAAAGCGCACCGCCCAGACAAAAGAGCCAAGCGAGGGCAAGGGGGGCGAGCCGGGTCGGATGAAGGGGAAGCAAATCGGGCTCCGGGCACGGGTCGAGTGGTTCGGTCGGGTGGCGGATGGAACGCGTTGAGGATTCTACGGATCTTTGCCAGCATTCGCAGTCGAGCGATCGGTCTGCGTCATGCAGGGGGATGACCATGAGTCTTGAATCGAAACGTCTGGGACCGCTCGGAGTCGAGGCCCTGGGACTCGATCTGCGTCAATCCGTTGCGGAGACGGATTGGCAAGCGCTTCGCGATCTCGTGATGCGCGAAGGGCTCGTGGTCTTTCGCGACCAGCCGATGGACGCCCATTGCCAGATCGAGCTCGGAAGTCGATTCGGCGAGCTCGAGAACACCACGATCGAGGAGGGGCCGATGGACGAGTCGAAGACTCTCCTCGCGAACGTCGATAAGGAGGGGAAGATTCTCGCCGCCGACGATGTCATGATGCAGCTCGTCGCGATCAACGAAGGTTGGCATACCGACAGCTCGTTCCGGGAAATTCCGGCATCCTTCTCCCTGTTCTCGGGCGTGACGCTTCCCGAGGAGGGAGGAGATACCTTCTTTGCGAGCCTGAGTCTGGGGTGGGACGCGCTTCCAGAAGACGAGCGTGGGAGGCTCTTCGGTCTTCGCGCGATACACGACTACAACGCGGCCTACGAGAGTCGAGAGGTCGACATGAGTAGTGTCTTCGGGGGCGCAGCGCCCTGCGGAATCCATCCGATCGTACGCCGCCATCCCGAGACCGGCAGAACGGGACTCTTCGTGTCGGAGCACGTGTCCGGAATCGAGGGGATGCCCGTGGACGAAGCGAGGGCGCTCAATCGCCGACTCCTCGAGGTCTGTACCGACCCGGCTCGCGTGTATCGCCACCATTGGTCGCTCGGGGATCTCTTGATCTGGGATAATCGCTCGATGCTGCACCGCGCCCAGGGCTTCGATTCACGTCATCCAAGGGTGATGAGGCATGTTCGCGTCGCCGGGAGCGAGGCGGCGATCGCGGCTTCGGAATGAGTCGCGCGAGGCCACGGTCGACGAGATCAGCCGGAGCCGGCCTTGGCCCAGATCTCGAGGATGCGGGCTGAATCGAGGACCGTCGCGATTCCGCTGAGGGTATGTTCGAAGACGGCATCGACATACTCGTCGGGGACGCCCGCGACGGCATCCCGGGGCAGCACGACTTGATAGGCCGCGTTGACGGCGTCGAAGGTCAGATTCTGGATCGCCACATTGACGGAGACGCCGACCCCCACGATCGTCGTGACCCCGAGGTTCCGAAGAATCGAATCGAGCTCGGTTCCCTGGAAGGGAGAGAGGCCGTGCAGCCGCGGGAGGATGAAGTCGCTCTCGGCGACGGGGATCTCGGGGACGATCTGCGTGGCTTCGCTGCCGGTGTAAAGGGGGTTTGCGACGCGTCCCATGTACTGGAAGAGGCGCGCGTTCGAGTTGGCCCCGCGGCCGTCCAGACGGCGCTCGGCGATGCAGTGGATGATCGAGACTCCCGCTGCGCGTCCGACCAACACGAGCTCGGCAACGGCCTGGATCATTCCATCTTGTGCGGCTTCCGCGAGCGCGTGCAGCGCCGATTGATTGCCGATCACACCCGTTTGGCATTCCTGCGTGATCAGGGCACAGTGGCTCGGCTTGAGCAGTTCGTCGAGGTCGAGGGGCATCGGATTCTCCCGGAGTGAGGTTAGGCTTCGTCGCCTTCGAGCCCGTATTTCAGGATCATACGGTAGAGGGTCGTTCGATCGACACCGAGTCGTCGGGCCGCGTCATTCTTGACACCGCCCGTCGCGGCCAGGGCCGAAGCGATTGCCGCGATCGTCGCCTCATCGAGCTTCGCCTGGAGCGTGACGGCTTCGGCGCCCGAGGTGACCGCCGGGTCGTGGGCATTCGAGAGCAGGAGGTCGCTCGGTTGCAGCGTGTCACCCTCGGCGAGGACCACCGCCCTTTCGATGGCGTTTTCGAGCTCCCGAACGTTTCCGGGCCAGGCATGCGCCATGAGCAGCGTCTCGATCTCGTCGCCGAGCGTTTCGAATCGTCGACCGCTCGCCCGCTGGTGTTCGATCAGGAAGTGGCGGGCCAGGGGAAGGATGTCCTCGGTCCGTTCGCGGAGCGCCGGGATGCGGATTGGGATCACGGCAAGGCGGAAGTAGAGATCCTCTCGAAATCGACCTTCGGAGACCTCTTTCTGAAGCTCGCGATTGGTCGCGACGACGATCCGAACATCGATCGGGCGCGTCCGGTCATCCCCGATTCGGCGGATTTCCCGCTCTTGAAGAACCCTCAACAACTTGGCCTGAAAGCTGTCGCTGATTTCACCGATCTCGTCGAGGAAGAGCGTTCCGCCCGCCGCTTCCTCGAAGAGACCCTTGCGCGTGCGGTCTGCCCCGGTGAAGGCGCCCCGTTCGTGTCCGAAGAGTTCGCTGTCGAGCAATCCCTCCGCGAAGGCCTTGCAGTTGACCGCAACGAAGGGACCGGACACCCGATCGCTATGGAAGTGGACGGCTCGTGCGATGAGCTCCTTGCCGGTTCCGCTTTCGCCCGTGATGAGAACCGTCGCCGGGCTTCGCGCAGCGCGCCGGACGAGGTCCAGCACGTCGGTCATCGCCTCGCTCGATGCGACGATGTCGCCGAGAGCGTGACGCCGATGCAGTTCAGCGCGCAAATATCGGTTCTCGCGCGACAGGCGATTGCGCTCGAGCGCGCGGCGGACGCAGGCGCGCAGGGCCTCGTTGTCGAAGGGCTTCTGAATATAGTCGAAGGCGCCGTCGCGAAGCGCTTCGATCGCATTCGAGATCGTCGCGTGGGCGGTGAAGAGTACGACCGGAGTTTCAGCCGAAGCAGCACGAACATGTCGCAGGACTTCGAGGCCGTCGGGCGCGGGCATGCGCAGGTCGGTCAGGACGAGATCGAAGGGGTCCGCGTCGTGTCGATCGAGTGCCTGCTTCGAGTTCGTGAACGTCTCGACCTCGAAACCGTCGCGTCTGAGGACCATCCCCACGATTTCGGCCATGCGTTCTTCGTCGTCGACGACGAGAATTCTCGGGTTCATCCTGTGGTTCCCCTGATCACCGGAAACTCGATGACGAAATGTGCTCCTGTGGGCTCGCCATTCCGCCCTTCAACCATTTCAACCCCTTGGGCCAACGGAGCGTCAGATTCGACGAGCCGGAGGACACCGCCCTGCGCTTCGACCATACGCAACGCCATCGGCAGACCCAGCCCGGTTCCCGTGTCCTTGGAGGTGATGAAGGGCTCGAAGATCTGATCGCGCAGGCGTTCGGGTACACCGGGACCCGAGTCGAGGACTTCGAGGCAGATGAGGTCATCCGTTTCACGAGCCCGGAGCAGGACGCGGTGCTCGTTGAACGCCGGGCTTCCTCGTCGATCGGAGGCGATCGCCTGAATCGCATTCAGCGTGAGGCCGAAAATTGCCTGACACAGCCGGTCGGGATCGGCTGAGAGCATTGGGAGTCCCGATGCAACATCGACCTCGAGCTGGATCGAGTGTTCGTTCGCCTCGATTCGAGCGAGTTCGACGACCCGGTCGAAGACCTTGGCGACGTCGGTCGGGACGCATTCGGTCGACTGGGGTTTCGCGAAGGTGAGGAGGGACGCGATCAAGCGATCGAGCCGATCGGTCTCCTCGCAGATGAATCCGAGTGCGCGATAGGAATCGGTCGTCGATTCGAAGCTCTCCCGGGCCATTGACGCGGAGGCGCGAATCACGCCGAGTGGGTTTCGGACCTCGTGGGCCACACCCGCGGCCAGTCGGCCGATGCCCGCCAACTTTTCCTCCTGGACGAGTGCGCGCTGGCTTCGCTCGAGGGCGCGGAGTTGTAGCGCGATCGTGTCGCGGTCCTGGTCGGCCTGCTCACGCGCCTTCGCGAGCCCGCCGACGGCCCATCCGAGCGCCGTATAAGGGATGAAGAAGAGCAATCCCATCGCAAGGGTTCCGTCTCGACCCTGGATGATCATGTTTGCGTCGAGCGCGAGCAAGATGCCGAAATCGAAGAGGCCGATCGCTCCGCCGAGCAGCGACCAGACCCAGCGCGGCAGGCTGGGAATCTTGATTCCACTCGAAGGGGAGTCTCGGACAAGTGGCTGCGGGACGGAACTCATGGGCATACTCCTCAGCGTCGTCGGAAGGGTACTGTGCTCTGCGGAGCGGAGTAGCAATAGTCGTGCCTCCGTTGCCGATCGCGGTGAGTGCAGGAGCGCACGCGAGGACCGCCTTGTGCGATCGCTGTTGCAGCCCTGCGACTGCGCGTTGCGGCGCTGCAACGCCGGCTGCGGCGCGCACCCCTGGCGGGCAATGAATTGGACGGATCCGCCTTGGTACGGACGTTGCATTGGATGTTGCGTTGAATGAGAGGATCCAGAGACCCGGGCGGGTTCCGTGTCGTGCTCACGTCGAGCCGACATGAAATCGGACTCCTCGTTTCACGCCCGCGTCCCGATCAATCGCCGCCGAATACGAGCGGGCAATCAATAAGGAGATCACGAATGAAACTCGAAGACACGCGACCCTGGCTTTTCTGGGCCTTGCTGGTGGACTTCATCGGCTTCAGCCTCTTCACGGGCTACATCCTGGTGCAATACGGAATGGGCTGGATCAATGTCGCCTTTGCGAATCCCGTGAGCACACTCGTCACGATCGATCTCTTCATCGCGCTCAGCATGGTGATGGGCTGGATCTACGTCGACGCAAAACATCGCGGAGTCTCGCCCTGGCCCTATCTGGTGCTCACGCTCGCAACGGGATCGGTCGGGACGCTGCTCTACCTGCTCGTCCGGGAACGGCCGGGTGCGCCCCTCTACTCCCACGAATCAGGCACGCGGACGCTCACCGACGCACGCGATTAGTTCGTCGCAGGTGAATCGAGCCCGAACGAAACATGGGGTCCGGCTCTCGTCCATGGGCCCCGCGTTCCGGAGATCGCCTATCGTGACGCCTTCGAGTCCGGCGCCGAGGCTGCCTATTTTCTTTTCGGCGGGTTGGGATCGAAGGGCCCCTTGCCCATCTGCTCGCGGATTGGCACGAATTCCGGCATCAGCATCGCGCGCCGCTGCCAATTCGCGCCATCGACGACCATCGTGTGGCCGGAGATGAAGCTCCCGAAGGGCGACGCCAGGAAGGTCGCGGCCCAACCGAGTTCGTGAGGCTGGCCCACACGATGTCCGGGACAGCGCAGGGCCTCACTCTTCTGGCGGTCCGGAACCGAGCGGATATTGGCGGTCTCGTCGTCGTGCGGAAAGAGCCCGGGAACGAGGCCGTTCACCTGGATGCCGTAGGGTCCCCACTCGACCGCGAGCGTCTCGGTCATGTTCTTGACGCCAGCCTTGGCCGCGGAGGAATGCGCGAAACCCGGGCCGCCGGTCCAGGCGTAGGCCGCTCCGATGTTGATGATGCTGCCCGGGGTGCCGGCCTCGATATGCCGTCGACCGAATTCGCGAGAGCAGAAGAAGGTGCCGTTCAGGACGATGTCGGTCACGGTTCGCCACGCGTTCGGACTCATGTCCTCTGCGGGAACCGGAAAGTTGCCGGCGGCATTGTTGACGAGGACGTCGGCCAGGCCGAGACGCGTCGTCACCTCGTCGAAGGCGGTCCCGATGGCCTCCGGATCGCGAATGTCACAGGGCAGGGCGATATGCTTCCCGCCGACGGCTTCGACGGCGGCGAGACCGGCTGCGCGATGCTCCTCGCCGCGGGAGAGGATCGCGACCGAGGCGCCAAGCCGGGCAAACTCGACGGCGATCGCCTTGCCGAGACCCGTTCCACCACCGGTCACGATCACGGTCTTTCCATCATAGGTGCCGAGCGGGAGCGCATTCGCGCCTACAGCGGGGGGATCGGGCAAGCCCATCTTCTTCTCCTCATTCGAATTGTGCGGTTCTCGCAGGTCGTCTTCTCGGCGCTCGGGCGCACCGCTGCAGGTCCGAGGGCCGCGTGATCGGGCCCGCCATGATAGCCTCCCCGGATGGCGTGCGGAGCGCCGAAGGCGCTCGGCCGATGAGCCACATCCATCGGTGAATGGGTGAGTCGGTGAGAAGGAGCGGAGACGAAATGAGTTTCGATCGAGAGACCGGCACGCCGGAAATCCTGTGTGAGGTACGCGAGCGCGTTGCGAAGATCACGTTCAATCGGCCCGAGGCGAAGAACGCCCTGACGATGGAGATGAAGGAGGCCCTCTATTGTCTGGTTCGCGACCTCGAGGACGATCCCGACGTCGGCTGTTTCCTGCTGACGGGGGAGGGCACCGCGTTCTCTGCGGGCGGTGATACCAAGCGCATGCAGAAGGAGGGCAAGCCTCCGGTGATGGAGGATCGACAGCGCCAGCTGCGTTGGGAGCACGAGTTGCCCCGCATGCTTCATCAATCGTCGAAGCCCTCGATCGCCGCACTGCCGGGGGCTGCCGCGGGTGCTGCGGCCTCGATCGCGCTCTCCTGCGACCTTCGGATCGCCTCGGAGAAAGGCTTCATCCTGATGTCCTTCGCCAAGCTCGGGCTCTCGGGCGACTATGGCGGATCCTGGTTCCTGACCCAGCTGGTCGGCCCGGCGAAGGCACGCGAGATCTATTTCACCGCCCAGCGGGTCGAGGCCGAGACCTGTCTCGAGCTCGGGATCTTCAATCGCGTCGTACCGGCGGAGAAGCTCCAGGACGAAGCCTTCGCGCTCGCGGCCCAGATCGCTTCGGGCCCGCCGATCGCGCTCCGCTTCATGAAGGCGAACCTGAATCGCGCACTCGTCGAAGATCTCGACACCTGTCTTCGCTACGAGGCGGACCGGATGGTGCGCGGCGCTTTGACCGACGACTATCTCGAGGCGGTCGAGGCCTTCGCTGAGAAGCGAACGCCCGAGTTCAGGGGCAAATAGCTCTCATCCCGGCTCACTCGTGGAGAAGGCGGTCGCCGCTGCGGGTCACCTCAGGGTCGGATCGAATAACGGGGTGCGCCGGCGCGTGCGTGGGCTGCCAGGGCGGGTTGGATCTCCTCGAGCCAGTCGCAGATCACGGGTCGGGTGTCGCGCGGGTCGATCAGGTCGTGGACTCCGAAGTCCTCGGCGCGCGGCATCACCGATTGTCCCTTCGCCATCTCCTCTTCGAGCTCCGCTCGTCGAGCGGCGGGATCCGGAGCGCCTTCGATTTCACGCCGGAAGGCGAGTGCGACGCCGCTCTCGACCGGAAGCGCTCCACTCATGGCGGAGGGCCACGCGACCACGGTCGCGCCCGGCCCGAGATGAATGCCCTGGGCGACGCCATAGGATTGACGCACCACGCAGGCGAACCAGGGCACACCCGTCTGCAGGACCGCGAACATGGTGTTCATGCCGGCGCGGATCGTTCCGGCCTTCTCGGCCTCGGTTCCGATCGCAAACCCCGGCTCGTCGACGAACGAGACGATCGGGATGTGAAATAAGTCGCATAGCTCGACGAAACGGCGAATCTTCGCGGCCCCATCCGCGGTCATCGAACCGCTGTCGTAGTAACAGTCGTTCGCGAGCACACCGACGGAGTGTCCGTTCATTCGAGCGAGCCCGGTCAACTGACTTCGACCCCAGAGCGCACCGATCTCGAAGAAGCTCTGTTGATCGACGACGTGCGAGATCAGTTTTCGGATTCGGTAGGCGCGCCGGCGTTCGCGCGGAATGATCTTCAGGAGTTTCTCTTCACGCCGGCTGGCCCGATCGCCCACATCGAAATAGGGCGGGGCCTCGTCACAATGGCTCGGGAGATAGGAAAGGAAGTTCTGCGCCATACGCAGCGCGTCCGCTTCGTCTTCGGCGACATTGTCGACCATGCCGTTGCGTCCGTGGATCTCCGCCGAGCCGAGCTCTTCCTTCGTGACCTGCTCCTTCATCGCCTGGGCCACGACGGCGGGGCCACCCGTCAAGACCTGCGATGTGTGCTTCGTCATGATCGAGAGGTGTGAGGCGACCAGGCGGCCGGCGGGGAAGCCTGCACAGGGGCCGAGGGCGATGCAAACGACGGGGATGGCCTGCATGCTCTCCATCGACCGGTAGTTCATCATCGGAGGCGCGGTCCAGTCGTAGCCGGATCGCGCACGCGTCGCGGTTCCGGCGATCGAAGCGCCACCCGCTTCGAGGAGTCGCACGAGGGGCATCTTGCGTTTGACGGCGAGCTCCTCCGCGTAGATTCCCTTCTTGATTCCGCCCTCGGAGTACGCACCGCCGCGAATCGTGAAATCGTCTCCGCACACGACGATCGGTCGACCCCCGATCTGTGCGGTGCCCAACACGACGCCGGTCGGCTGAAAATCCGAGCCGTCCCCGGCTTCGCTTTGGCCGGCGATCTGTCCGCGTTCGCGAAAGCTGTCGCGGTCGACCAGCCGGGAGATGCGCTCTCGAACGTTCAGGCGTCCGCGCTCGTGGTGTTTTTCGATGGCCGCCTTGCCGCCCATTTCCAGGGCGCGGGCGCGGCGTCGTTCGATTTCTTCGACTTCGGGCTTCCAACTCATGCGCGGAAGCTATCACAGCGGCGGCGGCTGGCAGTCACGGGCGACGCCGTCCGATTTCGTTTCGTTGGCGAGATGGGGTGGTACGCTCCGCCGACCGGGCCTGTTGCGGGTGCGACCGGGATCGCACGGGAATCGTGAGTCGAGTGGAGGCGTCATCGTGGAAGTGTTGGGCAAGAATATCGTCGTGACCGGGGGCGCCAACGGGATCGGCCGGGCGCTCTGTGAACGCTTCGCCCGCGAAGGTGCGGCACATATCATGGTCGTCGATCTCGACGAATCCCTCGCGAAGAAGGTGGCGGCGGATGTGGGCGGGGTTTCGCGCCGGGTCGATGTTTCGAGTCGTGAGGAGATCGAATCGCTCGTACGAGACGTCGAGGTCGAGGCCGGTCCGATCGATCTCTTTGTTTCGAATGCGGGGATCTTGATCGCGGGAGGCCCGGAGGTGGGCGTCGAGGCCTGGGACCAGATCTGGAGCGTCAACGTGATGGGCCATGTTCACGCCGCCCACGCGGTCCTGCCCTCGATGCTCGAGCGCGGCGAGGGCTATCTGCTGAATACGTGCTCGGCCGCGGGCTTGCTCACGCAGATCGGTTCGGCGCCCTATGCCGTGACGAAGCATGCCGCCGTCGCTTTCGCCGAGTGGCTTTCGATCACTTATGGCGAACGCGGGATCAAGGTCTCCGCGCTCTGCCCGCAGGCGGTGCGGACCAATATGTCCGCCGCGGGGGAGAGTGTCGGAGTCGCGGGCGTCGATGGCATGATCGAGCCCGAGGAATTGGCGGAAGTCGCGATTGGGGGGCTGCGCGCGGAGCAGTTCCTGATCCTTCCACACGAAATCGTGCGCACCTACTACCAGCGAAAGGGACAGGACATCGATCGCTGGCTCAAGGGAATGCGGCGCCTTCAGGCGCAGTTCGGCGACGACGCGCCCGAGATCGGTTGATCGGCGGGCCTCCAGATCGCGGAATTCAAAGGCGGTTTCGGGGCTGGACATATTACAAGACGGAGCGTATCGTTATTACCCGTTCGGGGTCTTCCCCGCCCCCGGAATGGGCCCGTTGTCGACACCGTGTACTCGTCGTTGCACACGGATTCCGCCCGACGCGCCCCCCCACCGTAGAGGTTCCCAGTCATGGATTTCGATCTCTCCGAAGAGGAGTTGACCTTCGAGAAGGAGGTCGTTGCCTTCCTCGAGGCGAATCACTCAGACGACGTGATGGACCCCAATCCGGAACATCTGTCCCAGACGGTCGACACGCCGGCCAAGCGGGCCTTCATGCGCAAGCTCGCCGAGCAGGGCTGGCTCGGGATGTCCTGGCCCAAGGAATACGGCGGTCAGGAAAAATCAGGCATCTACGACTTCGTGCTCACCGAAGCGCTCTCCCGTTACGGCACGCCGCAGCCGGGCAAGGGGGTCGGGATCGTCGGCAAGACGATCATCCGAAACGGCAACGATGAACTCAAGGAGTATTTCCTTCCGCGCATCATTCGCGGTGAGATCGAGTTCGCGATCGGATATTCCGAGGCTCAGGCAGGGTCCGACGCCGCGTCGATGCAGTTGAAGGCGGTGAAGGACGATGCACGCGGCGGCTGGGTCCTGTCGGGACACAAGACCTGGACGACCTCCGCACATTTCGCCGACTGGTACTGGGTGGGCGCACGCACCGGGGAACACAAGCACAAGGGAATCACGCTCTTCCTGATCCCGATGAACCACGAGGGATTCGAGATCCACCCGACCTATACGATCGGCGACGAGCGGACCAACGAAGTCTTCTTCAACGACGTGTTCGTTCCGGATTCGCATGTGGTGGGCGAGGTCGGGAAGGGTTGGACCTATATCTGTGAGGCGCTCGATCTCGAGCGATTCGCGATGCTGCCGGTCGGACCGGTCGAGATGAAATTGAAGGGGTTGATCGAGTACGTGCGCGAGGCGACGCTCGACGGGGAGCCGCTCGCGAAGGATCCGGTCGTTCGTCTGACGATCGCGAAGCTGCGCACGGACCTCGAAGTGGCCAGGAAGCTCCAGCGCAAGGTGATCAGCGAGGCGCTCAAGAACCGCGTTCCGACCATCGAAGCCGCGATGTACAAGATGTGGCAATCGCAGCTCGGGCAGCGCATCGCGGACGCGGCCCTCGACCTGATGGGTCCCGACGCACAACTGAAATCCGGACAGGAAGAGGCGCCCGTCAAGGGTCGCTACGAGCGTTCCTATCGCTATACGGTCGTCGACACGATTGGTGGCGGCACTTCGGAAGTCCAGAAGAACATCATCGCCGGTCGCGGCCTGGGCCTTCCCAAAACCTTCTAGACGATCGCACCCCCAACCCACTCCCCACCCACCCCCGGCGATCCCGAGCCCGGGCCGCTCGTTCCACCCGCCAGAGCCAACGGAGAAAATTTCAATCGTGTCCCCCCAAGCCTCCACTGTGGGCTCCATGCTCGAAGGCATCAGCGTCCTGAATCTGGGAAGCGTCGGCCCCGCGGCCCGAGCTGCGCGCATGCTGGCCGATTACGGCGCACGGGTCGTGATGATTGCGCCGGTCTCGAAGAAGGGTGGCTTGCAGACCAAACCCGTCTACCACACCTACGGTGCCGGGCGCGGATTCGAGCGGATGCGCGTCGATCTCAAAGCCGAGGCGGGGGTCGAAGCGCTTCTCACGCTGGCCGAGACGGCCGACGTCGTGATCGAGTCCTTTCGGCCGGGCGTCGTCGACCGGCTGGGAATCGGTTGGAAGGCGATGCACGCTCGCAATCCGAGACTCGTCTACTGTTCGACCTCGGGCTACGGCCAGGACGGCCCGGCTTCGGGCTGGGCCGGACACGACATCAACTACCTCGCGATGTCCGGCTTTCTCGCCTGTACGGAGCCGCGCGCAGACGGTGGCCCCCCGATTCCCGGCGCAACGGTCGCGGATAGCGCGGGCGGGGGCATGCACGCGGTCCTCTCGATCATGGCCGCACTCGTCAAGCGCAACCGCTCCGGTGAGGGGAGTTATCTCGATGTCTCGGCCGCCGAGGGGATCCTCTCGTTGATGGCACTGTCGCTCGATCAATATCTGGCAACCGGGGAAGAGGCGGCGTCACGAAAGGTCCTGCTCACCGGTCGTTATGCGTTCTACGACAACTATCAGGCGAGCGATGGGGGATGGCTCTCGGTCGGGGCGATCGAGCCGCATTTCTATCGAAACCTGTGCGAGTTGCTCGGCCTTCCGGAATACCAGGGGGACCAGTACGACGACGACAAGCAGGATGAGATCCGTGCGGCCTTCAAGACGGCTTTCGCGACCCGGACGCGTGACGAATGGACGGAGGCGTTGGCCTCGAAGGACACCTGCGTGGCACCGGTGCTGTCGATCCCGGAGGTCGTTCAGGATCCGCATTGGCGGGCCCGCGGCATCTTCATGCAGGCCGAGCACGAGGAACGTGGGATTTTCGATCAGGTCTCCCCCGTGCTTGCAGGTGGCATCCGCGAACAGGCACTGCACCCGGTTCGTACCGGGGACGAGACCGATACCCAGCAACTACTGGCGGAAGCGGGAATGGCTAAGGACGAAATTTCGAAGCTCCTCGAAGGGGGAGCGGTCGAGTAGTCCGGCGCGATGCCGGCTGGGCCGGGACGCCGATCATCATTGATTACCCGGGATTCGCGAGGATCCCCTCAGGAGGAAAAACATGGCTGCGAAGTCGGCTGACGATCTGCCCGAAGAAGTCGTGGGCTGGATCGGTCAGGAACGGTATACGGAGAAGACGGAGTTTCCGATCGAGATGGGTTACGTCCTCACCACGCTCTCGGCGACCCAGAACGGAAACCCGCTCTACTGGGATGCGAAAGTCGCGGAAGAGCTGACGGACGGTCCGATCACGCTGCCGACGATGGCGTCGGTCTGGTTTCGACCGCATGACTGGTCGCCGGGCCGAACGGAGCCGGCGGTGGCCTTGCAGCTCCACTTCGACCTCAAGGACAGGCTCGGGCTGCCCGAGGCCGTGATGAGCGACAACACCATGGTGTTTAGCGAGCCCATTCGCCCGGGTGACGAACTGACGACGACGCAGATCCTCCACTCCGTATCGGCGCTCAAGACGACGAAGCTCGGAACCGGCCGGTTCTGGGATTTCGGCGTGCGCACGGTGAACCAGAAGGGCGAGCTCTGCGCGGAAGAACGCTACACGGGCTTCGGATACAACCGCTGACTGATACGCGCGCGCTTCGCGCGCTATCGGGCGGACCGTCCGGCCGACTTGCGTGGGACGGCGAACCGACGCCGGAAGGCGCCGGGCCGGGTAAGCCAAGAGCGCAAACGCGAGAGAGATTTCGCGAAAGGATTCAAGAATGAGTGCAGATCTTCTGTTGGGTGATGTGACTGTGGGGGCCGACCTTCCGGTGTTGCGCAAGGACGTGAAGCCGGTGACGGTCGTGCTGGGTGCGATTGCCAGTCGCGACTGGCGACCCCAGCACCACGACTACAAATTCGCGACCGAGAGCAACGGTCTCGACGATATCATCATGAATACGCCGAACCTGGCTGCCTGGTTCGAGCGCTATCTGACGGATTGGACGGGACCCAGAGGGCGTCTCGGGCGCATCAAGTTTCGCATGAAGGATTCGGTCTATCCGGGTGATACGATGAACTTTTCGGGCAAGGTGACGAGCGTTGGAGAGGCCGCCAACGGCGTGGGTTGGGTCGAGGTGTCGATCGAGCTTTCGGCGGGTGACAAGAGCTGCGTCGGCTGTGAAGCGCGGATCGCAGTTCCCGAGAACGCGGAAGCCAACCCCTGGAAGCTCAAGGGCGACGACTGGAAGCCCTGATTCCGGCCTGATGAGAGGGAGTCCAAGATGGATCTCGATTTCACCGAAGAGCACGAGATGCTGCGCGAGATGGTGCGCGGAGTCTGTGCGGAGTACTCGCCGCTCGAAGTCGTTCGCGCCTTCGAGAACGATGAGAAGGGCTATCCCGACGATCTGTGGAAGCAGCTCGTCGAACTCGGCCTGGTCGGGATCCTGGTGCCCGAGGCCTACGGTGGACAGGAACAGTCGCTACTCGAAGCGGCGATCGTCTACGAGGAGTTGGGGCGAGCACTCGCGCCGGTGCCGCATTTTCATTCGGCCATCCTTTGCGCCGGGGTACTCGTTGCCGCGGGGAATGAGGAGCAGAAGCAGTCGTGGTTGCCCGGCATCGCGAGCGGCGAACGGATTCTGACGCCGGCGTGGCTGGAGCCGCGGAATGGATTCGGGGCGAAGGGTGTGCAAATGCGCGCCATGCCCGACGGTGACGATTTCGTGTTGTCGGGCGTAAAGCATCACGTCAACTTTGCGACCGCCGCCGATCAGCTGATCGTTTTCGCGCGAACCGGCGACGCCGAAGAGGAGATCGATCTCTTCCTGGTCGACCCGCGTGCGGCGGGCGTCACGTGCTCACAGCGTCTGAACCTCGGCTCCGAGACCACCTATCGCGTGGACTTCGACGGGGTGCATGTGGCGGCTGTGAATCGGATCGGAGCGTCGGGAACGGGCTGGACGACGTGGCAAGGCGTCATGAACGACGCCATCGTCCTGGCGGCAGCACAGGCTGCGGGCGGCGCGAAGGCCGCACTCGAGATGACCATCGAATACGCCAAGACCCGCGAGCAATTCGGGAAGCCGATCGGCGCGTTTCAATCGATTTCGCACTATCTCGCCGATGCCGCGACCGCGATCGAAGGCGGTTCGACCCTCGTCTACGATGCGGCCTGGTCGCGATCGATCGGCAAGGACACGGCGCTGCTTGCCCCGATGGCAAAAATGTTCATGTGTCATACCTATCGCGACGTGACCGCGATGTGTCAGCAGGTCTGGGGTGGCGTCGGATTCACGATCGAATTCGACATCCAGCTCTATTTCCGGCGCGCGAAGCAGCTGCAAATCTCGTGGTGGGACGATCGCTATCTCGGCGAGCTCATCGCCGCACAGGAACTGGACTAACGCTTCGGTCTTGAACGCGCGGGCGGGTGCGTCCGGATCTCCCAGCACTCAGGGGTCGGACGCGACCGGAGAATCGATCAGGATACCGTCGCGCACGAGCGCAGCGAGGGTGGTGTCATCGAGCCCGATCTCGCGAGCGATCTCCCTGGTGTGTTCCCCATGGCCCGGGGCTCCGCGGCGGATCTCGGTCGGCGTCGCCTCGAAGTTTCCGAGCGGCCGGGGTTGTCTCAGTCGGCCCGCGATCGGATGGTCCATCTCGAAGAGCAGGTCGTTTGCGAGCACCTGGGGATCCTCGTGGATCGTCTGCGGGTCGCCGATCGTCGCATGGGGAACATCCGCCTCGGCCAGACGCGCCGCGAGTTCGGCCGTCGAATACTCGCGTAGGGTGTCGACGAGCAGGGCCTGCAGCTCGCGGGCGTGTTGCGCGCGGGGTCCCGCGGTCGCGAACCGTTTATCCGCCGTGAGCTCGTTACGTCCGATCGCCGTGCAGAGCGCCTCGAATTCGCGATCCTGGATGTAGCTGATCGCGATGTAGCCATCTCTCGTCGGCCGGATCATGGGCATCGCACTCTTCAGCAGGGGCGCCGAGACACCCTCGCCGAGCAGCGTGTAGTTCTGCATCCCATCCGGCCACAAGAATGCGAGGCTCGCGTGGAGCATCGATACGCGCACATGTTGTCCGCCGGCTCCGCGCGCCCGCGCGAGCAGGGCGGCTGTGATCAACTGCGAAGTCTGGATCGCCGTGCCCTTGTCGCAGACGACGCTGCGTACGAAGGCGGGTTCACCCGTCGTGAGATCCGCCTGATGCATAGCGACGCCGGAATAGGCCTGCATCACGGAGTCGTAGACGGCACTCTGGGCCATCGGCCCCTTCTCGCCGAAGCCGCTCACGGAGACGTAGACGAGGTCGGGGTGAAGCCCGCAATAGCGATCGGCATCGATTCCCATGCGTTCGACGGCACCCGGTCTAAAATTCTGGACGAAGACGTCCGCACCGTCGACCAGCCGGTCGAGCACCTCGACTCCACGCGGATCCCGCAGATCGATCGCGACCGCCCGCTTGTTGCGGTTGAAGCTCGAAAAAATTGCGGAGAGACCCCCGCGGCTCGGTCCGATCGTGCGCAGCCCATCGCCGCGCCCGGGACCTTCGACCTTGATCACGTCCGCGCCTTGATCCGCCAGGATCGAGGTGGCCAGCGGGCCCGAGGCCATCGTCGTGAGGTCGATGATACGAATTCCGTCGAGCGGGCCGGGCATTCGGATCCTTTCGGGGGGTCGGCTTGCAAACAGGCCAAGTGCTGGGCGAGGCTAGCCCGTACGATTCAAGGATGTTATCGGCGTGGGGCTGCGAGCTGCGCCGGGAGGAGTGGAGATGGCAATCGGGCGAGAGGCGCGAGGGAGTCCAGAGAGTCGAGAGGGGTGGGATGCACAGGCCCGATTCTACGAACTCGAAGCCCGACTCGCCGAGGTCGAGGCCCATCGTGCCATCCTCGACCTGAAGAGCCTCTACGGCACACTGGCCGACGCGCGGTACACGCGAAAGGGGCCCAGAACACAATCCGAGATCGATCTGATCGCAGCGGAGCTGTCGGATCTCTTCACCGAGGACGCCGTCTGGGAAGGCGGCGGAGCGTTGGGTCGTTGTGAGGGGAAAGAGGCCATTCGGGCGCGTTTTTGCGAGCTGACGCTCCAGTATTCGTGGCATTTCTTCGTGAAGCCCGAGGTGCATGTCGAGGGTGATCGTGCGACGGGGACCTGGGACGTGCTCGCGATGATCACGACCGTCGAGGGGCGTGCGATGTGGATGGTGGGTGTGGAGCACGACGAGTATGCGCGGGTCGATGGCCGATGGCTGCACAGTCGGATGCGGCTCGACTCCCAACTGATGGCGCCCTACGACAAGGGATGGGCCCCCACGCGATCGCCTCGTCCCTAGCCGTTGACCGGCTTGATCATCGTCTCGCCGAGTTCGAGGATCTTGGCCTTCTTGTCCGCGACGGTGCAGCCGGGCGGTAGCTGGTATTCGAGAGGCCAGCTGACGGTGCCCGTCATGCCGCCCTTGATCAGCTGGCCCATTTGCTCGGGCGGAAGCGTTTCGGTCAACGGGATCAGGCAGTCGAAGGGATCGTTCTCGCGCCCGAAGCGGACGCGGAGTTCACGCAGTTCGGATAGGATGCCGAGGGTCTCATCGAAGCTCGTTCCCGCACCGGTCCAACCGTCGCCGAATTGAGCGGCGCGTCGAAGTGCGGCCTTGTTCATTCCGCCGATCCACATCGGGACCTTCTGGGTCGGGATCGGATTCATGCGCATCGCATTGAACTGATAGAACTCGCCCTTCGCCTCGACGACTTCGCCTGCGAGCAGTTTCTGGATGAGCGGGAGCTGTTCATCCATGCGCTTGCCGCGCTGTTCGAAGGGAACGCCCATGATCTCGAATTCTTCGCGCAGCCACCCGGCTCCGAGGCCGAGAACCGTTCGGTTCTTCGAGAAAATCGCGGCGGTCGTCAGGTCTTTCGCGATTTCGATCGGGTGCCGAAGAGGGAGGATATAGACGTTGGTCAGGAAGCGGAGCCTCGTCGTGACCTGGGAGAGGGCCGAGATCGTGGCGAACGACTCGGGGAAGGGGGTCGACTCGTCAAAGGGGGGTTCGCCGGAATCGTCATAGGGATATCGCGAGACGTAGTGCTCGGGCGAGAAGAGGTGGTCGGCGAGCATGATGCCCTCGAAGCCGGCCTCCTCGCAGACCGGAGCGAGTTCGAGCAGGTCGTCGGGATGGGTGAAGGCGAGGGCTTGCCAGAACTGCATGAAGCTTCCTTTTTGGGCTTTCGGGCAGGAGCGGTCGCGTGCCGGATCGCGGTGGGGCCGTAGCATCGCAGACGCGATCGCAGCTGGCCACAGACGGTCTGCGCCCTGGACTTTTGGTGGCGCGGAGATGGCCTATCCTTGGCCGCCCGCTGCCGGCGCGTGCCGAACGATGGATTTCGAGTCGGCTCGCTTCCGCGCGAACCGGCCGAGAACCCCGAAAGCCAAGGATTGACGATGTTGAATCATGTTGTCGTAGTCGGCGCATCACTCGCCGGGCTGCGCACCGTCGAGGCCCTGCGCCGCGAGGGCTTCGAAGGTCGGATCACCGTGATCGGGGCCGAGGACGCGTTTCCCTATGATCGCCCGCCGCTCTCGAAACAATTTCTGGTCGATGACTGGGAAGAAGAGAAGCTGCTGCTGGCCCGAAATGGCGTGGACGAACTCAAGGCGGAGTGGAAGCTGGGCGTCGCCGCGACTTCGCTCGACGTCGACGCGAAGCGCCTGACGCTGGCCGACGGATCGATCGTCGAAGCCGACGCGATCGTGCTCGCGGTCGGCACGCGTGCGCGCCGACTGCCCTTCGGTCAGGACCTCGAAGGCGTTCTCGAATTGCGCAACCTGAGCGATGCACGAAAGCTGCGTTCGGCGCTCGCGAACGCGTCTCGCGTGGTGGTCGTCGGCGCGGGCTTCATCGGCATGGAGGTGGCTGCGAGCTGTCGACAGAAGGGCCTCGACGTGACGGTCGTCGAGCCGCTCCCGGCGCCGCTGGTTCGCGGGCTCGGCGCAGTGCTCGGGGAGCGGGTCGCCCGACGCCACCGAGAGGAGGGCATCGCCTTTCGCCTTGGCGTGGGCGTGGAGGGCTTCGAGGGCGAGGGTCGCGTGTCGGGAGTGCGGCTCTCGGATGGCGAGACGCTGCCTGCGGAACTCGTGATCGTCGGCGTCGGCGCGGCCCCCGCGACGGAATGGCTCGAGGGTGCGGGCCTCGAGATCGACAACGGGGTGCT
>SMVB01240562.1_pt1 | contig 21242 bp, 21 predicted proteins | sample 2456461 | NCBI WGS metagenome assembly SMVB01 (sample SAMN11095934, study PRJNA526329) | marine sediment metagenome | biome: Marine sediment; feature: Surficial sediment; material: Deep marine sediment; isolation source: Hadal surficial sediment | place: Pacific Ocean | collected 2014-05 | depth...
GGCACAGCCCTCCATCAAATCCAATGACCGGCATCCGGGCATGTTCTAAAATCCCATTACGCAAGCTGGCCCTTCCCCGTGGAATGACGGCCTGAACATATTGCGGCTGCTTCGCGACTTCCATGGCAGCCTCCGGTGCCACCCGGTCTATGAACATTAAACCTTTTTCTGGCACGCCTTCCTTCACGGCCGCTTCCTGAAGACAACGGAACAAAACCTCGTTGGTTTGCAACCATTCAGCCCCACCACGATACACACACACATTATTGGTTTTCACGCACATCCCCAACGACTCCACCATCATGAAGGGCCCCATGTCTGAAATGATCCCCAACACTCCAATAGGCGCACGTACCATATGAACATGGAGGCCATCTGGAGTCCTCCATGCCTGACTCACCTCTCCAACCGGGTCCGGGCAGGCCAGGAAATCCAGCAGACGCTCCACCATCTGTTGAATGGCTTCTTCATCAATACGAATCCGTTCGAGAGCTTGCCGGTAGACCTGCTTATCTCCTTCCTTTGAAATCGCATCAACATCACGCTGATTCGCCTCAAGAATGCGTGATTTTTGATCAACTAACGCATCAGCCATGGCTTGTAAGGCTTGATTTTTTTGTTGAGAAGATAAACCGGCCATAGAACGAGCCGCAGCCTTGGCTTCCTTCAAGAGACCTTGCACATAGAGTTTTACAGGCACCTCAACCATATTTATGTACTCCTTGATGTATGACGGGAAAAAAGAGAAAAAACGCATTGACTATAACTATGAGGCCTCATAGAGTCAAAATACTTCGCGGACGGAGAAACCATTTTTATTATGGGAATTCTGAAGAAAAACCGAAAGAAAGAAATTTTCTCTGGAGATTCACCATGGTAAGACTTGAATTTAATTTTCTACCTATGATAGCATTGACCGGTTTACGTACATTTTCTTAAATTTACGCACTTTTCATGAATGACTCTTCACTTGGAATAACCCGCCTGTCTCGACAATCGTTTCATGTTGTCTCCTGCCGGTCCCATTTGAATCAACAGACTTATTTGACAATTTTAAGAGATACGACAGTTTACTATTAATCCATTTTTTCCTGAAAGGGGGTGGGAAGGTCCGTTATGGTCACGATTAAATCGTTATTGGAAGCCGGGGTTCACTTTGGACATCAAACAAATCGATGGAACCCGAAAATGAAGCGCTACATTTTTGGAGAGAAAAACGGCATTTATATTATTGACCTGCAAATCACATTGCAGTGTTTCCAGAAGGCTTACGAATTTACACGAAATGCGGTAGCTGATGGTGAATCCGTCTTGTTTGTAGGAACAAAACGTCAAGCCATGAGCATTGTCGAAGAGGAAGCCAACCGTTGCGGAATGTTTTTTGTCAACCAACGATGGCTGGGCGGGATGCTCACAAACTTTCAAACCCTTCGACGGAGCATTGCACAACTCAAAAAGCTCGAAGCAGCAGAAACGGACGGGACCTATGATCGCCTGAAGAAAAAAGAAATTGTCAAAATGAAAAAGCAACAAGCCAAGCTGGAAAAATACCTGGGTGGCATCAAAAACATGAAGGATATTCCAGGCTGCATCTACATTTTAGACACACGCATACAACATATTACGGTCAAAGAGGCCAATCGTCTTGGTATCCCTGTCATTGCTCTCGTTGATACCAACTGTGATCCTGACGGCGTTGATTATCCCATTCCCAGCAATGATGATGCGATTCGATCGCTCAAATTGTTCACGTCACAAATTGCGGATGCCTGCCTGGAGGGCATGCAACTACGTCAACAACGCCAAGAGTCCGCAGCCAATGGAGAAGCATTCATTCCTGAGTCCACAGGATCAGGGCCTTCAGAAGTTGTGGCCTCCGAAAATACACAACCCGCGTAAGAATTGTCGCGGGCATCACTGTGAACATAAATTTACAATACCTGATTAGGAGAGTATCTGTATGTCTAGTTTGAGCGTCTTGGTTAAAGAATTGCGGGGGAAAACAGGGGCAGGAATCCTTGATTGTCAAAAAGCCTTACAAGAAACGGGAAGTGACATTGAAAAATCCATTGATTTCCTACGTCAAAAAGGTCTGGCCGCTGCTCAAAAAAAATCTGGGCGTGAAACCAAAGAAGGCCTTATTTTTTCATATATCCATGCCGGCTCAAAAATCGGTGTGCTCCTTGAAGTGAATTGTGAAACAGATTTCGTTGCACGAAACGAAGAATTCCAGAGTCTTGTCAAGGAAATCGCCTTACAAATCGCCGCAGCAGACCCTCTGTATATTAAGCGAGAGGATATTCCGACAGAATTGATTGCACGAGAGAAAAATGTGTATCTGGGTCAAGTCAAAGAATCCGGCAAACCTGAGGCAGCCTGGGAAAAAATTATCAATGGAAAACTCGAAAAATTTTACCAAGAGCAATGCTTACTCGAACAAGGCTTTATTAAAGATCCCAAAGTGAAGATTCAAGACTTACTTTCACAAAAAATTTCGAAACTCGGGGAAAATATCTCCATTAGCCGATTCACACGCTATCAGCTTGGCCAAGACTAATGCCGCCAAAATACCGCCGGATTCTCTTGAAAATCAGCGGGGAAATACTAGCAGGCGATCAAGAGTACGGCATACAACATTCTGTTCTCCAAAATCTGGCCAGTGAAATTGCGGATGTTATGACCATGGATGTGGAAGTGGCCATTGTCATTGGAGGCGGAAACATTTTTCGGGGACTGGCTGCCAGTGCAGCTGGAATGGAGCGCGCTTCCGCAGATTATATGGGCATGCTCGCCACAATGTTGAATGCCCTCGCGTTTCAAAATGCTTTAGAAAAGCATGGCATTCCAACTCGAGTGCTCTCGGCAATTGAAATGCGTCAGTTAGCCGAGGGCTATATTCGCCGGCGAGCGATTCGTCATCTTGAAAAAAAACGTGTCGTGATTTTTGCGGCAGGAACCGGTAATCCATATTTTACGACTGACACGGCTGCGGCCCTTCGCGCCATGGAAATCGGCGCAGAGGTTATCATGAAAGGCACAAAGGTCGATGGAATTTATGATGCCGATCCTCTCACGACGCCAAACGCCAAGCGATTTACTGAACTGCCGTTTTTATCCGTTCTGAACAAAAATCTGAAAGTCATGGATGCCACAGCCATTACGCTGTGTATGGATAACGATCTCCCCATTATTGTGTTCAATCTCACATCATCAGGCAACATCCGGAAAATTCTTGAAGGCCATCCTATCGGCACCATGGTTTCGAAACACGCCAGCATCAACGAATAGAGGCGATGATCGTGAACGATCCAACCATTCAAAAGGTGAATCAACACATGGAGGGTGCCATAGAACACCTCAAAAGAGAATTTACCGCACTTCGAACCGGACGTGCGTCCTTGGGTCTTCTCGATCATATCAAGATCGACTATTACGGAACTCCGACACCCCTCAAACAAGTTGCGAACTTAGGCATACCCGAAAGCCGATTGATAACAATTCAGCCGTGGGATATCTCGCACATTAAAGAAATCGAACGTGCGATCATCAGCTCGGATCTGGGACTATCGCCATCAAATGACGGCAAGGTCATTCGCCTTCCCATTCCTCCACTGACTGAAGAACGGCGAAAAGATCTAGTGAAGCTAAGTAAAAAATATGCTGAAGAAGCCAAAGTACAAATCAGAGGATGCCGTCGCGACGGAAATGATGAGCTCAACCACCACCATAAGAACAGCACCATCACTGAAGATGACCTTCGCCGGCTAGAAGCTGAAAACCAGAAATTAACCGACAAATTTATTCATACCGTGGACCAACTCATCAAAAAGAAGGAGACAGAAATACTCGCAATTTAAACCTGTGAAGCCCTCTCCGCCGTTCCCACCCCCCATGACCCCAACACCTCGTGTCCCAGTCACTGTTTGCATTCATCTTGAACACGTCAAAACAAATTTTCAACAGATCCGTCAATTCGTTTCTCCTTCCATACAAATTCTTCCAATCATCAAAGCTGATGCCTATGGCCACGGCGCCGTTCCCATAGCACACACCCTGGCGCCGTTAGGAGTGGCGGGATTCGGCGTAGCATCGGTACGGGAAGGCATTCTCTTACGAGAGCAGAAGATTCATACTCCCATTCTCATCATGGGCCCACTCTTGGAAGATCATCTCAATGACGTCATTCATTATGGTCTCACTCCTGTCATTTCTCACACAGCTATCATTCACCAACTCCTCTCACAACTCCCCTTGAATACTCAGCCCTTCCCCATACATCTCAAAATCGACACAGGATTACATCGTCTAGGCTTTGATGCCCAAGAAGCTCTGGCCTTACTCACCACACTCTCATCATCAACGTCTCCCATTACCATTCAAGGCCTCTTAACACATTTTGCTGATGCCGATAATCCGAACCCGAATCTGACCAACCAACAGCTTCAGCAATTCCAAGCATGCATGAAGCAGGTTCAAGAACAAGGCATACACATTCCTGTTTACCATATGGCGAATAGCGCAGGCATCCTCTTTCATCCTGATTCTCATCTCAACATGGTTCGACCGGGTATCATGCTTTACGGCTATACACCCGAAGAGGAACATGTGCCCTCTCCCATTCAACTTCAACCAGTGATGGAAGCCACAACCTATATCGCACACCTGCGTGCACTCAAGCCAGGAGAAATCGTTGGATATAACGCAGTCTTTCGCACCAAGCGCCTCTCACAGATTGCCGTATTGCCAGTGGGATATACTCACGGCTTTCCACGCCATCTCACAGGCATCGGCCATGTCCTGATACAAGGAAGGCCCGCACCCATCATCGGGAAAATCTGTATGGATATGATGATGATAGACGTCACCGACATCCCCGACCCGAAAATAGGAGACGACGTGGTGTTATTAGGCAAACAGGGGAAAAAAGAAATTACGGCACGGGATCTGGCAGGTTGGCTCAAGACAATCCCGTATGAAATCCTCTGTGGAATAGGAGGGAAAACTGATCGGACATATATTCAACCGGAATAGGAAGGCAACTCAGGTATTGAGGCTGAAGACTAAAGTCTCTCATTCAGTACATCACGCTCGGATCAAGCCATTCAAGACCCTCTCGATTTTGATCGTTGGTTCAACCTAAAAGCCTTCAGCCTTCAGGTCTATCCACCTGACTTGAGCCTAGGACGAGGTGTTCAATTTCCGTTCTAATCGCTTCTCTACACTAGCCACTTTATGAGACAAACGACCCGTATGATCACGCCGATAATCCACTTTTATGACACAAGAAATTCGTGGGCAGTCTTTTTTCATGCGTTCGTAACATTGCTTCACCACACCGAACACTTCATCCCACTCCCCTTCTAACACCGTACCCATAGGATTTAATCGATACTCCACACCGCTTTTATCAATAATGTCTAACGAACGAGACACATACTCACTGACACTCTCTCCTTTCCCGAGCGGAGACATACTAAACTCCAACAACACCATCACCCACCTCCCTTTCCGACTTGCTCCAACTCCGACTCCTCAGATAATTTCCACGATTGTGGATACTGCAAGGTTGCGGTCAACGCAAACCCATTGACAGCTTCAAGCAGTCGTTCCCGTCGGCGACGATCACTGACTTCGGTTTTCTTCAATTCCTCTCGCAACGCTCCTAACCAATCCAAAAATTGATCAAACTCTTCATCCAACACTGACTCAAGATTTTCACGAAGAGTTCTGGCTAAAGCAGGAGCCGTTCGACTGGTACTAATAGCCATTCGTAAAGAACCTCGCTTCACCAAAGCCGGCATGAAAATCGTGGAATACTCTGTGTGATCCATCGACCACACCAAAAACCGTTCGGTCTTGGCTAATTCATATAAGGATTTGGCCAACGCCAAATCGTCCTTTAAGACATTCAAAATCACCACCACACCTTGAGCATCCGTCGAACGAAACGTTCGCCCACGATGAATAATTTTTCCTGACGCTGTGAGTTTTCGCAAATCCACATGCAACATAGGATGGACAACTGTCACCTTAGCCCCGGCATCCAACAGACGAGTGGTTTTCTCCACAGACTCCTCATCCCCGCCTAGCACTAGGCATTGTCGACCATCTAAATCTACTGTTACTTGAAACCCGGCATTCTCACTCATAAACAATCCTCCCTCACAAACCGAAAATCACACCCAAGTTCTTCTATAGAAAAAATTTGACAACTCTTCAAGACCCACGTGATATACCCTCTTACCAGAAGTTTGGTCAAACCCATCAATACCAGAAACAATGCATGACAAGGGATAAACGGGTTAGGCAAATCTTAATGGAAGGGATGAAGGAAAAACATTGAGAATCAGCCAACGGCTTGTTGCAAACGTTCTGAATTGTGAATACCCAGAGACTCATAAATCTTGAGGGCCGCTTTTGATTTATTCAACGTATAAAAATGAATCCCCCTCACCTTATGATCGATCAAATCCCTGACTTGTTCTGTGGCCCAATGAATACCAACATGTTCTGCCGACACATCATTTTCAGCTCGCGCCATCGCCCGCAACAGCTTTGCCGGGAACCGTGCCCCCAAAGCCAGCTCAGACATTCTGGCCATCCCTTTTCGTGAAGTAATCGGCATAATTCCCGCAATAACGGGAACGGTAATTCCCACAACCTCACAGCGTTCGCAAAAATCAAAAAAATCACGATTATCAAAAAATAATTGCGTACAAATATAGTCAGCCCCCGCATCAATTTTCCGTTTAAGATGATCCATTTCGATCAACCGATTAGGAGTAGCAGGATGCCCCTCTGGAAATCCGGCAACCCCTATTCCCATCATCGGAAAACGTTCCTTAATAAACTTCACCAAATCAGAAGCATAAGGAAATCCGCCTCTGGGAACATCCATGACAGTTTGTCCCTGAGGAGGATCTCCCCGTAAAGCCATAATGTTAGAAATGCCATTTTCCAAATACGTGGCCAAAATCTGCTGAATTTCCTCTTGTCCTGACCCCACACAGGTTAAATGTGACACAATGGTCAAGTCCGTTTCTCGTCGAAGCTTGACCACTAAATCGTGCGTTCGTTCACGGGTTGACCCACCCGCACCATACGTCACACTCACATAGGCCGGCTTCAGAGGCATCAAAGCCGAAATGGTCGTAAACAATTCTTCAGAAGCTTTAGCTGTCTTAGGAGGGAAAAATTCAAAACTGATTGCAGGATTATAGTCTCTCAACACATTTGAAATATGCATATATATACCTTACTTAGTCAGGTCTCAATGTTTTATCTTGCCTTGATATCGGCAAGATATTACTAAAAATCAAGGCTAAAGGCCACACACACCATCGTACCAAAATGACTCCAAGCAAACCCGTCAGAGCAAAGACCGACAAGACATGCCACCCGCTCAACTCAGCAATAGCAATCAGAATACCTTGGAAGAACAGCATGTTCACAAAGGTCTCATAACGAACAATGCCCATCAAGATAAGCGTCACCAACACATTCACTAATCCACCCCAAAGAAATCCTTTCACATGCGGTGCCATGAATGAGGCATTCAGTAAGACCAGAGCCAATAACGCTGCGGTCAGACTCACAAAAAAGAGGAGCGACGTCAAGCTCTCTCCATCAAACAGCACAGTTTGTGATCGGGTCTGTAAGATGAGAAAGAGCCACGGCCCGATCAACATTTGAGAAACCAGCCCCGATAAAATCCAACCCACTCCATAACGAATAATGGGAGACAAACTTCCCACCGAATCAGAACCATCTTCCCCCGGCACGAACGGTAAGGAGAACAGGCCGAAAATCCCCAAAACCGCCACAACCATTCCTCCTGCAACAAAGGCTGAAAAAAGAAGATGGAACCCCTTGGGAATAAGTCGAAACCATTCCCATTGGGCAGAACTTCCAAGAAACCATCCGCCTTGCACAGATCCCGCGTTGGCCATCACATCCCATCGCCCGATCCACAGCAAGGCCACTCCCCAAAACAGAATCATCGCACCAACCATCATGATTCCACTCGGATGCTGGCCTTGACGAACCTGCCGTTGAACATGCCAGAGGAATCCCAAACCTATCACATATCCACATATCTCCTCATAGCTCCATGGACCATCAGCCACATGCGTCTCAGGAAGCGCATAACCCAACCCCCAGGGAACCGCAATCCCCACCACACCCGAAATAACCGCCAGGGCAGCCGTGCAACGAAACGTCAACACACTGAGAACTGGACTAAGCCCTACTGCAATAGCTTGCCCCAGCCAGCGTTGCAAGAGAAGGGTTCCCACACAAATGGTGGACAAGCCCAACGGCAAAAGCACCCGCCACACATCCAACACCGCAAACAATAACAATCCATCAAGCATCAGACACGTTCAATCTTGTAAGCAGTACAGAGAGGCAATAAGGATTCACGTTTTCTCATTTGTCACCATTTTGAATGATACGTTCAGCATTCAAAAATATCACAGGCTCTCTCGGCACTAATAGAAAAGGAAAAGGCTTGCATGCACAAAAAAGTACGGTATGATCGTTCAGGAATCAAAAACTCACAAAGCGCCATAAACCATTACCAGTTCTCATAGGCCTTTGTCTCAACCAGACGAATGAAATCTGCAGCGAAACATGACACACATTGGGATATCAACCCTCTTTCAAAAGTCACGACTCAGGGTATTGAGGCTGAAGACTAAAGGCTCACATTCATCATACTCGAAGTGTTGGATGATCACACATGATTTGATTCCTCAAAGCCTTCAGCCTTCAGTCTATCCACCTGTATAGTGATAAGGAGCAATACATGGCAAAGATGCCGAAAACATTACAGACGATCATCATCGAACAGGTCGAACCCGAACTCGATGGCGGTCGATACCCCATTAAACGAATTGCCGGTGAAACGCTGGAAGTCACAGCAGATATTTTCAAAGAAGGACATGACACCATTAATGCCATTCTCCGGTACAAAATATCAGGAGAGAAAATCTGGAACGAAACGCCCATGTCCCATGTGGACAATGATCGATGGGCCGGATCATTTCTTCTTTCAGACAACACCCGCTATATCTACACAGTTGGAGGCTATGTCAGATCCTATGAAACCTGGCGAATCGAACTTGAGAAAAAACATGCAGCACACCTTGATGTGAGCAGCGAATTATTAGAAGGCCATGCTCAAGTCAAACATGCCCGCACTCGTGCCAAAGGTTCGGATAAAGCGACCCTGACCACTTGGCTGGATCAATGGAGACAAGCCCGGGATCAAGAAAGCCTGATGGCCATTGCATTAGATCCGCAACTTCGTACACTCATGGATCAACACGAACACCGTGCCGTTTGGTCACTGTATGATCGAGAATTAGCCGTGACAGTGGATCGGGAACAGGCTCGCTATAGCGCCTGGTATGAAATCTTTCCACGCTCAGAGGGAACGATTGAAGGGCAAGGGGGCACGTTCAAGGATTGTGAAGCTCGTCTTCCAGCTATTCGAGACATGGGATTTAACGTGCTCTATCTCGCACCAATTCACCCGATCGGTGAAACCAACCGGAAAGGCCGCAACAATAGCCTGACTGCCGGACAAGGAGAACCGGGAAGCCCATGGGCAATCGGCAGCCAACATGGAGGGCATGATGCCATTGAACCCGCATTAGGGACATTGGAAGAATTCGACGCCTTTCAGCAAGCCGTGCGCAATCATGGCATGGAACTCGCCATCGACTTTGCCATCAATGCCACTCCCGATCATCCTTACGTCACACAATATCCCACATGGTTCAAACGACGTCCCGATGGCACGATAAAATTTGCCGAGAACCCTCCAAAAAAATATGAAGATATTTATGCCTTCGACTTTTATTCATTGGCATGGCAAGGCATCTGGCAAGAGATGAAACGTGTGTTGTTATTCTGGATCAACCATGGCGTAAAAATCTTTCGAGTCGATAACCCGCACACAAAACCGGTCATGTTTTGGGAATGGCTCATCGAAGAAATTCAACAAGACCATCCGGATGTGATTTTTTTAGCCGAAGCGTTCACCAAGCCAAAAATGATGCGTGTGTTAGCCAAAGCGGGTTTCACACAATCCTACACTTACTTTACCTGGCGCAACTCCCCACAGGAAATCACAGAATATTTCACAGAACTCACGCAGAGTAAAATGCAAGACTATTTCCGACCAAACCTCTTCCCTAATACACCGGACATCCTCCCGGACATCCTGCAACAAGGCGGACGCCCCGCCTTCAAATTCAGGTTCGTCCTGGCTGCAACATTGTCTCCCGCATACGGCATCTACAACAGCTATGAACTCTGTGAAAACAACGCTGTCCCGGGAACTGAAGAATATCACAATTCAGAAAAGTATGAAATCCGGCATTGGGACTGGGACCGCCCGCGGAACATTCGAGACTACATCACCCGGATCAATCACATCCGCCGAGACAACCCGGCATTACATTCATTCACAAATCTCCAATTTCACCAAACCAATAACACACACATCCTCTTCTACAGTAAAATAACGACAGACAAACAGAATATGCTCCTCTTCGTGGTCAACATGGACCCTTATGCCATGCAGGAAGCCCGACTCACCATTCCACTTAAAGAACTCGGCATCCAGGAAACGGCACCGTACCAACTGCATGAACTCATTCAAGACTACCGCCACGATATGACTGGCCGGGAATACATCATTCGCCTCGATCCCAACCACGAACCAGCCACAATTTTCGTCGTCCACTCCTAACCGATACAAAAAGCCATGACAAAAAACACGAATCAACCAGGTTGAATGTCGACTGAAGACGCCACCCCACGGAACCATGAAACTTGTATGGTCTTCAGAGATGTAACCTCATTTATTGCTTATCTGAAGTCTCATGACTCCCTCCCCCCTGAGCGGCACCGGGCGAAATAGAAGGATCTCGTCCGGCAGCCTTGGAGATACGCTTCGGATTCTTCTGCAATTCGAATCATCATTTCGTACGTGCCCCAATCATTCACCCCGCCGCCTTATCCTTCTACCGCCGCCAGGGTCTTCAAATATTCCAACCCTAGTACATTCAGAATAATCCTAAAGACGGCAGTTGAGACACATTGGCAGGTAAATGTAACACTCTTTTTGCGTTGAACTTCCGTATCACCGGGGTTGGCTGTGTTGCCGGGGTTCGGCCCGACAGCTTGCTACCTTGGCATGTCTCGAAGGGCGCGACCTTTCGCATAGTGCGGGCCACGTAGGGCGCAACCTTTGAGTGGAGGCAAACAAGTAGCCAATATAAGATGGATTCCCGATTACCAATGTCGGGAATGACAGTTCAGGAGGCAGATGCGTCAGCGCGGCTGAGCGTGCGCATGAGGATAGGGTCTTGATAGGCTACTTCACTGAGCGCATCCAAGAGATGCAGTTCTTTTTCCTTGGCCAAGGCTTTGGCCTTACTATGTTGCCGTCCATTAAAGCGGGCAACCGAAGGTTGTCCATTGATGATCTGACATGCCAAGACGCCACGATCTTTTAGTTCCAACGTTCCCCCATAATCTAATAAGGTGCGAGCTTCATCCACGGTGATTCCGTGCAACTCGGCAAAATCATGCAATCCGCTGGTTTCGATGAGCCGTCCATCCGGCATGACGCATTTTCGCTTAAAATGCGGCGACCAGTCTTTCCTGAAATCGATATACCGAATATCCCCGCCAGCCGCAACCGCCGATTCAAGCATGGCATAGTTCAACCCTAAGTTTGGTTTTTTGAGACGATCTTGCAATTCTTGTGGTAATCCACGATAAAACACTCGCTCCATGGCCTCTTCGAGGGTCAAGCCATAACCCTGTCGGAGCCGTTCAGCGGCGGCATATTGCTCGACATCCATCACCCAGGTCTGAGTGGGTTCCTTGCCAGTTGAATCAACTTTGCAAACAAACGCGCCTTTTGTCACCAGCAACCCATCCTGCGGATAGAGATAGACTCCTCCCTCTGCGAGTAACCGCTCAACCGTCTCTTGAGGAATGTCATAACTTTCAGAAATAACTTGGATGCGCATCACCAGATTGTCAGCTCCGGTCATCGCACAAACCATGACATTGCCTGGCGGATCGTGATCGGTATAGTTTTCTAATATGTTATAGAGGACCGGTGGTTTTTCTTTTTTAACTGGTCGCTTTTTGACTTTGTACATCGCCCACACTCCTTCTCGTTCATCACGTTCGTTCAATGAATATTTCGTGAGTCAATCCTTCTGCCGCTGCTTTCCACGATAATGTTCCCTATACACAATTCAGACAATGCCAAGTTTTCGTTTCCATCGTCTTGCGGTTCGGAAAGCCAAAATGGTAGAAGAAGCGTTCATCTTCCTCACGATTAATATTTACCGCCCAACCCTGTGTCTACGCCATGTCTAAAGACGCGCTGATTCAAGCCTTTCATGACCTTGAAGCCTTTAAGTGGAATACCCAAGAGGAGTTCCGCTTAGCCTCAGGAAAAACCAGCCCGTATTATGTGGACTGCCGTATTGTATTGGCTCACCCCTACTCCCGTCACCTTGTCGCTCAATTAGCTTTTGATTGTCTCCATGCATTAGATTTCAATTTGATTGGCGGATTGGAAATCGGCGCCATCCCCCTGGCCACGAGCATTTCGGATTTTGCCTTTTCCGCAAACCCCAAACACGAGTGGCGCACCTTTGTGGTTCGCAAGCAAGCCAAAGATCATGGCTTAGGCAAATTGATTGAAGGCACGTTTGATCAGGGAGAAATAGCCGTCGTCGTGGACGATGTCTTGACCACCGGCGGTTCACTCCTTCAAGCCACCGATGCCGCACGCACTCAAGGGTTGAATGTCAGCCATGCATTTGTCATTGTGAATCGATCTGACGACCCGACACACAACTCCCTTTCTCAACATGGCCTACAGCTTTTCTCTCTCCTCACACTTGACGACTTAAAACAGGTAACCACTTAGGGCTCACGAAACACGACCTTCCCATTCTCAACCGACCCTTGCTTGACCGTATCTTTCCGTGAATCATACAATTTTAGTATAGGGGGTTTTCAATTCAACCGCCTTTTCCTTTTAGCCGGGAGCACACTGATGACACGCTTTATTCTTTCTGGTTTCTTTGCTCTATTTGCTTTGATAGCCTTCAATCCTACCTTCACGGAAGCTGAGCCCTACCTCTTAACAGTCAAGCAGCTAAAAACCAGTATGAACAAGGCCAGCCAACCAAATCAAAAAGGGTTTGTGTTGATTGACGTTCGCTCGCCTGAAGAACATCAAGATGGATTTATTCCGGGAACCGATTTCAATATCGATTTCCGGCAAATCCAAAACAGGCATCAGGAATTACGCGCTGAACTCGACAGCCACATCGTGGTCTATTGCCAATCCGGACACCGCAGCAATATTGCGGCGGACATACTGATGAGCTTAGGCTATACGAATGTTTACAATGTGGAGGGAAGTATGAATGCGTGGGAAGAAGCCGGCTACCCTATCAAGTATGTGCGATAAGATGATTCCTTAAGGACTTGAGTGAAAATAACTTGAGCGCATTCACAACAAAATTTGGGCCAGATTTGGACGGAACGATTGAGGAAAACTCGAGGCATAGCAGAGCTATGGGGAGGGTTTTCCGATTGAGGCGCGTTCAAAGATGGCCCGAAGGTTGGCCGCGACATGTCCAAGTCATTTTCACTCAAGTCCTAACTATCGTCTTTAAGAATCAGCGGTGACGTTGACGGTTGAATAGATTTCATCAAATTGAGGATGCATCTCTCGAAACGCTTCTAATAATTTTGGATCGAAATGCGTCGGCTTGGTACGCTCATTGCCATTCAGCATAATATTGAGCGCTTTGGTGTGCGAATAGGCTGGTTTATAGGGCCGCCGACTACGCAAGGCATCATACAAATCGCACAGCATGACAATTCGTCCCGCTATGGGAATCTTTTCTCCTTGTAAGGCGCACGGATACCCGGTCCCATCCCATCGTTCATGATGGGTCAGCGCCACTTCTTTCGCCAGCTCCAGCAAGGGTGACGCCGACCCACTCAATAAACTCGCGCCTAAGAGCGGATGCTGTTTGATCGCTTCCCATTCCTCGTCGGTGAGCGGCCCGTTTTTCCCTAGCACCGCATCAGGCACACCAATCTTCCCGACATCATGCATCGGCGCAACGGCAAACAAGACGTCAGCCCGTTTGGAATCCCACCCGACAAACAATGCCATCGATTGAGCATAGTGACTCAAACGTTCAATGTGAGCGCCAGTCTCTTCATCTTTATAACGTGAAGCACGAGCAAGGCGAAGCATCGTATCCGTATAGGCCTGTTCCAACTCAATGTTCTTTTTCTGCTCAGCATCCAGAGCCACTTTCAAATCTCTGGCATACGTCAGTAATTGCCCGTGAACTTGCTTGAGCTGTTGAGTTTTTTGCTCTTCCTTTTCCAGCATCTGCTTGAGATCCTTAGCACAGACCAACAACTGAGAACGTGCAGCCTGCAACTGATCAGAACCAACATCCGCTGTTATGTCCGGCGTCGATTTTCCCTGAATGCGGCGGGGGGCGTCTCCCGTAAACGTTGAAGATTTGGATTTCATGAATCCAAAGCCTCCCTGACCTTTTTGATTAATTCAAGCGGACTAAAGGGTTTGACTAAATATCCGGCAAGTGCAAGCGAGGACATCTGTTCTCGAGCGTCCACACCTTCTTTCGCCGTCAACATGATCACAGGCATGGCAACGGTCTCTGGATTCTGACGAAGTTGAGTGGTGACCTCACAGCCAGTGAGGCCCGGCATCATCCAATCAAGAATGAGTAAATCCGGTTGGGATTGCCGGACAGCAGCTAAGGCCTGATGCCCATCCACTGCGGTGAGGATGCGGTAGGTAGGATTTTCGAGCGTGACCTGCACAAGCAACCTGAGGTCTTCATCATCATCCGCAATCAGAATAGTTTTGACAGCAGAATTCATCACCTGACTCCCGTGGTTGGCCCATACAGGCTCAGGGGGTTTCTAATGCATTCTCAACATAATCATCCTCCTTGATGATCGTCGTCTTTTGGTTCGCCACTTCATTTTTTTCATCACACGACGCAGCATTCCACATCCGTGTATCCACTTTTCTCGCGACGGTCATGAAGCCCGAGTGGGCAACCATCCGGTGATCAGGACGCACACTGCGACCCTTCACATTCCATGTCCGGAGAAGCGTTTCAAAATTCTGAACTAATGTGAACACCTTGCTCTCTTCCAATGCCTGAACGGTCTGCATGACCTGTGGAACTGTCGGCACAAAACTTAGATAGATCCCGCCAACCCGCAACGCACATGCCGCATGAGGAATGACTTGCCACGGCTCAGGAATATCTAAGACCACCCGATCAAACAACCAGGTCGAATCCCCTTCGCCAATCCCAATCCCTTCATAGGCATCACGAATGTGCAGAAAATGATTCGGCACCTTTCCCATAAACCGCTCAATATTTTTTGTCGCCGTAGCGGCAAAGTCTTCACGCACTTCGTAACTGACCACACATCCTCGATCACCAACCGCTCGTAACAGAGCCATGGTGAGCGCTCCTGACCCCACTCCGGCCTCAAACACCCTCGCCCCCGGATACACATCCGCCCACATCGGCATAATGGCTAGATCTTTGGGATAAATAACCTGTGCGCCTCTCGGCATTTTCAAAGAATATTCGGCCAGCGTGGGATGAATAGCAATCATAACTTTGCTCGGGGAAAATTCTACGGTGGTGCCATCAGGTTTCCCGATAATCGAATCATGGGGAATTCGATCACCACTATGCTGAAACACATCCCCGGCTTTCAGAGTGAGCGCGTAATGCCGCTCTTTCTTATCAATCAAATGAATGCGTTCGCCTGGCTGAAAGTATTTCATAGACCCGGCATTCTAGCAAGAGCATTCCTTCCGTCGATACCCATCGAAATAAGGGAAGAGCATTCTTGAGCAAAAGGCGCAAAACCCAGCCTCACCCCGACCACTCTCTTTCTTGACACCTCCAGCCCTCAGACTTATGATTGACTTATTACCCATCCTGTTTGTTCCATTATCGAAATATTCACCTGAACTCTTGGCTGTGTTGCTTCCACACAACGGATTCTTTTTTCTACAAGACGATTCTCTGCCTCACTCATGAAACGATTATTTACAGTCATCGGCCTCGGGCGCTTCGGATACAGCGTGGCCCAAACAATAGTCCAAAAAGGATGTGAGGTTCTTGCAATCGACAAGGACGAGGAACGCGTTCAAGCCATTAGCGATATTGCCACCTTCGCCGTCCAGTGCGATGCCACGGATGAACGGGCATTGCAAGCCGTCAGCGCGCAAAATGTTGATGTGGCCATTGTCAGTATCGGTGAGAATATTGAAGCCAGCATCTTGATTGTCCAAACACTCAAAGAAATGGGTGTGAAATCGATCGTGGCAAAAGCCGTCGCGCCGATTCAAGGCAAGATTTTAAAGAATCTTGGCGTGGATGAAGTCATTTACCCGGAACGGGATGCGGCGATCCGTCTTGCCCATAGACTGGTGTCTCCCGGCGTCCTCGAATACCTTGAGCTTTCACCGGGTTATAGCGTGGAAGAAGTCAAGGTGTCCGATACCCTCTCGGGGATGAGTTTGGAAGAGATCAAACTGAGGGGACAACACAACCTCAATATTATTGGCATCAAGAAACAGGTCACTCGAATGGTGAAAGGACAGATGAAGACAGAAGAAACATTTAATTTTACCCCCAAGCCCCATGATGTGATTGAAAAAGGTGATATTTTGGTCATGATCGGGCAAGAAGATGACCTTGATCGCTTCTGTAGCGATGCGTAAGAAATTCAACACACCTGTCAAATATCGCCTCATTTCTCTGCCACATTTCCATATTCTTGTACACAATTCAAAGTTTTCCATGGTTGCCCTATACAGGGAACAGATTTTTTTGCCGATCTTGAAGAAGAGTCCTATTGACCCCAAACGACCAATAATGCCGAATGACATAAATTTCTTCAATATTTTCAATATAGTGAAAGTAACAATCTCCATCAGATTTCACGAATCACTATCAACGATGGAAACCTTGAATCGTAGGAGAACTTCCCAAATCTACAGCTCTCTGAACATTCATGGACATCGTGAAACATCACTGGCTTGATTTTTGCTGAATGCAGCCTTATCTACATGTTCAGGGCGGGTTGAAAGACAACAAAGCATTCATAAGGAAGAGGTCCTACAGGAGCACATCATGAAATACCAAAGCGTCATGGAACATCTGCACGAAACAGATGGGGTCGCCACCAAAACAGTTGACCCCAAGGCATCAAAAATGACATACAGCCCTGCCCTGGAATCGCTGTACTTCAGATCCTTTGGCAGCCGTCCCCTTCTGAATAAAGACAAGGAAATTGAACTGGCCAAAGAAATCGATGATGCCTCTCACACCATTCGACTCATCATCAAACAATGCCTGCAACTGACCCATACGCTCAAGCAATGTCCCGAGAAAGCAGAAGCCGTTTCTCTGCTGAAAGAAACGTTTGATCTCAGCGGTCTTTCTGCACCGGCTGTTGAAAAATTGCATGTGGGTTTGTTGGCGTTTGGGAAATCTCATCCGGATCAACAGAACACCGTAGAGTCGCTTTGCCAACACTTGCAGCAGGCGAAATTTCAATTAGAAAAAGCCAAATCCGAATTGGTTCAACGCAACTTGCGTTTGGTTGTCGATGTTGCCAAACGCTATACCGGACATGGCTTGGCCTTTCTCGACCTCGTGCAGGAAGGCAATATCGGACTGATGAAAGCTGCAGAGCGCTTCCAATATCGTAAAGGTTTTAAATTTAGTACCTATGCGACCTGGTGGATACGCCAAGGGATTACCAGATCGCTTGCCGATCAGTCACGGACAATCCGGGTCCCGGTTCACCTCAATGAAATCTCTAACAAAATTGCCCGGACATCCAAGCGGTTGACTCAACGCTTCGCCCGTCCGGCACAAGCGGAAGATATCGGCCAAGTTCTTCACCTCAGTCGAGAAAAAATTCACGAAACCATTCAAGCATTTCAAGATCCCATTTCGTTAGAAACACCTGTGGGAGAAGGCGATACCTTTCTGACCGATTTCATTGCTGACCCAAATACCATCACACCGGACGGTCCTGTTTCGCGGCAGGAAACGAATCAACAGGTTGAACGCATTCTTGACTCATTAACCGAAAGAGAGCAGATGGTCCTCCGCCTGCGTTTCGGGATTGGCCAAGATGAACCATGGACACTTGAAGAGGTGGGACAGAGCATGTCAGTTACCCGTGAACGGGTTCGTCAAATCGAGGCCAAAGCTCTTCAAAAATTAAAAGAACCGGCAATGAAGGATATGCTGGCTGCTATTCAATAACCCTCGAGTCACCCCTCCTCACCTTCTGTAGCACGATCCTGAAGAGTCTTGAGCAAGGAACGAGGCCATCCCGAGAATACAAAACTTGTCAAGCAACTCGTCTTCTCTTGAGCATAGGCACTTTGTTCATAAGAGGCCCTGACCGTAAATTGGCAAATGAACCATGTCGTCCTTAGACCCTATCCAAACACTCCGGCAAGAATTTCGACGGCAACTGGAAACGTTCTATGCCCATCTCAATCTTGCGCCGCCTTACCATAGTATTGAAAAAGCTGTTCAACATTTAGCCAATACACTTCGAACCAAATCCCAACCATACCAACAAACCTTACTCGACGACCCTCAAAAACAATGGGCATTATTCGAGGAAATTTTCCAAGCATCTGGATTATCTCGAAAACACCGTGGCATCATCATCCAATTAGCGCAAACCTCATCGTTCTCTCTAAAGAGCGAAGAATCATTACGTTTTTTGAAAATGTTCACAAATACGTCCTCTTCTCATCATGCCTGATAGGACCAGATTTCAAGGGAAATGATACATTTGTTGCATTCCTACAACAGTCATAGTTGATATTTTTTGCTTCAACTAGAAAAAGACCTGCTTTTTCTCAATCAAAATACTAGTATAATTTTTGCATAAATTTTTACTGTTTTTCACACAACATTGAGAAATTACTCTCTCATGCATAAACAGCAAACACTCATCAAATCAGGGTACACCTCTGGCATCGGGCTCCATTCTGGAAAACCGGCTTCTCTCGCCCTGCACCCTGCTCCACCCAATACGGGAATCCTCTTCGTCAAACAGTTAGATGACCATATTGTTTCCTGTCCGGCGACGATTCAATATTTAGGAAAAACCGATCATTGTACCACACTCCAATCGGCTGACCTCCAAATCCAAACCGTTGAACATATCCTCTCGGCCCTGGCTGGACTTGAGATTGACAATGCCTATATTGAAATACAGGGGAGCGAAGTTCCGGCAACTGACGGAAGCTCCGCCCCATTTGTGGACATGATCGAAGAATGTCGAATCACTCCACAGGAAGAGCCCCGCAACTACATCAAAATTATTCAACCAATCCATGTAGAAGACGGGCAACGATCGATTACCGTTCACCCCTCAGCACTCCCGCGTATTCGTTATGTGATCGACTTTCCTCACCCATTGATTCAACAACAAACCTTTCAACATTCCTGTACACCTCAGGAATTTCGTAAACAGATTGCAGCCGCTCGGACCTTTGCCTTTCGACAAGAAGTTGAATACCTCTGGTCACACGGCCTGGGATTAGGAGGCTCTCTGCATAATACCGTTGTCTTTTCAGAATCGGGATTAGTCAATGACGATGAATTACGATTCCAGAACGAATGCGTTCGTCATAAAATCCTGGATTTAATCGGAGACCTTTCTCTCTTAGGCTTCCCGATCATCGGCCATGTTGAGGCAAAACGGGCTGGCCATTTACTCCATACCCAACTCGTTCAAACCATTCTGGATAACCCGGATACATGGATTCTGTTCAACGCTGAAATCACCAGTAAATCACAAATCCTCAATGGAACAACAGCTCCCTCACCTACCCCATCCCTACCCGAACTCCAACCAGCATTTCATTCCGTTTAATACCCACAGCCAATTCCCGACGGCTTCAATTTTCATCTTAGCCATTTTGAGTCAAACCAAAGCATTTGTCTTCACCTCGTAAGCATGGTACCGTTGCGCTGCCTCATGAGCCGATCCCACCATTTGCACACATCTACCAAGCCTTCAATCGACGGGTTGGGCATCCTCATTTTCTGTACCTGCCTCTTCTTATCAGGAACAGCAAACAGCGGGACTCCTATTGAACACGACCCTCAAGGTTTTTTTGGAATACCCTGGGGACATTCCCTGGCGAATCGGGAAGACCTCAAGGAAATTGATGTCTCCCATTCAACCCAAATCTACACCATCACACAAGGACATCCCCGGGTGGAAGGGATTCAAATGGAATCCGTGAAGCTCTATGTCTTAGAAAAACAATATGCCAGAGCCTTATTCCATTACCAGGACGCCTCGACCCACAAATTATTACTGCAATTTCTGGAAGCCCGCTTTGGGAAAATCGAGCGGACGTATGGTGGAATGATGCGAGGGCTTAATCAGCAGTACACATGGCGCGGACCTGAAACGGAAATTTCCATCACCTACCATGGATTCAGAGAACGGGGCCTTCTCATTGCTGAAAGCCGAGTATTGGCGCCTCTGCTTATCGACCTCTATGATGACGGTTCCTAGTCTTACTTCAAAGCCAAGGAGGAATGGGACAGCAGACTCGAATGCACCTGCGCCTTCTTCTCGCAATGCACCGAAAATGCATCTACCCATTTGATTCTCCAAAGCTTTTTCCTTTACTCGATGCCAGGATGTCCCGGGCTTCCAGGACTTTTTTGACGACCATTTCCATATTCTCCTTGAGAATAAATGATCCCAGCCGCAAGCGGACGGGGTATTAAAAGAGTGTCAACTGGTGATTTGTGTATAACTGTTGATATGCATTCCCTTGTTGTGTGACATATTTCCCTATCATATTTTCATTGCCATGCTTCCCCACGGTGCTTGCGTAATAACCGTCTGTCCATAACTCACCACCCCATAATTGCTGTTTTACCTGAGGAGCTCGCCGGAAGATCTCTCTGGCGGTCAGACTCTTTATGATGGTCACCACCTTTGTCACACTATACCGAGGAACCGATTGGACCAGGAAATGGACATGGTTCTTATCTGTACCAATCTCCAGAAATTTCAACTGATATCGCTGCTCGATCTCTAGACAGACC
>SMVB01246140.1_pt1 | contig 21233 bp, 27 predicted proteins | sample 2456461 | NCBI WGS metagenome assembly SMVB01 (sample SAMN11095934, study PRJNA526329) | marine sediment metagenome | biome: Marine sediment; feature: Surficial sediment; material: Deep marine sediment; isolation source: Hadal surficial sediment | place: Pacific Ocean | collected 2014-05 | depth...
CCCCCGCCCAAATCCCGGAAGCGCAAAAGTTGGCGCGGGAGTGGCTAGAGAAGCCCAAGAAGAAGTGACATCGCTAATGTCCGCTTGTGGCTAAAAGGAGACATTAGGCTAACGCAGAGAATGGATAGACCGACCCTACTGATTTGCAGTTAATTGCAAACTTATCCCTGGATCAAAGCGGACATAAACCCCCTACCAAAGCTGTTCTTCTGGGTCAGGACCTTCGTCATACCGTGGATAGATATGTGTGTGTAATCCCCGTGTAATCGTGCATGGATGTTGCGAGAACGTTCTGGAAATGCAGGATCTATTTCTATCAGCATGATAGGCGTTAAGTCCCTATAAATTATAGGAAAACGGGCGTTAGAGAAGAAAATAGATATTTAGCGCCGGGTATTCCTAATCTGGGGGTCGTGGGTTCGAGTCCCGCCGGGCGCGCCAATATTTAAAAAAAATTTAGTTTATCCTGGTCGCCCCTGGGTCGCGGCCAGGATCAGTTGCTAAGGAGTCCCATGCAGGTTTATGGGGCCGTACAGGTCTGCATGAACATCCGTCGGATGAGACGGGAAAACATCATTTTTGGTTTACGCGCCGTGTCGGATTCTTTTATTCGGCCATGAGGTCAACGGAATTTAGTGCCCTTGGGGAGGCCAAAAAAGCGGCCGTGTAGCCCCCTCGGTGTCTTGACCGATTGGCCTATCCGCCCTGGTTGCCCTTCGCCCGAAGCCTTCCAACAGTGTTCCCACCGTTCGCCGTTTCCCCACCATGGCGCCGTTTCCCCCGCCGCCGGACCCTGGTAACGTGGCCCATGCGCCCATGGGCGGGCGAAGATCACAGGGCATAAGGATTGGGAGAGACCATGGTGGCGGACAGGGTTGGACTTATCGGCGTCGGCGACATGGGCCGGGGGTTGCTGGCGCGCCTGATCAAGGCGGGCGTGAAGGTCAAGGCCTTCGATATCTCGGAAACCAATCTCGGTGCGGCGCGCGACGCCGGGGCGGAGATCGCCCGATCGGCGGCCGACGCGGCAAGCGGCGTTCACATCATCCATCTCTTGGTGCGCACCGACGACCAGGTGCTGGCCGCGGCGCTGGGCCCCGGCGGCGCGCTGGAAGGCGCCCGCGAAGGGTCCCGCTTGCTGCTGCACTCGACGATCCTGCCGGAAACCACCCGGGCCGTCGCCGCGGCGGCCACCGATCAAGGCGTCGTCGTCATCGATGCGCCGATCACCGCGGTGCCGCGCCGGGTGCATGGGGGCGAGGCGACCTTCCTGGTCGGCGGGCCCGATGACGTGGTGGCCGAGATACGGCCCCATCTCGAGGCTCTCGGCAGACAGGTCTGTCATTTCGGGCCCCTGACATCGGGCAATGTCGCCAAAATATCCAAGAACCTGACCAACGCCATCGAGCGGGTGATGCTGTCCGAGGCCGCCAGGCTGGCCGCCGCCGGGGGGATCGACGCCAAACAGTTCCTGGACATGGCCAAGTCGGTGAATTCGGGCGCCGCGGTGGCCAGTTGGGATAGGGTCTTCACCATCGAGGACGGCCAGCCGGTCCACAAGCCGGAGCCCGACGATATTTTGTTGTCCAAGGACGTCCAACACGCCGCCGCCTTGGCCGAGTCCTTGGGCCTCGACCTGCCCCTGACCCAGGGCGCAGCCGCAACCGCGCGGCGTTGGATCGAAAGCTGGGAGACCGATCCCCGGTGATCCGCGAGGCGCGCGCCGCCGGCCGGGGCCGGGGCCCGAGACCCGACCATCCGCGCATTGCCGCAAGACGCCAGGGGTCATATAAATAACCCCGGTGGAAAACACGAAAATGCGCCCCGGCTCGAGCGGCGCATGGAAAGGGAGCAGAAATGAAGCTTTGCCGATATGACGAGGACCGCCTGGGTGTCGTTATCGACACCATGATTCACGACATCAGCGATGTGCAGGACCGGATTCGCGCCGAAGCGCGCTACGACATGCGCGGCGATGCGGTAATCGCCGCCCTGCCCCAATGGCGGTCCAGGATGGAAGAAGCCGCGGCCAAGGCGCCGGCGAAACCTTTATCCGAGATCGCCCTCCTGCCGCCGGTGGCGCGCCCGTCGAAGGTCATGGCCGCACCGATCAATTATCAGGCCCACATCAATGAAATGGAGGCCCAGCCCCATATCACCGGCCGCGACCAGGCAGGCCTGCCCCAGCGCCCCAAAGGCATCGCCAATCAGGGCATCTTCCTCAAGGCCAATTCGGCCATGGTGGGCGCCAGCGAAGGGGTGGCCATCCGCTTCCCCGACCGGCGCAACGATCATGAGGTGGAATTCTGCATCATCATCGGCAAGCAGGGCAGCCACATCAAACAAGAGGACGCGCTGAGCTACGTCGCCGGCTATACCCTCGGCCTCGACATGACCGTGCGCGGTATCCAGGATCGCTCCTTCCGCAAATCATGCGACGGCTACGCGCCGTTGGGCCCCTGGATGGTGACGGCGGACGAAATACCCGAGCCCAACAACGTTCCCTTCACGGTCCATCTCAACGGCAACCTGCAACAGGACGCGCACACCAAGGACATGATCTTCGACGTGCCCAAGCTGCTTGAGTTCGCGTCCGAGTATTACACGCTCTACCCGGGCGACGTGATGTTCACCGGCTCGCCGCCGGGCGTATCCGAGGTCAAGCCGGGCGACGAGATGCGTTGCGCCTGCGATCTCATCGGCGAAATGACGGTGATGGTGCGCGCCGCCGAATAACCGGCGGGCACGCCCTACGGCACCGCGCGGAAGGCGCGGCGACAAAAGCTGGGCAAAGCCCCGGGCACACGCGGCCATGATCAAGATCCTATTCGTCTGCATGGGCAATATCTGCCGTTCGCCCACCGCCCAGGGGGTGTTCGAGCGGCTAATCGCCGCCGAGGGCCTGGCCCATGCCGTGGCCGCCGATTCGGCGGGCACCGGCGCCTATCATGTGGGACAGCCCCCCGACCGCCGCGCGGCGGCGGCGGCGGCGATCCGCGGCGTCGATCTCACCGGCTACCGCGCCCGCCAAGTAAAGGTGGCGGATTTCCACGACTTCGATCTTGTGCTGGCCATGGACCGCGATAATTTCGCCGTCATGGAAGGGATGGTGCCGCCGGGGCGCGAGGAGCGCCTGCGCATGTTCCTGGAATTCGCGCCCTCCTTGGGAATCGGCGACGTGCCCGACCCCTATTACGGCGGCGGCGACGGATTCGAGCGCGTGCTCGACCTGATCGAGGCCGGCAGCCGCGGTGTGCTCGCCCATATCCGCGACGCGTTCGGGGAATCTCTCGGAGCCGTCCCGCGAGGGTGAGGCCCGCCCGGCACCCTCAGCGGTAAACTGAAAGCTCCACCAGATTGCGATCGGGATCGCGGAAATAGACGGAAATCATTTCGCCTTTCGATCCGTTGCGGGTGACCGGCCCTTGTTCCAGCGCCACCCCGCAATCGCAGAGATGGTCGATGACGGCCTCCATGGGGCCTTCCACCTCGTAGCAGAAATCGGCGGCGCCGGGATGGGGAAGCGCGGCGCGCCGCGGCGGCGCGTGGTCCTCGTCGTGGAGGTTGATCCTGAGATCGCCGGAACGCAGGCTAACGCGGCCTTCCTTGGTGCGATCGACGTCGAACCCCAGGACCCGGGCGTAAAACCGGGCGGCCTCTTCCACCGATGTGACGGTGAGCACGAAATGGTCGAGCCTGGCAAGGCGGATCATGGCATGGCCTCCTCGGCGATGGTCAGTGGGGTAATGGCCAGCGGATAGGCGGCCTCGGCCCGGTAACTGGCCGCCCGGTGGCCGAGATGGGAGGAGAACAGCGTGAAATGGGTGACCGGAAAGGGCCCAAGGCGAACTCCGTTGTTGCCGGCGACGAACTCCCGGACGCGGGCGCGGGCGCCGTCCTTGATTCGGGCAAGGGTCACGTGGGGGGTATAACGGCGGCCCTCGGGCGGGAAGCCGGCCTTGACCAAAGCCGCATCGATGCGCCGTTGCAGGTCGAGCAGCGCCGGGTTGGGGGTAATGCCGGCCCAGATCATGACCGGGCGCCGGCCGCGGGAAAATTCGCCCGCCCCATTGATCTCGAGATCGAAGGCGGGGCCGCTCACCCGGCCAAGGGCATCGTCCACGTCGCAGAATTCATCGTCCTCGACATCGCCGATGAAACGCAGGGTCAGGTGGATGTTCCCGGGCTCCAGCCACCTGGCACCGGGCACCCCGCCGCGCAGCCCATAAAGCCGGTCGGTGACGTCGGAGGGCAGTTCGACACCGACAAAAAGCCTGATCATGGCCGCCCTCCGCGGCCCGCCCCGGTGATGGCGGTGCCCGGGCGCCCGGGAGCCCTGGACTCCTTGCCGATGCGCGCGATCAGCCGTTCGACCAGGGGCAACATGCCACCCACCATGGCCGCGACGCCCCGGGCATTGGGATGGATGCCGTCGCCTTGATTGAGGCCGGGCTTCAACGCGACGCCACGGAGGATGAAGGGATAGAAGAGCACGCCGTGCTTGCGCGCCAGGGCCGGGAAGACGGCCTCGAAGTCGCTGACGTATTCCGGGCCGAGGTTTCGGGGCGACTTCCAACCGGCCAGGAGGGCGGGCACGCCGGCCCGGCCGAGGCGGGTCAGGATGGCGTCGAGGTTGGCCCGGGTCGCCGCCGGATCGATGCCGCGCAGCGCATCGTTGCCGCCAAGGCCGACGATCACCGCGTCGGGCTTCGCTTTCAGCGCCCAGCCGATGCGCGCGGCGCCGCCCGCGGTGGTGTCCCCCGACACGCCGCCGTTGATCACCCGGACGCGATGGCCCCGGGCCCTGAGCGCGGCCTGCAACTGGTCGGGCAAGGATTTGCCAGCCGCCACCCCGTATCCCGCGGTCACGCTGTCTCCGAGCATGAAGATCTTGAACGCTTCGCCCGCCGCCGCGGGCGCCGCGCCGCCGCCCCAAAGGACCAGGCACGCGAAAACCGCCGCCCATGGATTGACAAGGCATGCCCGCGCCGCATATCCACTCAACGTCGATAGGCGGAGAGGGGACGGGCCAGGGTTGTGTCCAGGCAACCGGGTGAATTCCATCGCCGGGTTCTCCCGCACGGTTGATCGAGACGGCAAGGCAAGGCGCGCCCCGCATGATGATCCATATTGAGCAAGTTCGGCTTCGACTGCAATCCCACGCGGGACCGGTGGACATCCTGCGCGGCGTCGATCTCGATGTGGCGGCGGGCGAGGCGGTGGCCGTGCTGGGCCCGTCGGGGTCGGGCAAATCCACCCTGTTGATGGTGATCGCCGGATTGGAACGCCCATCCAGCGGCCGGGTTGCCGTCGGCGGGTGCGATATCCAAGACCTCGACGAGGATGCCCTGGCGCTCTTCCGCCGCCGCCACGTGGGCATCGTCTTTCAGTCCTTTCACCTGATCGAGGCCATGACGGCACTGGAAAACGTGGCCGTGCCGCTGGAGCTCGGCGGTCACGACGATCCCTTCCAATGCGCCCGCAACGCCCTTGGCCGGGTGGGCCTGGCGGCGCGGGTGGGCCATTACCCGGCCGAGCTTTCCGGCGGCGAACAGCAACGTGTCGCCCTCGCCCGGGCGTTCGCCCCCCGGCCCGACCTGATTCTCGCCGACGAACCCACCGGCAACCTCGACCGGGCGACCGGCGCCCAGGTAATCGAGACGCTGTTTTCCCTGCGGGCGGAGACCGGCGCCACCCTCCTTCTGATCACCCACGACCAGGACCTGGCGGTCCGCTGCTCCCGCATCCTCACCATGAACGACGGACGCATCCATGGGCCGGGCGAGGCGGACCCGCCATGAGTGCCCCAGTGAAAGACCAGGTGAAAGACCAGGTGAGAGACCACGAGGGCGCCCCGGGCCGAACCCCCGCCCCGGGGCCGGGCACCGCCGCCCGCCTCGCCCTCCGTGACCTGCGCGGCAGCATCAAGAGCTTCCGGGTGATGATCGCCTGCCTCGCCTTGGGCGTCGCCGCCGTCGCCGGGATCGGCTCGTTCACCGCCGCCATCGGCGAAGGCCTCGAGCGCGACGCCCAGGCCCTGCTGGGCGGCGATCTCGATATTCGCCTCACCCACCGGCGGCCAAGCGCGGCGCACCTCGCCTGGCTCAAGGCCCGGGGACGGGTATCGGCGGCGGTGCGCATGCGGTCCATGGCACGGCCCGCGGGGAAAGCCGCGCCAAATCCGGCGACGCGCGACCGGACCCTGGTGGAATTGAAAGCGGTGGACCGGGCCTATCCGCTTTACGGCACGGTGGTCACCGACCCGCCCATGCGCCTGAACGCGGCCTTGGCCCGGGATGCCGACGGCGCCTTCGGGGCCGTCGTCGGGCGCGGCCTGCTGGCCCGCCTGGGGTTGGCGCGCGGCGGCAAATTCCGCATCGGCGGCGCCGACTTCCGGATCAAGGCCGTTCTCCTGCGCGAACCCGACCAGAGCTCGGGACGTTTTAAGCTGGGCCCCCGGGTATTGATCAGCGATCGCGCACTCGACGCCACCGGCCTGGTCCAGCCCGGCAGCCTGATCCGCTTCCACACCCGCCTCGCCACCGCGCCCGGCACCGATGTGGTGGCCCTCCAGGCGGATTTGACCCGGGCCTTTCCCAACGCCGGCTGGCGGGTCCGCAACACCCGGGCGGCGACGCCCCACTTGCGCCGGCATATCGACCGCGCGGCGTTGTTCTTCACCCTGGTCGGGCTGGCGGCGCTTTTGATTGGCGGCATCGGTGTCGCCGGGGCGGTGACGGGGTATCTTGAAGGCAAGCGGGAGACCATCGCCACCCTCAAATGCCTGGGCGCCACCGGCGGGTTCATCTTCGCCATGTTCGCCCTCGAGGTGGGCGTTGTCGCCCTCATGGGGATCGGCCTGGGGCTGATCGTCGGCGCCGGCTTGCCGGCCCTGGGCACGCCCGGGCTCGCCGCCTTCCTGCCGGTCATCCCCAGGATCGCGGTTTACCCCGGGCCGCTCATGGTGGCCGCCGGTTACGGCATTGCGGTGGCGGTCCTGTTCACGCTGTGGCCCCTGGCCCGGGCCCGGGAGGTCACCGCCGCCGAGCTTTTCCGGGGGCTCGTCGCGCGCCCGCGTTTTCGCCCCCCCGCCGCCGTCATCATTGGGCTCGCCCTGGCCCTGGCGGCGATCGTCGGGCTCGCCCTCGCCACCTCTGTCAGGCCCGCCTTCGCGCTCTGGTTCATGGCCGGCACGGCAATGGCGTTTCTCCTTTTCCTGGGCCTGGCCAAGGGGATTTCCCGCCTTGCCGGCGCCGCCGCCAGGCGCCTGGCCCAAGGCGGAGTGCGCCGGCCCAGGCTTTCCCTGGCCCTGGCCAATATCCACCGGCCCGGCGCGCCGGCCCGGCCCATCATCGTCGCCCTCGGCGTCGGCCTGACGGTGTTCGTGGCCCTGGTCCAGGTGGAAGGCAACCTGCGACGCCAGATCACCGAGCGCATCCCGGCCAACGCGCCGGCTTTCTATTTCATCGATATCCAGCCCGGCCAGGTGGCGGGCTTCGAGGCCGCCGTCAAGGGCGTGCCCGGGGCCGGCCGGATCAAGAGCGTGCCGACCATGCGCGGGCGCATCGTCAAGGTCGGCGGTAAGCCGGTTGAGACCACGCGCGTCGCGCACGGCGCCCGTTGGGCGGTGCGGGGCGACCGCGGGCTCACCTATATGGGCGCCCGGCCCGAGGGCACGAAAATCGTCTCGGGCCGATGGTGGGCCGCCGGCTACAAGGGCCCTGCGCTGATCTCCCTCGACGCGCGGATCGCCCGGGGGCTCGGCATCGGCGTCGGCGACACCCTGACCGTCAACGTGCTCGGCCGGGAAATCACCGGGCGGATCGCCAATACACGGCGCGTCGACTGGTCGACCCTGGGCCTCAACTTCGTCATCATCTTTTCCCCCGGCGTATTGGAAGACGCGCCCCAGACCTTCATCGCCACGGTGGAGGCGCTGCCCCGGGCCGAAGAGGCGGTGATCCGCGCCGTCACCGACCGTTTCGCCAACATCACCGCCATCAGCGTCCGTGAAGCGCTCGCCGCGATCATGGACGCGCTCGACAATATCGCCGCCGCCGCCCGCGCCGTCGCGGCGCTGGCGCTGATCGCCGGAATCCTGGTTCTCGCCGGGGCCCTGGCCGCGGGCTTGAGGGAACGCACGCGGGACGCCGTCATCCTCAAGGTGACCGGCGTGCGCCGCCGCGACCTCTGCGTGGCCTATCTCATCGAATACGGGATCGCCGGCGCGGCGGCCGGGCTGGTGGCGGCGGTCGCCGGCTCGCTGGCGGGCTATTTCATCCTGAGCTTCATCATGGACGCGGACTGGGTGATCCTGCCGGGACCGGCCGCGGCGGTCTTGGTGGCGTCCGCGGGTGGCGTGGTCGTCCTGGGCTTTGCCGGCACCTGGCGGGCGCTGGCCCAGAAACCCGCCCCGGTGCTGAGGAGACTCTAAGGTGCCGTCGGAATTCGAGGATCCGGACCTTGCCCCGATCCGCGCGCGGCAGATCGGCCGCCGGCAGATCCTGCGCTGGGCGGTGGTGACGGCGGCGGCGGGGGCGGTGGTGGCCTGGCTGGGGCCGGTGCTCACGGTGCTGGGCGCCGGCGGCCCGACCGAGGGCTTTTCGCCAGGGGACGGGAGCGACGAAAAGGTCGCCCTGGAATATCTTTCCGCCTTGGTGCCGCCTTTCGTGGCGGTCGGCACCGGTCTCGCGGTGGCCGCCACGGTCGAGGTGCGGCGCGCCATAGACCCGGTCGAGAGCCGTGAAAGACTGGGCCTATGGCTGGCCTGGGGGCTTTTGGCGCTGGCCGCGCTAGGTTTCTTTTTAGCCCCCGCAACCCCTTGAAAACCTGTCATTCAATGACATATTGTTGCCCTAATAGGGCGCGAGATTGCGCGCCCGGCCGGTATTCACACTAATCGAGGAATTCCTATGCTTAGTCCCGATAGACGCACCATGACCCGCAGCCAGGCGGAGGCCGCCCAGATCGACACCGGCCTGCGCGCGCACATGCTCAGGGTTTACAATTACATGGCTTCCGGCGTGGCCCTCACGGGCATCGTCGCCATGGCGGCCTCCAGTTCGCCCGCCTTGATGAACGCCATTTTCGGCACGCCGCTTATGTGGGTGGTGATGCTGGCGCCGCTGGCTTTCGTGATGGTGCTGAGTTTCGGCATCCACCGCCTGTCGCTGTTCGCGAGCCAGGCGCTGTTCTGGCTGTTCGCGGCGGTGATGGGGCTGTCGCTTTCCACCATTTTCCTGATCTACACCGGGGAATCCATCGCCCGGGTGTTCTTCATCACGGCGGCCGCCTTCGGCGCGCTCAGCCTTTATGGCTACACCACCAAGCGCGATATTTCCGGCTGGGGTTCCTTCCTGTTCATGGGGCTGATCGGCATCATCATCGCCGGCGTGGTCAATCTGTTCATGCAAAGCTCCGCCATGCAATTCGCCATCTCTGTGATCGGCGTGCTGGTCTTCGCCGGGCTCACCGCTTACGACACCCAGAAGATCAAGAACGAATACTCGGAGTTGCACGATTACGAGACCAGCGGCAAGCTCGCCGTCATGGGCGCCTTACGCCTGTATCTCGATTTCATCAACCTGATGATGATGCTGCTCCACCTTTTCGGCAACCGCCGTTAAAGGTCAGGGCAAGGACGCCTTTGGGCCGGGGTTTTCCCGGCCCGTTTTTCGCCCCGATAGTGCTCTGGTGGATCAACCGGTCAGGCGGGCCAGTTCCTTGGCCAGCACCTCGGGCCGGGTGCCGCCGCGAAACGCCGCCACCGCCTTGCCGTCGGGCCCGACCAGGTAGATGAACGAGGTATGGTCCATGAGGATTTTCGTGTCTCCCGGCTTGGCGCCGGGCTGCGCGCGATAATAGACCTTATAAGCCTTGGCGGCGGCTTTGATTGCGGCGGCGGGGCCGGTCAGGCCGACCATGCGGGGATGAAAGGCGGCGACGTATTTCTTGAGGACCGCGGGGCTGTCGCGTTCCGGGTCCACGGTTATAAACACCGGGGTGATCACCTCGCCCTTGGCGGCCAGGATATCCAAGGCGCGGCCCATGGTTTGCAAATCCGCCGGGCAGACATCGGGACAGAAGGTGTAGCCGAAATAGAGCAGCATGAACCGGCCCCGGAAATCGGCGTCGGTGACGCGCTTGCCGGTGTGATCGGTGAGCCTGAACGGGCCGCCGATATCGGCGGCCGCGGTCAACATGATGACCGGCCCGCGAATGGGCATCGTCGCCCTCCTCCCCTTGACCAGGAAAGCCAGCGCCCAGGCGACGAGAACGCAGGCGAGGATGCCAGCCGAGAAAATCACGATCTGACGCCGGTTCATGGCCATCCTCAAAGCGATCCCCAAAGCGGCGGCAAGTGCGGCGCGGCCCCGGGCCGCGGGCACATTGGTTGTAGCGGGCGGGACGGCGGAGGGCAACCGTCCATGGGGCGGCTTACGCCCCGCCCGCGCCGGCACCCCGCCATTCACGGCTGGCGTGGGCGATCACCAGGACCGAGGCATAGAGCGCCAGGCCCGCCATGATGGCGGCGACGGCGAGATCGGGCCAGTTGCTGCCGGTGGCAAACACGCCCGAGGCCGCCGCCACCACCGCCAGGTTGCCGATGGCGTCGTTGCGCGTGCACAGCCAGACCGAACGCATGTTGGCGTCGCCCTGGCGGTAGCGGTAGAGCAGGAAGGCCGCGACCAGGTTAGCGGCCAGCGCGAGCATGCCGACCGACCCCATCACCAGGGCCGAGGGGTGGCCCTGGTAAACCAGCGACCAGAGGGTGGCGCCGATCACCCAAAGGCCGAACGCCCCCATGGCGATGCCCTTGGAGAGCGCGGCGCCGGTGCGCCAACGCGCGCCCAATCCCAGCACGAAAAGGGAAATCGCGTAATTCGCCGAATCGCCCAAAAAATCCAGGGCGTCGGCCTGGAGGGAAACCGACCCCGAGCCGATCCCCGCCGAACCCTCGATCAGGAACATGGTGAAGTTGATGGCCAGGGCGGCCCACAGCACGCGCCGGAATCCCGCTTCCACGGCAGGTCCGGTTTCACAGCAGCCGTCATCGAGACGATCGGCGGCCATTCAATCCTCGCCGTCTTCGGCGGGCTCGGCGACGTGGTCGATCATGTCGCCCACCACGGTGCGGATATGGTCGTCGGCGGCGTCGTAATAGACCTTCTTTCCACGCCGTTCGGCACGGAGGATCCTGGCCGCCCGCAGTAGGCGCAGATGATGGCTGACCAGCGATGGCGAGGCGCCGGTCGCCTGTGCGAGATCGCCCACCGCCACCGGCCCGTCGAGACAATAGATGAGAATCCTGAGACGCGTGGGATCGCCCATGAGCCGGAATATCTCGGCGATTTCCACGGTTTGATCATTGGTGAGGGCCATGGAGCATCCAAATTTTAATACATGAACATGTTTTCATATATTAATAACATAGCCCCTTCAAGGGCCTTGCCATCGCTTGACAGCGCCGTCCTTCAAAGGCCACCATCGCCGCCGTCCCGAACCCGCCGAGAGAGTCCCCATGACCCTGGTTTTCCGCGATTACGATCTCCCGTCCCTAGAGCTTGAATACGCCGGCAGCATCCGTGAACCCGAGCTCATGGCACCCCGGGCGGCGCGGGAAGCGCGGGTCGCGGAGATCAATGCCGACATTCTCGCCAACCGGCCGCGGCTTCTCGATTTGGTCTATGGAATCCATGACCGCGAACGGCTCGACTACTTTCCGGTGGCCGACGATTTCGCGCCGCTGTTCTTGTTCTTCCACGGCGGCTATTGGAAGAGCCGGGACAAGGGCATGTTCAGCTATCTCGCGCCGGCCTTTCTCGACGCCGGGGTAAACTTCGCCGCCGTCGGCTACCCTTACGCGACCGATGCGCGGCTACGCGGCACCGTGGAGTCCTGCCGCCGGGCGTTGCATTGGTTGTTGAACTACCCGCGCGGCCTGCGCTTCGATCCCACCCGGGTCCATGTGGGGGGACATTCCGCAGGCGGCCATCTGGCGGCGATGATGATGGCGACCGACTGGCGCGCCTACGGGCTGCCCACAGACGCCATCAAGAGCGCGACCTGCATCTCCGGCCTCTACGACCTAGAGCCCCTGACGATTTGCCGCCAGCACCGGGACCTGGGCATCGACGCGGCCGAGGTCGAGGATTTTTCGCCCATCGGGCTGCGGCCAGCCAACCCCCAAGGGCGGCTCATCATCACCATCGGCGGCAATGAGTGCACCGAATTCAAGCGCCATACCAGGGAACTCGCCGAGGCCTGGGAAGGCGCCGGCTTGCGGGTCGCCCGGCCGCCCACGCCCGGGCGTCACCATTTCGACGTGCTGGACGAACTCGCGACCCGGGGACGGCCGCTCCACAGGGCGGTCATGGGCGCGATTCGGGGAAACTGACGGGCCCGGCCATGGCGCCTTCGCGGGCCCGCTTGCCGGGCCGGGTGCATGATGGGGCCCACCCAGTGGTTCAATTTGGCCGGAATTTGTTCTAGAGTCGGCGACCGCAGGAAATATCCGGGGCATGGCCCCGAGGGAGGCAGATGATGTGCGCAAGCCCGGTGTTCACCCGCGTGGTTCCCGCCGACGACACCATGACCGACGCCGAATGGCAGGCCCGGGTGGATCTCGCCGCCTGTTACCGGCTGGTCGCCCATTTCGACATGGACGACCTGTTCGCGACCCATGTCTCCTTGCGGGTGCCCGGCAACGACGAACATTTCCTGCTCAACCCCTATGGCGTCCTGTTCTCTGAAATCACGGCGTCCGCCCTGGTCAAGGTGGACCTCGACGGCAACATCGTCCAGGACACCGAACACGTCATCAATCCGGCCGGCTTCGTCATCCATTCGGCGATCCACGCGGCGCGTCCCGACGCCAAATGCGTGCTGCACACCCATACCGTGGCGGGCATGGCCGTGGCCACCCTGCAAGACGGGATTTTGCCCATGAACCAGAAGGCGACCCGCTATTACAAACGGGTCGCCTATCACGACTTCGAGGGCAAGGCCCAGGACATGGACGAACGCGAACGCCTGGTCCGCGATCTCGGCGACAAGAATTACCTGGTGCTGCGCAATCATGGCCTTTTGGTCTGCGCCCCCACCGTCTCCCGGGCGTTCAAGGAAATGTACGCCATGGAAAAGGCCTGCAAGACGCAAATCCAGATCATGTCCACCAATGCCGCCTGCGAGAAGCTCAGCGAGAACTTGCTGGAATTCACCGCCCAGCAATTCGCCAATGACGCGACGCCCTCGGAAACCCGCCCCGACGGCTGGCCGTCGCTGAAGAAGATGCTGGACCGGATCAACCCGGGCTACGACGCATAGAGCACTTTTAGGAAATTTTTCATCCCCGAGGGAGCAGGGCCCGCGGCGCCGGTCAGGTGCCGGAGATGGGGGTGATGTTGGACGCCTCCACGACGCTGTTTTCAGACTCGATACGGGTGAGAATTTGGTCGCGGCCGACGGGCTCGGAAAAAAAGTACCCCTGGCCGTAATCGCATTGCAGATCGCGCAACAGGGTCACCTGCTCGGGCTGTTCGATACCTTCGGCGACGATGTCGAGACCGAGGTTCCGGGCGAGGCCGATAATGGCCCGCACGACTTCCATGGAGCCGACGTTCATGGTCGCCGTGGACACGAAGGAGCGGTCGATCTTCAAGGTATCGATCTGGAAACGATGGAGATAACTGAGCGAGGAATATCCGGTGCCGAAATCGTCGATGGCGACCTCCAGCCCCATGGCCTTGATGCCGTTGAGCGTCACCGCGGCCCGGGCCGGGTTGTCCATCAGAAGGGTCTCGGTGATTTCCAACTTGATCTGCTCGGGGTTGACCCCGGTGGAATCGATGATCTCGGAAATGTTGCGCACCAAGTCGATATCGGAGAATTGCCGCGATGACAGGTTGAACGCCATGAAGAGCGGCGGCGCTTCGGCGTTGACGGAATCCAGCTTGGCCTGAAATATGTGCAAGGTCTTACAGGCTTCTTCCAGGACCCATAAACCTATGGGGATGATCGATCCGTTTTCCTCGGCGAAAGCGATGAAGTCGGCCGGATAAAGCAGCCCCCGCTCGGGATGATTCCAGCGCACCAGGGCCTCGACGCCGGCGGTCGTTCCCGTTTTCAGGTCGAGGATCGGTTGGAAATGGAGGATGAATTCTTTCCTTTCTAGGGCTTGGTTCATTTCTCCCTGGAGCTTGAGGGTGCGCATGGCCCGTTCACGGTGACGCGGGAGCGACCGATCGTTATAGAGAAAGGCATCATCCTCGGACCTGTCCATATCGGGTCTCTCGGGATCGCCTAGGAGACGGCTTTGGGTGGCCCGCACGCGATCCAGGATATTGCGCATGAAAAAGGTCAAGAGCGGGTCGGCCTGCTCGAGTTTCTCGCGCAGTTGGTCGAGGCTGATCACCACCAGGACGGTCTCTTCGGTGGCCACCGCGGTCGAGGGGCGGACCTCGCCGTCGATCAACGCCATCTCGCCGAACAACTCGCCTTCGCCCAGATTGGCGATGGTGATCTTGCGTCCCCGCCGCAAGGTTTCGAGCCGCACCATGCCGCGTTCGATCACATAAGCGCAATCGCCCGGTTCACCCTCCCGAAAGATGGTGGAACCCGGCTGGTGTTCCTCTCTATAAACCGATTCTCTGAGCATACCTGGCCGCCCGCCCGCAAAGTGTTCCCTGCCTCGACCACATATATTCGCCGCTGAATCTGAACATTTGGTTACCCGGGCGGAAACGCCGGTGCCGCGGCCCGCCGGCGGCGCCCAAAACCGTTGCCGGGGGCCGGCCGAAATGCATCGCCGCGAGGCCTGACCGGTGGCGCCGGGGCGGCCCCGGTGACCGACCTATTGGCCGAGAGCATGCTCCGGACAAATTGAACCATTTGACCGGAAAGTGTTCTAATCCGTCCGGGCCAGGGATCACCGGCCGGCTTGGAACAATTGAGGATCGATCATGGCACAGCGCACCACACCCAAGAAACCCCAGGGCGGGGGTGGGGGCCGCACCCAACCGACCCCGCCGTTGGCCTTCCTCGACGAGGAATTCCTCACCTGCACCGATGCCCGCACCTTGCGCATCCTCGCCGAATACCTGGAGCCGGCGGCGCGGTTCAAGGCCGAGGGGATTCAGGACACCATCGTCTTCTTCGGCTCGGCCCGCATCGCCTCACGGGAGAACGCGCAAAAAGAGCTGGCCGCCGCCCAGGCCGCGAAACAGGGGGTCGCCGCGGCCCGCCGGCGGCTCGCCATGTCGCGCTACTACGAAGACGCCCGTGAGCTCGCCCGCCGCCTGACCGAATGGTCGAAAGGGCTTTCCGACGCCAAGCGCTTCATCGTCTGTACCGGCGGCGGGCCCGGCATCATGGAGGCGGCCAACCGGGGGGCGGCGGAAGCCAAGGGGCTCAACATCGGGCTCAATATCGCGCTTCCGTTCGAACAGGACTGCAACGGGTATTCCACCCGCAGCCTGACCTTCCAGTTCCATTACTTCTTCATGCGCAAATTCTGGTTCACCTATTTTGCCAAGGCCATGGTGTTCATGCCGGGCGGCTTCGGCACCCTGGACGAGGTGATGGAGGTGCTGACCCTGTGCCAGACGTTCAAGCTCAAGAAGCGCCTGCCCTTGGTGCTGTTCGGTACCGAATTCTGGCGCAAGGCCATCGATTTCAATGCCCTGGTCAGGGCGGGGACCATTTCACGCGATGATCTGGACCTCCTTTACAGGACCGATTCCGTGGACAAGGCCTTCGACTTTATCACCAATGAGCTCATCGAATACGCCTTGGCGAGCCCGGGCGGCACCCTTGCGCCCTGGCAAGAGCTCGGCGCCGGCGCTAGGCCGGAATGACACCGGTCCCGCCGGCCACGATCCAGGCCATGGCCAAGGCGATGACCATGAAAACGATGGCGATGACCCGGACCATGGTGTGCAGGGCGACCCGTCCCTGGGCCGCGTGGACAACCTCCTGAGACATCACGGCTAGAGCAAATTCCGGCCAAGAAAAAGGGCCGGCGCGGGCCGGCCCCAGTTGGGGGCGGGGGCCGATGCCGGCGCAAACAGCCGTGCCGGCCCCCCAGGGAGGCTTCTCAGCCGTTCATCATCACCCATCGCCCGTCACCCCGGCGGCAGGCGGTGCCGGTGGCGGATTGGGTCCTGCCGTCGATGGTGACGGTGGTTTCATAGTCGCGGCAATACGCACCGCTACGCGATTCGAAGGTTCGCCTCGGCGTCAGGGTGCCGGAATGGCCGTTATCGGGATTGACCCAGGTTCCCGTGGTGCCGGCGGGTTCGTATTCCAGGGTGTCCCGGGCACTGCGGGCGGCGTGGATGCGGTCGGACCGGTCCAGGGATTTGCCCACCTCGGAACCCAAATAGGCGCCCAGCAGGGTCCCCACGCCGATCGCTACGTGGCGGCCGGCGCCGCGGCCGAAGGTGGCCCCCGCGAGCCCGCCCATGGCGGCCCCGATCAGGGTGCCGCCGGTTTGTTTGGGGCCCGCATCGGAGGCGCAGGCCCCAAGGGCGAGCACCATGGCGAGAACCATGGCGGTCAGCCCGATCCGCCGCCGGGGCGCGGCTGACGGGGGAGGAACGGTAGTGATGCCGGTCATGAGGTTATCCTTTGCACGATTGGTTGAGGGAATGCACGGGGGTTGAGGGTATCCCGCATGGGCCGCCGTTTAGACGCGGCGGAAGCACCGCATGGCGTGCCGGCGGCCTTGGCGGACCAGCCTTCTCACGGCCCGATAGCCGAGACGCCGGCCATGGGTTTGGTCATAGCGGTGCCCGCGGCGGCCGAACCTGGCGGCGCGGCGCGGTGATGATTTCACGAAACAGGCGATGGCGCCCCTGCGCACGTGGTTGAGGAACCTCCGGCCCGGGCCATGGCGGGAAATGCGGGCGCCGCGCCGAACGTGGCGAAACTTAAAAGTTGCAAGTGACAAACCGCCGTGCTTGAAAACGCGGACCGAACGGGTGTCGTCGGCCGCGGCGGGCAGGGCGGAAACCCCGGCAAGGGTAGCGGCGCCAAGGGCGACAAATGCGGCCAGGGTGATCTTCTTCAACATGGGAACCTCCTTTTTTCCGGCGGCGGCCGGGGCTTGTGCCGGGGCAGCCGTATGCAACGCGGCCAATCTGCCGGACGCCACCTGAGCCGGGCCTGAACGCGCCGTTCATCGGATGTTCAGGTAGGTTCTCTTAGATATCCCGCCCATGTGGAAATTTTTAATGACCGTTTGCCTGGCCCTGGTGATCGCCGCCGACGCGGCCGAGGCCTTCGACGACCGCGGCTGGCGCCGGGGCGGGCAGCGGCAATGGGCCCAGGGCGAGTATGGTTCGCCCTTCGTCGCCCCGAGGATGCCGCGCCAGCGTTCCAACCCCGGCTGGGGCGGCCGCAACCGCGCCCGCGATGCCTTCAGGCGGGGCGAGATCGTCTCTCTCGACCGGGTGATGAACGTGGTCCAGCGCCGCTATGGCGGCCGGGTGCTGAACGTGCGCCTCGACAGCCGCCGGCTGATTTATCATCTTCGCATGTTGACGCGCCGCGGCCGGGTGTTGAGAATTGCCGTCGACGCCCGCACCGCGGATATTATTTCCGTCCGGGGCGGACGCCGCCGCCGTTGAAGCGCTAGGATAAGACCCATGCGTATCCTTGTGGTGGAAGACGATCCAGGAATCGCCGGGCAGCTTGTCCGGGCGTTGAAAGACGCCAACTACGCGGTGGACCAGGCCAATGACGGCGAGGAAGGGCATTTTCTCGGCGACACCGAACCCTATGACGCGGTGGTGCTCGACCTCGGCCTGCCGGTGATCGACGGCATCACGGTGCTGGAGCGCTGGCGTTCCGACGGCAGGACCATGCCGGTTCTCATCCTGACCGCGCGCGACCGGTGGCGGGAAAAGGTCGCCGGATTCGACGCCGGCGCCGACGACTACGTCGCCAAGCCCTTCCAGATGGAGGAGTTGCTGGCGCGCCTTCGGGCCCTGATCCGGCGCGCCGCGGGCCACGCCTCGGCGGTGATCGAATGCGGACCTCTCGCCATCGATACCCGCGCCGCCCGGGTCAGCCTCAATGGCGATCCCGTGAAATTGACCGGCCACGAATACAAGCTGATCGTTTATCTGGCCCATGAGAAGGGCCGCGTGGTGTCCCGGACGGAGCTTACGGAACATATCTACGATCAGGATTTCGACCGTGATTCCAATACCATAGAGGTATTTGTCGGGCGTCTTCGGCGGAAGCTCGGCAACGGCGTCATCATTACCGAACGGGGCCTGGGCTACCGCCTCGCCGACGCCGAGCATCAGCCCGACGATTCCGCCTGAGGCCCCTGATGTTGGGCATCGGCACCCTCACGGCCCGGCTCCTGGCGGCCGCGATGGTATGGATCGGGGGGGCGCTGGTGGCCGGCGGCTTTCTTTTGGCGGCCTTGTTCGAAGCCCATGTGGAGCGCAGTTTCGACCGGCGCCTGGAAACCCTACTGGAAGCGCTGGTGGCGGTGACCGATGCCGATAGCGGCGCCAAGGGGGGTATCCGGGTTACCGGCCCCCAAGGCGACCCCCGTTTCAACCAGCCTTATTCCGGTCTCTATTGGCAAATCAACCAAGGCCGCAAGATCCGCCTGGCCTCGCGCTCGCTCTGGGACAAGACCCTGGTGCTGGAGGAACTCCCCGCGGCCGCTAGCGCCGAGGGCAACCCGGTGCGCCGCTACCTCGCGGCGGGGCCCCGCGCGCAGCGGCTCAGGGTGATCGAACGCGATATCACCCTTGATGAAGCGGGGCCGGTGTTGCGTTACGTCGTGGCTGGCGATCTCGCCCAGGTGGACGCCGAATTCCGTCCCTTCATGGTCACCTTGATCTGGTCCCTGAGCGTGCTGGGGATCGGCCTGTTCGCCGCCGTCCTGATCCAGGTCCATGTCGGTCTCCGGCCCCTGGACCGCCTGCGCGAGGCCCTGGGACGGGTCCGTGCCGGCCGGGCCGAACGGCTGGAGGGCGACTTCCCCAGCGAAGTGCGGCCCCTGGTCGACGAAGCCAATCAGCTGATCGCCCATATCGACGAGGTGGTCGCCCGCGCGCGCACCCATGTCGGCAATCTCGCCCATGCCCTGAAGACGCCGCTTTCGGTTCTGGCCAACGAGGCACGCCAGACCGAGGGCCCGCTGGCCGAGGCGGTGTCCCGGGAAACCGCGGCTATGCAAGAGCGCATCGACCGCCACCTGGCGCGGGCGCGGACGGCGGCGACGGCAGGGGTGCTGGGGCAACGCGCCGAACTCGCGCCAGTGGTCGAAGGGCTCGCCCGGGCGCTCGGGAAGATGTACCAGGACAAGGGCCTGGCCATCGAGATCAATTGCAACGGCCATGGGCCGGGCGCGCCGCCCGCCTTCCGGGGCGATGGCCACGATCTCGAGGAAATGCTCGGCAATCTGATGGATAATGCCTGCAAATGGGCCACCGCCCGGGTCCGTATCACCGCCGCGTCCACCGCCGGCGGCCGCTTGGCGATCACCGTCGAGGACGACGGCCCCGGGCTCAGGCCCGAACAGCGGTCCGTGGTCCTGGCCCGCGGCAAGCGCCTCGATGAAACCGTTCCCGGTTCCGGACTCGGTCTTGCCATCTGCTCGGAAATCGCCGGGCTGTACGACGGCGGGCTGTCGCTCGACACCGCCGCCCTCGGTGGCCTTGAAGCGACCCTCGACCTGCCCCGCGCCGAGGGCTAAGCCGCGGGCATGGGGCGGCGGCGCGCGGCCGCTAATCGATCTTGCTTCGGCCGAGAAGGGACAACGTCATGTTCCTCCCCAGCCTTAATACGCCGTAAACAATTTGGGCCAGGGCGGGGCTCCTGAAAAGAAGCCGCATGAGGCGTTGAATAAAGGCGTCGGGACGGGAAATCTGGGTCAACATGGTCATCGCCTTGTCACCGTGGTACACGGCACCGCCATAGAGGACGATCATCCCGTCATTGATTTCCATCCCCTCGGCACGATACCGCGCAACGCGCTCGGGCACGTCGCGCGCGTCGGTCAAGACCACCTCCGGGAAGGCCTCCTTGAGGCGGCAATACGTCACGTAGAACCGGCAGAACGGGCATTCGCCATCGTAGACGACTTCAAGGTTTGTAAATTGCGTCACCGCGTTTGATCTCCGGGAAAAAGCGGAGAGAAATTGGTGGCCGGCATGCGTATCCTCGAAATAATAATCACTATTAGGGTGTGGACTCAATTGATCCATAATCTTATTGCGAAGATGTGGATCATGGCGAGGAAGTTGCGGCTGAGTTTTTCGAAGCGTGTGGCGAGCCTTCGCATGTCTTTCATGGTGCAGAAGAAACGCTCGACGATGTTGCGCATTTTGTAGAGGCCGGCGTCATGGGGGATGAGGTCTCTTGCGTTGCTCTTTGATGGAATGACCGCCAGGGCCCCGTCATCGGCAATGATCTGCCGGATGGCGCGCGAGCCGTAAGCCTTATCGGCGACGACGGCAAGCGGCGCTCCGGCGTCTTTGAGAAGGTCCGGCAGGACTTGACCGTCATGGACCTGGCCGCCGGTGATGATAAAGCGCCGGGGACGGCCGCGTTCATCGACTACGGCGTGAACCTTGGTTGTGCGGCCGCCGCGTGAGCGGCCGATATCCTGCGCCAGTTCCCCCCTTTTGCGCCGGCTGCCGCGCGGTGAGCCTTGACGATGGATGAGTCGATGAAGAACAGGCTGTCGCCGGAGTGTTCGGCAAGGCCGTCGAAGATCGCCTTCCATATGCCGCGCCGCGCCCAGCGCGCATAGCGGTTGTAAACGGTGGTGCGCGGGCCATAGCGCTCGGGCAGGTCGCGCCACGGGGCGCCAGTGCGCAGAATATAGAAGATCCCGTTCAGAACCCGCCGGTCGTCAACACGCTGTGGGCCCCGTCCGCCGTTGGGCAAAAGCGGCTCGATCACCGCCCATTCTTCGTCAGACAAATCAAATCGCATGATCAAACTCCTTTCTAAAGAGCTTGAATCACACTTCCACACACTGAATCAATACGTTAAATTGGGTTCAGACCCTAGTTGTTCCAGCGCGTGCCGGGCCCGGAAGCAGGAGGCCCGAGGGTCGCTGTAAACGTGCCGCTCTGCGTAACTCGCACTCTCCGCTGCGCGCGGGAACTCTTGGCGAAGGAACGCAAAGTTGGCGGAGATTTCCATGGGGCTCAGAGGTCCCCTCGGAAGGCGCGCGATTGCAGGGAAGCGAAAAAGGTGTC
>SMVB01173729.1_pt1 | contig 21227 bp, 18 predicted proteins | sample 2456461 | NCBI WGS metagenome assembly SMVB01 (sample SAMN11095934, study PRJNA526329) | marine sediment metagenome | biome: Marine sediment; feature: Surficial sediment; material: Deep marine sediment; isolation source: Hadal surficial sediment | place: Pacific Ocean | collected 2014-05 | depth...
GACTTCTACCAACACGTCACCCAATGGACGCGATACCTCCTCACCGCGAGTATAGGGCACTACACAGAAACTGCAATACTTACTACAACCTTCCATGATGGAAACAAAAGCGCTTACACGCCCTGTGCGTCCTTCAAGTTGAATCAGCGATTCTGGCAAATAATCGAATTTTTCAATTTCGGGAAAGGTAATATCTACCTGCGACTGGCCGGTCATTTTACGTGCTTCTATCATTTGTGGTAACCGGTGTAAAGTTTGTGGTCCGAACACTATATCTACATAAGGCGCACGCTTAACAATGGCTGCTCCCTCTTGACTGGCAACACAGCCACCCACACCAATGAGTAAATCAGGTTTAGCTCTTTTCAGAGACCTAACGCGTCCCAAATCATGAAACACCTTTTCCTGAGCTTTTTCGCGTACCGAGCAGGTGTTGAACAAAATCATGTCGGCATCATTAGGATTATCGGTCTTCTCCATACCTTGAGTAGCATGGAGCAAATCCGCAATTTTTTCGGAGTCGTACTCGTTCATCTGACAACCAAAGGTTTTAATGTAGAGTTTTTTGGCCATATAATAAAGTGCTACAATTAAACTATTTTTGAATATTAGTATTTGTTTCTATTCGTTTTCGTACTTTCCTTCTTCTCCCGACCGAATAGCCTCTTCGGAAGTAGGCAGCCAGATACGTTGCACGCTACCCGTGGATCCAACCCAGTATAAGATTGGACCAAATTCGGTAAGTGTCGATGGCAAAATAATAAGATTATTCGTCCCACGAATTTGCCCGCCCGCACCCAGTTGCAAAATCTCACCGTTTCTCAACACGGGGATAATCGATCGCTGTGAGCACGCTCAGCTTACTACCCAATGGAGGAAAAGGGAATAACCGAGATAATTGAGCATAAACATAGCTGGCAAAAACAGCCACCATAGCAATAAACACAATCAGCAGAAATAACTTTCTTTGCATAGTGAATTAGTTGCTGTTTCCCAAATCAGCATATGAGTACTTAGAAGAAAATAGAATAAAAATTGCACCAACTCTCTACGATCTAAATCTGGTTTAGTCTTAAAAGTTAATTGAAACAAGTTATGTTTATACTATAAGCGTAACGCATCATGGTTTATTTCATATCTAAGCCTAATTTGACGTAGCGAATGTTAAAGCATCAAGGTGATTCTTTTCAAAACTGCCACTTCCTGATGTCATTAAGCTCATTACGCAATGCCTCACACAGTACAGTACTAATACAAACGACAAACGATGCCCATTTGCCACTCAATCCAGACCGAAGTGGCTCATGCTAAAATAATTAGTAATATAAAATTTCATAATTCTTTCATTATTATATAAATGCCAAGTCCGCCCATACCCACAAAAATCGTTATTGCTACACGAGAAAGCGCTCTCGCCATCTGGCAGGCAAATTTTATAAGACATTGGCTAGTAGAATTATACCCACAAAGCGAAATCAGCCTACTTAGTATGACCACCCGCGGCGACCAAATACTCGATACCACACTCTCAAAAATTGGAGGCAAGGGATTGTTTATAAAAGAATTAGAGCAATCCATGTCAGATGGCCGTGCAGATATTGCTGTACATTCCATGAAAGACGTACCGATGAATATACCTACAGGATATGTGCTGGCTGCCATTGTAAAACGTGAAGATCCACGTGATGCTTTTATCTCCAACCAATACACCAGCCTTGAAGTACTCCCCACTGGCAGCGTGGTAGGTACTTCTAGCCTACGGCGCGAAAGCCAATTGCGCGCACGTTTTCCTCATTTGCAAGTGCAACCGCTACGCGGCAATGTACAAACACGATTGCGCAAGCTGGATGAAGGACAATATGCAGCGATTATTCTGGCGGCGGCAGGACTGAAACGGCTGGGACTAGCTAACCGTATTACCACATTGTTGAGTCCTGAACAAAGCCTTCCGGCGGTGGGACAGGGAGCACTGGGAATCGAATGTCTTTCCGATAAATCGGATTTAGTAAAACTCATGCAACCACTACATCACCTTGAAACTGCTCAGTGTGTAGAGGCAGAACGTGCTATGAGCCGCGAGCTGGGGGGAAGTTGTCAGGTACCTCTTGGTGGCTTTGCAGAAATTACAGGAAAAGAATTGCATTTGCGCGGATTCGTGGCAAGCCCTGACGGATCGTGCATGGTAAGTGATCAATTGAGTGGTAAAGCAGAAACAGGTGCAACTATGGGCGTACACTTGGCACGAAATTTAAAAGCACAAGGTGCAGACGAAATTCTGGCGGCACTGGAATTTACAAACGGTTAAACGGGTAATTGTCCCAATCAAATAGATACGCAAGAACAACATTCTAGTTATTTGGTTTGTACGCCAAGGAAACTATATTACTACAGGGATTCGTACAACGAATAGTAATTCAATGATATTTTAGCGGATGGAAATGAAATTTTTACAATGCATGTAGATTATTTTTCTGATAGCAACGGGACTAGGAGTTACCCTTTAAAGAAATAATGAGCGCAGAAATTCAACCTGATGTTACTGACAAGCCACAAGGTCTGCGTAGCCGGATTAATCCACTGCTAATTGCTGCTATGGTCGTTGCTGTCATTATGGCGTGGCAGTGGTATGAAACTCGCAGCCAAATAGCAAACTTACAACAAGAACTTGAAAAGCGCATGGTAGAAATGGATGCTTCCAATAAGGAGTTACGTAATATTTCTACCAAAGAACGAGAAAAACGGGAAGAGGTAGAAACCAGATTTAAGCTGCTTGAAACTAATCTAACTGAATCAATAAGTCGACAGGTAGCACTAGAAAAGCTCTACCAAGATTTTGCCCCTAATCGCGATGAAGTAACGATGGAAGAGGTGGAACAATTGTTGCTTATTGCAAACCAGCAACTACAACTGGCAAATAACGTGAAGGCTGCTCTAATCGCAATGCAAGAAGCCGATGTTCGATTGCAACGTATTAACCGCCCACAACTCTCTCCTCTACGCAAGGCCCTAGCTAAAGATATGGATCTGCTGAAAGCTGTGCCAAATGTAGATACTATGGAAATGAGCTTACGCCTTGAAAGTCTTGCTCAAACAGTAGATAAATTACCACTAGCAATGGAAATTCGTCCGCCAAAAACCAATGCTGTTTCACAGGTGACTTGGGCACCAGAAGGAGTATGGCCAAAACTCTTGCAAGAAGTTTGGAACGACATAAAGCAACTGGTACGTATTCAGAATATGGATGAGCGGGAGATACCACTATTATCCCCATCACAGTCCTATTTTCTGCGCGAGAATCTCAAATTGCGCCTATTGTCAGCACATCATGCTCTGCTGGCTCGCAATGCAGTAAGCTTCAAAGCTAATCTTAAAATTTCTATAAATTGGATCAACCGGTATTACGACAATAAATCGAAGCCTGCTACTAGCATGCTCGAAATATTACGTCAATTGCACGATAGCGAAATTAGCATCGAGTTACCCAATATCTCTGCAAGCTATGATGCGGTGCGTAATTACCGTCTTGCACGCATCCAGGAGAAATAGATGAAGCAGGCTTTCTGGTTACTGGCGTTGTGTACAGCTGCAGTTGTGATGGCACTCGCAGCTAAACATAATAGTGGATACGTTCTGCTGGTAGTGCAACCATACCGTATTGAGCTTTCGCTCAATATGTTAGTGGTATTGCTAGTTGCACTATTTTTTATTGGCTATTTTGCAGTGAGGCTAGCAAGTATTACCCTGCGATTACCAACGGAGGTACATAAATTTCGAATGCGACGACGTCACGAGGCAGCGCATGTGGCGATGCTTAATGGGATAAAGGCATTCTTAGAGGGACGTTATGCTAAGGCCGAGAAAGCTGCAGCTACAGCGCTGAAATTTAAAGAATCTTCCGTAGCTATCGCAATTAATACTGTCATCGCAGCCCGTTCTGCTCACGAACTGACAAAATATTCTCAGCGTGATGAATTTATTGACATGTTAGAAAATAATGCTCCCAAAGAAATGGCGCTTCGGCTCGTAACAAAAGCTGAGTTGTTACTGGATGAACACCATTACGAAGAAGCACTAAAGGTTTTACACACCTTACATACCACGGAGAAACATCAGCATACTGCGGCACTGAGGTTAGAATTAAAAGCACAGCAGCAATCCAATAATTGGGACAAAGTACTGGACCTCGTTGACCAACTAACAAAACGCAGCGCCTTTGATAAAACACTGGCCGAGGAATTACGGTGCCACGCCCACTTGGAAAACTTTAAAAACAGAGCATGGAGCACACAATCGCTTCATCAATACTGGAAGAGTATGCCCTCAGTAGAGAAGGAAAACAGTAAGCTAGCTTCTTCTGCCGCACAAGCACACATTGCACTTGGCGATTGTGTGACAGCCCACCAGATCATTGAGCAAAGTTTGGACAAACAATGGAATTCCGAATTGGTCAAAATCTATGCGGATTGCTTGGAAGGGAATGTAATTAGGCAAATTGAATATGCTGAAACATGGTGGCTTAAATTCTATCCAAACGACACTTATCTATTGTTAACTCTTGGAAAACTTTGTTTCCAATGCGAGCTATGGGGCAAAGCACAAAACTATCTGGAATCCAGTATTTCGGTTGAACCCAATCACGAAACCCATCTCCTATTGGCACAACTAAACGAGAAAATTGGCAAACCCGAACTAGCAAGGGATCACTATAGAAAAGGACTAGAACTAGCATTGCAACGTCCAGGACAAGGAAAATGAAGTTATGGGACTCTGGACACTACATCCAGAATATTTTGATCAACAAGGATTCGTCGCGCTTTGGCGCGAAAGCGTTGCTGGCACAAAATGTGTTGAAAAGTAGAACTAAAGTTATGGTCGCCATCCCCATCTACCGCTTTCAAACTCACTCCAATGCGCTTGGATGCATTTCTGATTATCTACCACATGTTATTACAGGCGGAGGCAAACCAGTGCGGCTATTGTTTTGAGAAAACAAAAATAATATCTGCTTGCATGTACTGTAAAATGGAATAAACTAACGGCCGTTTGATGTACGAGTGGAAGCACCTTGGCAAGAAACTTGCCAATCGGAATCATTCGCTATGGATTAAATGGAAAAACGTGAAGACTCCAAAACTGCACCCTTTGTTCAGAATCATCGCAGGAGAGCCGTAGAAATGGGAAAAAAGATATAGCCACTTACAATTTTGACTCGCTCGACGAAGCAGTAAATGAGTCGGAAAAGAATTCATCCTCCGGTAGGCCGCGTAGATTGATAAAATCTTTGCGGGCCGCCTCCACCATCACTGGCGCTCCACAGGCATACACTTGATATCCGGAAAGACTGTCGAAATCCTGTAACACGGACTGATGCACCAACCCGATTCTTCCTTGCCAAGCGTCTGTTGGTAACGCTTTGGATAATACCGGAATAAATGAGAAATTATCGTGTTCTTGCTGCCAGCTTCCTGCCAGATCAACCAGATAGAGTTCAGCCTTAGTGCGAACACCCCAATAAAGAACCATTTGCCGATCGTTACCGCGTATTTCGGCAACATGGAAAGCATGTTCAAGAATACTTTTTACCGGCGCGAAACCAGTACCACTGGCAACAAAAATAATCGGTTTGTCCGAATCCTCGTGCAGAATGAAAGTCCCAAGAGGTCCCTCAAAGCGCAGTATATCCCTTTCTTTCATGCATGAGAATGTATGCTCAGCAAACACGCCACCCGGATAGTTACGTACATGTAGCTGCAACAGATCATCATCATGTGGAGCATTTGCCAAAGAGAAACTTCGATGTTCACCATCTTTCATCAAAATATCGATATATTGTCCAGCAAGAAATTGCAGTCGTTCATTGGTAGGAATCCTTAGAGAAATGATCATGACATCGGATGCTACCCGTTCCATCTTTTGTACACGACAAGGCAACTTCCTAACTTTAATATCCTTAATCGCTCCGATTTCATGGCATTCGATCACCAGTTCTGACAATGGCAAGGCACAACAAAACAGTGCCATGCCTGCCTGTTTCTCCACTTCTGTGAGCGTATCTCCGTCATGCCTGCCGAAATCCACTTTTCCCTGTATGATTTTGCCTTTGCAAGTTCCACAGGCACCATTACGACAACCATATGGAAGTGAAAAACCTTCTCGTAATGCAGCTTGAAGAACGGTTTCTCCAGTCTCGGCATTGAAAACGTGGTTACTGGGATTAATAGTGATTCGATACGACATCAGATTATTGGCAAGTTAACAAAAATAACCGGCGGAAAACGATATAAGTCACTATGAAACAAATACTTTTACTTGTCGGATGCGGCAGTATTGCCTTGAGAGCAGCTCCTTTGCTACGTGTACACTACCGGCTATTAGGCCTATCTCGTCGTTTGGAAAATCATGGCCAGCTTCGTTTATGCGGAATTACCCCGGTATTTGGAGACCTCGACAAGCCCAAGAGCCTTAATAGGCTCGCAGGAATAGCTCACGCGGTATTACATCTAGCACCACCACCCAATCATGGCGAACGCGATATGCGTACTACTAATCTCCTGGCGGCACTGACAAAACGACCAACTATCAAAGAGATAATGTTACCACAACAGCTTATCTACATCAGCACCAGCGGAGTATACGGTGATTGCAATGGCGCCCTGATAGACGAAACCTACCCGATCAACCCACGAACGAAACGCTCAATGCGTCGGGCCGACGCGGAAAAACAGGTACGTAACTGGGGACTACGCAATCGCGTGAGAGTTTCGATTCTGCGTGTGCCAGGGATTTACGCTGCCGACCGGCTGCCACTAGCTCGCTTGCAGGAGAGAACCCCGATATTGCTTCCGGATGAAGATTGCTATACTAACTGCATTCATGCCGATGATCTTGTACGTATTATTTTTGCAGCATTACGCTACGCAAAGCCAGGAAGGATTTACCACGCCTGCGATGACTCTCGTCTAAAAATGGGAGATTATTTTGATCTGATTGCGGATCGCTCTGGTATACCACGTCCGCCTCGTGTTGCCCGTGCCTATGCCAACGAGCACATTTCGGCCGGGATACTGTCATATATGGAAGAATCAAGACAGCTAATGAATATACGCATAAAAAATGAACTGCATGTAAATCTGCGCTACCCAACTGTAGCCGAGGGCATTACTGCATGTAAAGCAGCCAAACTAGAAAGCAGGTAAAATTCTGTCTGCCAAATTACCGGGCACGAATTATTTCAATGAATCCCATACTTATCATAACCAATATGCCAGACAAAATGAGGGCCCTGACGCTTGCAGAAAAGTTGATTAGTAAGCGACTGGCTGCCTGCGTTAACGTACAGGCAGAATGCACTTCTGTCTATCGATGGCAGGATAAGATCGAAACTACCAGGGAGGTACCAATATTTATCAAAACCCTGGCGCAGCATTACATCCAGGTAGAAAAAGCAATAAAAGCGGCACACCCCGACGAACTACCTGAAATTATTACTGTCCCAATAAGCGGCGGTCTACCTGCATATTTGCGGTGGATTGCTGATGAAACGCTGATCTTAGACAAAAAATAAACAAATCCGAATCCTATGCACCTAATTAGATTTTTCCTGCTATTACTTTGCTTTACTTGCATCAATGCTTTTGCTACGAAGGGAAAGCCTTCTGGCCTGCTATCCGAATTGCAACAGCTCAGTACAAACTTTGCGCAAAATGAACAGGAATTGCTGCCTCCTGATCAGGCTTTCAAGCTGACAATCAGGGTGCGTAATGCGAATACGTTGGTTGCGGAATTTGAACCAACAAAAAACTATTATTTTTATAAGGACAAAATTGCATTTAAGTCACAAAGTACTGGAACACTAATAGAAAAAATTTTTCTGCCTCAAGGAAAAATGAAGGATGATCTGCTCTTCGGCCAAACCGAGGTCTATTACAAAACATTCCAAGCTGTAATTTCCTTGAAGCATGGCGCATTAGCAACAAACCAACTGACCCTTGCAGCCACCTATCAGGGCTGCAACGAGCCTATAGGTGTGTGTTATGCACCTATTGATAAGGTAATTAAATTAACTCTCCCGTTGGCAAAGTCCGCGGTTGGAGTTGTGGCCGAAACAGTGAGCAATAATGCAACTGCGGCAACAGCTTTTATAAATACCAAACCAGATCCTGCGGCTGAATTATTCTATCCCTCAGACAAGCCCCTTTCCGTTGAGACGGAATCCAAAAGGATAGACCGAATGTTCAAGGGCGGTGACTTCTGGCTGATCCTGACAAGTTTCTTTGGCATTGGCCTACTACTTTCCTTCACACCCTGTGTATTCCCTATGTTTCCAATTTTGTCAGGGATCATTGCAAATAGGGGGCAACATCTTACTAAAACCCATGGATTTATTCTGGCACTCGCTTACGTTTTGGGAATGTCTCTCACATACTCTGCAGCAGGAGTGGCCGCTGGGCTCTCTGGTGCAATGCTCTCTGCCGTCCTGCAAAACGCTTGGGTGCTAGGAGGATTCGCACTCGTATTCGTCATTTTGGCTTTTTCCATGTTCGGCTTCTATGAACTGCAATTACCAAGTTCTCTACAAAGCAAACTCTCTGAAGAAGCAGGACATTTAAAAGGCGGATATTTGACCAGCGTTTTTGGTATGGGCGTGCTATCCGCACTGATAATCGGACCCTGCGTGGCTGCACCACTGGCTGGGGCGCTACTGTACATCAGCCAAACTCGAGACGTAGTACTGGGTGCTTCAGCGCTATTCATTATGGCATTAGGCATGGGTGTACCACTATTACTACTAGGTGCATCTGCTGGAGCACTTTTACCAAAAGTAGGACCCTGGATGGAATCGGTTAAGCGTTTTTTTGGCGTACTGCTTCTAGGTGTGGCGATCTGGCTGATATCACCAGTGCTCCCAGCAGCTGTTCACATGCTGATGTGGGCAGCTCTATTAATCGTCTCTGCCATTTATTTGCACGCTGTTGACCCGTTACCAACAGGAGCTCCCGGGTTTCGCAAACTTTTCAAAGGATTCGGCATTATTGCTTTGCTTTTTGGTGTTGCCCTATTAGCAGGTGTTCTGTCCGGTAGCCGTGATATTCTACAACCTCTATCAAAGATAAGTATTTCCAGCATCAATGAAAAAGATGCTAACAGGATAAATACCGACGAAGTTGGACACCTGACATTCCATCGAGTGAATTCTTTAGCAAAACTTAATAAGCGTATTATCCAGTCACAAAACAAATACGTAATGTTAGATTTTTATGCTGACTGGTGTATTTCGTGCAAGGAAATGGAGCGCTTTACATTTACTGATGCTAAAGTGCAATCTAGGTTGAAAGATGTAGTATTGTTGCAAGCTGACGTCACCGCGGGTACGCCTAATGATGCCGCACTGCTCAAGCATTTCAAACTGTTCGGACCTCCTGGAATTTTGTTTTTCGACCGCAATGGGCGTGAAATTCCTGATGCTAAAGTCATTGGCTATCAAAACAAGGAAGATTTTCTCGCCATACTAGACGCCGTGCTGATCTAAATGACTACATTTAGACGGACACTGTTATACATGGGCGTGACTGTACTTTCTGTAACTGCCGGCTTCTTGCTACAGGGCAAGCTGACTAACAGTGATCTAGAACCTATGACTATAGATGCACCTGTAACAAATAAGGGTGCAAAAATAATTCTCGCAGCTACCCTACCCGACCTTCAAGGCAAGAATCAGCTCATTTCACAGTGGCGCGGAAAAGTTCTGGTAGTAAATTTCTGGGCAACGTGGTGCGAACCTTGCCGCAGAGAAATTCCAGAATTCATTGAACTTCAGGATAAATTCCATGATCAAGGACTACTTTTTATCGGCATCGCGTTAGATCAAAAGATAAAGGTGATGCGATATAGCAAAGAAATTGGCATCAATTATCCCGTTCTGTTGGGGGGCATAGAAGCCATGACACTTGCTGAATCAGCTGGAAACCGCCATGCAGTATTGCCATTTACTGTGATATTCGATCGTGACGGGAAAATCACCAGTACTCATCTTGGCCGCATCACTCGAGACAAGCTGGAACCTATGCTCAAACACTTGTTATAAGTGTAGAGTCGCCTTAAAAATCAAGGTGTACTCAAATTTCCACAATAATCAAGCACGACCGCACATGCCCCAATTAACAAATTTGACCTATGATATTGGAAGAGCATTTAAGTAGACAGATTACCTGAGAGAGAACTTTGCTCTGCTGCCGAGTTTGTTACCATCAGCCTCTGGCTCAATTTTAGGCTCTGACACAAATACCCTATTGCTCGAAATACCACCTTCTTCGACCAACCAATCACGTGCAGCTTTGGCACGGTTCTCAGCAAGTTGCCGCAACTCGTCATCACCAGCATTAATGTTAGCAAGCATCAACTGCTCCATTTCTGGCACTGGCAGATCTTTTGTGAAACCAATTGCATTTTTTGGTTTAGCAAACTTTTCTTCTTTGTAAGCAAGTTCTAGAAACTTTTCATATTCTTCTGGCTTCAGTTCAACATCCTCCAGGGAACCACCTGCCTCACCTTTCTCGACCCCTTCTAACAATTTCTGAACCTTGACTTTACGTTCAAGCATCGCTCGTTTAAGACCGTCTCGATCATTTTCCGGATCGGCATAGCCCGTAATCTCCACCTGGAGCGCCGGTCGGTTAGTCAAAGCTTTGGACAACACTTGCAGACGTTTCTCAGCCTCCGGCTCGACTCGTCCGTAACCAGGCGAGAAATCAATCTCTGATAGTTCTTCCCCATCACCGAAAAGCGAGCCAAGCATTGCGAATGGAGCGGTGACCGCCTTAGTAAGCAGATTAACAATGACCTTGACGATTACCCCTCCAATACTAAATTCTGGGTCGTTAAGTGAGCCGCTAATTGGTAAATGGATATCGATCTCGCCATGGCGGTTCTTTAGCAACGCTAAAGCAAGAGTTACAGGAATATCCAATGCATCTGGGCTCCCAATCTTCTCGCCAAGAGTCAATTGATCAAGAAAAATATGGTTCTCCGCTTTTAGTTCGCCCTCTTTGATGTGATAGCGGATGTCAACCGATAGCTTGCCTTTCTCAATAACATACCCTACATATTTGCTGGAATATGGACTGAATGTCGGCAGGTCAATACCTGTCACTTTTGCGTCAATATCGAGGGAGAGCTCACTGCCAAACGGGTCTACTCTGCCTATAATTTTAAGAGGTGCTGATTTATTCACTGTACCACGAATATCAATTTCTCCTGGCATACCGGGATTCAACGGTCCAATGCGACCAGCAATTCCAGTCAGGTTTGCGCGATAATTGGGTTTAATGAACTGATCGTCGAAGTTGATATTGCCATTCTGCAATACCACCCGACCGATGTGAATCGGAGTGACTTTGCCCGCTCGCGATTTCGCTGAAGTTGTTGTTGCAAGTATGGACTGAGTAGATGGTACTTCCTTTGTGTCATTATCTTGCCGAACGATGTTCTTGAGATTGATTTCCCCCTTCGGCGAGATCTTCACATTTGCAAAGAAATCGGCAATCGTAACTGAAGCAACATCTACACGGAGGGGCTCATTGACGAACTTAATTCCGCCAATGTCGAGCCTTCGCCAGCGCAGAAGATCCGTCGCACTCGCCTTGTCAAGAATGTTAAAATTAGAGAATCGGCTCTTACCACTTAATACTATCTTCAAAGGCTCCCCGTCTGCCTTTACCTTGCCCTGGAAGGATGCTTTACCACGAGTGAGCAGCGCATTCAATTGATCTCCGGCCCAACCCTGTAGCGATACAAGATCAATATCTTTTGCGTCAATGACAAAATCAAATGCCAATGGTGCCCAAGCTAGAGAACCATTTGTTTCAAGGTTACCACGCTGATTCACCGTAGCTTGTAATGCTAACTTGAGCGGAAGGACGCCGTTAAGATCAATGTTGTCGACGGTTACATTGAGTGGTTCGACCACCATCGGCGCCACTTTTGTAAGAGTAAGGTCTTCAAAAAGCAGTGCTGCATCCACTATTTTTAAGTTATCAACTGTTGCTGTCCATGCTTCGATGGCTTTCGCTGCCAATGATCGTCGCCGAAGTGTGGATGATTGTTCGTCAGGAAGTGGCGTAAAAAGATGAGTCAGATTAAGCTGACCATCGGTTTCGCGGCGTATCGATACCTTGAACTGATCAAGCGTCACCACGCCAAGTGCAACATTTTTCTGTGTGGGATCAACCACGATCTTGTTTACACTTAATTTCGGAAGGCTCAATATAGGTTCTGTCTTGCCCGGTTGCACCAACACTGCACCTGTCAGGACCAGCGCGACTTGTGCCGGTTTCTTTCCACTCAGCTCAACTTCAGTTAGCATGACGTCAAGCTGGTCGAACTTCACATTATATGGCGCTTCCATTATCCTATTTTCAATCTCAAACTTCCGCAGCGAGGTACGACCAGATAAGACAATACTTGATGATTTACCAGTCTCCTGTGTAAAGCTTAGTTGTAAGTCGCTATCGAAATATCCTGAAAGTAGACTAATGCCAAGCGGGATCGGTGAATACTCATCTATTCGTGTCAAATCAATATTGTTGAGCCTAAGCTCAAGTATTGCTTCACGTTTTCTTGAAAAAGGTCGCAACTTACCGTTAAGAGCGATGGGCGCACCGTTTACCTTTGCGCTAAAGTACGGCTCGATCCAAGTTGTCAGATGACTTTCAAAACTAGAAACAAATGGGACGCCAAGGTTAATTTCAGAAACTTTTTGATAGCTCTTCTTGAACTGATCAATGAACTCAAACCGACCGCCTTCAATGACAATATTACTAACTGAGAACATTGTCTTGCTGTCATCTTCCGGCTGTTCCAAAAATTTTTCAATCAAATCGGTAATATTGAAGTGGTTTTCACCTTCGCGAACCAGACGCAGCATTGGTGCCTTTATTGTTACTGAACTAACTACCGGCGCACGATGAATAATAGATTCCGTACTGAGATTGACATACAATTCATCAACAGAAAACAAGGCTTTATCAGAGTCTGCGCTCGCCGCCTTTTCTCCTACTCGAAAGCCGCGAACGGTTACTTCCAGTGTGTAAGGTTGAATGTCTATAGACTGGACCGACACAGGTCGGTGTAAAGTTTCTGACAACACCGTTTCAAGTTTGTTCTTGACGTAGCCAGGAAGCCAGAAATAACCAAGTAACCCGAAAAGAACAATGGTAACAACAAGAACGCCGAGGCTTATTCTTAAATATTTGTTGGTAACAAAGCGCCGGAGAAATTCAGTCTGGATCATGTTCGCACAGATTCTTAGGTGTTTCAGGCAACAATTAGGGGATGGTTAAAAGGATAGGGATTTAAACCATTTATGCTTAAATATACGCCCAGCAAGCTGATGGGTCAACGAACTACAGACAAACTGCAGATCAAAACCAAACACTTAAAATTCTTGAGTTTGCTCAAAGAAAAATCTGTTGCAAAGGAAGAATCTAGGCAAGAAACCCTTGTTACAATGTCTGCAGTCTATAAGATAGTAAATACAATGCCATTTGATCAAGTAGTACAAACCAAACTAATCCACAGATACTTAATTGACACTTTTTCACCCAAATGTATGCATGGCTAACTTTTGATTTATCATTATTTAGTTACTAAATTTAAACTTGCCGAAATCGAGAACGGTACTCCAAAATACATTTAATTATGACAAGATAACATTACCATCGGAAGAGATGCCTATATCGGGCAGTTTATTATAAGTACCGTAAGCTAACGTCGTTTACATCAAAGTACTGGGGTAGGAAGAAGTGCCTACTTTGAACTGCACACGATATAGCCGAAGCATGCTTTAGGTATTCTCAAGTTTTAGAAAGATGGGGCGTTACTTTCTTATAGAAGCGTCACATCAACACTGTCACTAAACATTTACCTGATTATGCTTGTAATTGATATCAGTTTTTCTGGTAACAGATACCAGCAGACACCTATCCTAATAAGGGATGCGTTTTATATATGAAAAGCATATATTTGGTTGCTGGGGCTCGTCCAAACTTTATGAAGATCGCCCCTATCGTACGTGCCCTACAGGCGCATGGCAAATTGGCATTCAAAATTATTCATACTGGCCAGCACTACGACCGGGATATGAATGATGTTTTCTTTGAGGAACTGGGTATTCCTGAACCAGATGTCTTTATGTCGGCCGGTGGCGGTAGTCACTCTCAGCAAACTGGCAAGATCATGGTGGCTTTTGAGGAGCTCTGTCAGGTTAAACGGCCTGATGCAGTTCTGGTGGTAGGCGATGTAAATTCAACACTGGCCTGCTCGATTGTGTCTAAAAAGCTTAACATCCCAGTAGCCCACGTAGAAGCTGGTCTACGCAGTGGCGACATGACCATGCCGGAAGAAATTAACCGCTTGGTCACCGACAGTATTTCGGATTGGTTCTTTGTAACCGAGCCAAGCGGAATTGCTCACTTAAAGCGCGAAGGAAAATCGGATTCAGAGATTCATTACGTCGGACATGTAATGATCGACAATTTGTTATTCCAAGCAAAGAAGTTAGCTAATATCGATACCTCAGTTTTTGAAACGAATAGTTTTAAGACGGATCATGTACTTCGCAACAAGCAATACGGAGTGATTACACTACATAGACCAAGTAATGTGGATAATGTCGAGATGATGACACGTATTAGCAAAGCATTGAAAGAAATTGCAACTGAGTTGCCGATGATTTTCCCAGTGCACCCGCGTACTCGAGCGAATTTGAAGAAATTTGACATAGATCTTGGGCCAAACATCATGCTAGTTGGTCCACAGGCTTATATGGCTTTCCTTAATTTGTGGAAAGACGCTGCCGTGGTACTAACTGACAGCGGTGGTTTACAAGAAGAAACCACCGCCCTAGGTACGCCGTGTATCACCATCCGTGAAAACACCGAGCGACCGATCACTGTGGAAGAGGGCTCCAACGTTCTAGTAGGTACGAATCCGGTACGGATTATCGCCGAGGTGCGCAAAATACTGCGCGGTGAAGGCAAGCAAGGCCGTAGGCCAAACATGTGGGACGGCAAAGCTGCGGAGCGAATCGTCAAAGTACTTGCGGAAAAACTTGCACATGGTTAATAGATGAAACACCAAGAGGCGTTACGCAAAAGTTGTATTGAATACAATTTATGATCAAATACTAGTTAAACAGATAAAATAGGTAACTCATATTGGGAGCCTCCATGCATTCGTTGACCCCTGTTATTCTCTGCGGCGGCTCTGGTACACGCCTATGGCCACTCTCGCGTGAGCAATATCCCAAGCAGCTTCTGCCACTGCTAAATAGCGAAAATTCTCTGTTGCAAGATACAGTTCGTCGTATGGAAGGACTAACAGGCGTACAGCTTGGGGCAACAATGGTGGTTTGTAATGAGGAATACCGTTTCGTAGTCGCCGAGCAGCTACGAGTAATGAACAAGGTGGCCTCGATTCTACTCGAACCTGTAGGACGTAACACGGCACCAGCCTTAACACTTGCAGCATTGGCATCGATGCAGAGTGGGAATGATCCGATCCTTCTAGTAATGCCTGCAGATCATATGATTATGGATACAGCAGCTTTTCATGTTGTGATACACAAAAGTATAAAACCTGCTGCAGAAGGCGCAATAATTACCTTTGGCATCACACCAGATTCACCCGAAACGGGTTACGGTTACATCCAATCTGGTGCAGCGTTTGAGGAAGATGGATTTTTTCACATCGAACGCTTTGTCGAAAAACCGGATTTTGACACGGCACAGGCTTATCTAGATGCTGGCTCTTATCTATGGAACAGTGGATTGTTTATGATGCGTGCTTCGGTGTGGCTTTCAGCCATTGGCTACTGCCGGGCAGATATTCTTATGGCTTGCCAAACAGCCTGGAATCAGAGTTCAGTCGATGGTGATTTTTTACGCGTGGAAAAAACAGCATTTGTGCAGTGCCCAATCGATTCAATCGACTATGCGGTAATGGAAAACATTGCCACTGGTGTGGATTCGTTACCGACAGGGATAGTGATTCCGTTCTCGGCAGGGTGGTCTGATGTCGGCACATGGGATTCTCTGTGGCAGATACTGCCCAAAGACAACAAGGGCAATGTGTCAAAGGGTGATGTATTGCTGCATGACTGCCATAATTCATTGGTTATGTCAGGAAACCGTCTGGTGGCATGCGTAGGAATAGAAGATATAGTGGTAATTGAAACGCCTGATGCCATTCTGGTGGCCCACAAGGACAAGACTCAGGATGTAAAGAAAATTGTTGACAGACTAAAGCGCGAGAAGCGCACTGAAGGCCAGTTGCACCGCAAAATATTTCGACCATGGGGCTGGTATGACTGTGTAGACATTGGCGAACGTTTTCAGGTTAAACGCATTGTTGTCAAGCCGAACGCATCACTATCACTGCAAATGCATCACTACCGCGCCGAACATTGGATCGTGGTTAGAGGAACCGCACGAGTAACCCGCGGTGATACCAAGTATCTGGTATCCGAAAACGAATCTACTTTTATTCCACTTGGTACCCGTCATCGCCTGGAGAACCCTGGTTCCGTACCACTTGAGATAATCGAAGTACAATCAGGATCATATTTGGGCGAAGACGATATTGTACGCTTTGAAGATGATTATGGACGTTTATGAAATTTAAAAACTTTCTACTGCCATAGTATGAACATTCTACTATGAACATACTATAGACAAACCTACTAATCTAACTCTGTCTACCACTTATAAATTCACGTAAATCAGATTTTATCGTACATGATATTGATTAACACTAACGAAAAGAAAAATTCCATCTTAAATTCCATCTTTTTAGGCGACGTATAAGAGGCCGGCAAGATTCATCCAAGGAATAGGTAGTCTTATTGTCTCCACGAGTTTCTATACTACAAATTTATATACTCCCATGTGAATAGGAATATTCCCTATTCACATTTCATATACTCATTTATTGATCACTATCTGTACTGAATTTTAAATAGCTCGCTCGGGCTAGATAATGTGCACCTAGTGAACAAGAGAACGCTCTGAAAACATGTTAATTGGGCAGAATCGATAGGCTCTACTCGGTGTTTTGGTAGGCGCGATTGGACTCGAACCAACGACCCCCACCATGTCAAGGTGGTGCTCTAACCAGCTGAGCTACGCGCCTGAGAAATGTGAATTCTAACTGAATCGGCACAAGGGCTCAAATTATAATGTCCTGATGCTATTAAGCACGGTAACATGTAAACATTAGCGCTACAAAAACTTCATGAAATATATTCAATGTTATAAGCTCATTTGTGAGCACGAGCTACCTTCCCGCAGAAAAATGGATAGTTATATTGAGCAGAATAATAAGGATTTTTAATCGAGGCTATTTTACAGTAGCAAGGTAAAATATTACCTTACGAATACCGTAAAGTATTCTGCCATGATAGCAAGAGAATAAGCTCAAGGACTGTGAATGATATTAATAACAGGAGGTGCTGGATTTATTGGTACGAATTTTTTATTGGATTGGCTTGCACAATCTGATGAAGGGGTTATTAACCTTGATGTTTTAACTTACGCAGGTAATTTAGAAAATTTGGTTTCCCTGAAAGATGATAAGCGACATATCTTCGTTCAAGGTGACATTTGTGATTCTATCCTGGTTACCAAATTACTTACTAAATATCAACCTCGTGCCATCATCAACTTTGCCGCGGAAAGCCATGTGGATCGCTCCATCCAAAATCCTGAGGGATTTATACAAACTAACATTGTCGGCACCTTCCGACTACTGGAAACTACGCGGGCTTACTGGAGCACATTAGAAAACAAGATAAAGCAGAAGTTCCGCTTTCTCCACATTTCAACAGATGAAGTTTATGGTTCTCTAGCAAGCGGAGAGGAAGCTTTTGATGAGGATCATCGTTACATGCCCAATAGCCCTTACTCGGCAAGCAAGGCCGCTAGTGATCACTTAATACGTGCCTACCATCATACCTACGGCTTACCGGTACTTACCACCAATTGCTCCAATAACTACGGCCCCTACCATTTTCCCGAGAAGCTAATCCCGCTGATAATCGTCAATGCTCTCGCAGGCAAACCATTGCCTGTGTATGGAGATGGTCAGCAAATCCGAGATTGGCTTTATGTAAAAGACCATTGCGCTGCAATCCGTCAGGTGCTGGAAGCAGGTACCCTTGGAGAGACCTACAATATTGGTGGCCGGAATGAGAAACCCAACATCGACATCGTACACACCATTTGTGCATTGCTAGATGCACTATATCCTCGTGCTAATGGCAAACGCTACCACGAACAAATTACTTTCGTTACCGACCGTCCCGGCCACGACCGCCGATATGCCATTAATTCCAAAAAAATAGAATGCGAACTAGGCTGGAAACCAACTGAAACCTTTGAAACCGGTATCCAAAAAACTGTGCAATGGTATCTTGACAACCAAAGCTGGGTTCGTAATGTGCAATCAGGCATATATCGGAAGTGGATTGATAAAAATTATGAAGGGCGTACCTTGTGAGAATTTTGTTGTTCGGTAAAGATGGCCAAGTGGGTTGGGAGTTACAACGAAGTCTCTCTTCTATGGGCAAGCTGGTAGCCCTAGGTGTTGATAACCAGGAACTGTGTGGTGACTTCACTCATCCAGATGGCATTATTCAAACCATTCGTGAAATTTCTCCGAATGTAATAGTCAATGCTGCTGCCTATACAGCTGTTGATAAGGCTGAAAGTGAGCCAGAACTAACCCACACCATTAATGTTATGGCTCCTGAAATACTTGCACAGGAATCTCGGAAGTTAGGTGCATGGTTGATTCATTATTCTACCGAATATGTGTTTGACGGCAGTGGAATTAAACCCTGGATGGAAACCGATCCCACTGCACCCTTGAATGTTTATGGTTCAACAAAGCTGGAAGGTGAAAAAGCTATCTATAATTCTGGCTGCCAACATCTGATATTTCGTACCAGTTGGGTCTATTCTGCACGTGGTAAAAACTTTGCTAAGACCATGATTCGTCTTGCTCAGGAGCACGACCACCTCACTGTTATTGACGATCAGATGGGTGCGCCCACTGGTGCTGATCTGCTAGCAGACGTTACCGCCCATTCAATTCGTACAGCCCTACGACAACCGCAAGTGTCAGGCCTATATCACCTGGCTGCCAAAGGCGAAATCTCATGGTACGGCTACGCCAGTTTTGTACTTGATATAGTGCGTCAAGCTGGAATCAAACTTAAAGTTGCACCAGAGAGTGTTCTCCCTGTAACAACTGACGCATTTTCTCAACCTGCACGGCGGCCCGGAAATTCGCGTTTGGACACCAGAAAAATAGAAAGTACTTTCGATTTAACCTTGCCATTGTGGCAAACTGGCGTAGCACGTATGCTTACCGAAATTCTTGAAGAGCAATTATGACCCAACGTAAAGGTATCATTTTAGCCGGTGGTTCTGGCACACGGCTCTATCCCGTGACCAAAGCAGTCTCCAAACAATTACTGCCAATTTACGACAAACCGATGATCTACTACCCCCTGAGCACCCTCATGCTATCGGGCATTCGCAACATTCTCATTATCTCTACCCCTCAACACACTCAATCTTTTGAGCAACTCTTAGGAGACGGTGCAAGTTGGGGCCTCAACTTGCAATATGCCGAGCAACCCAATCCTGGCGGGCTGGCCCAAGCCTTCATAATCGGTAAGAGTTTTATTTCTCAGGATCCCAGTGTTCTGGTGTTGGGAGATAACATTTTCTATGGACACGATTTGCCTACGCAACTTGAACGCGCTATGTTACAAACAAGAGGTGCGACCGTATTTGCCTATCATGTACAAAACCCTGAGCGTTACGGTGTAGTCACCTTTGATGCTCAGGGCCGAGCGACTTCACTGGAAGAAAAACCCTCCCAGCCAAAAAGTAATTACGCTATTACTGGCCTGTATTTCTATGACAATCAGATTGTTGACATCGCTGCAGATCTTAGGCCGTCTGCCCGAGGCGAGTTGGAAATAACCGATGTTAACCGTATCTACCTGAAACGCGATCAACTCAACGTCCAAATCATGGGGCGTGGCTATGCTTGGTTGGATACCGGCACTCATGAGAGCTTGATAGAAGCCAGTAACTTTATCGAAACCATTGAACACCGTCAGGGTCTCAAGGTCTCTTGTCCAGAAGAAATTGCTTATCGCAATGGCTTCATTAACGCTGAACAGCTCGAAAAGCTGGCACAACCACTGGCCAAAAACAGTTACGGACAGTATCTTTTGCGCCTGTTGAAAGAACGGGTGGCTATATGAAAGCAATCCCCACTTCCATCCCTGAAGTTTTGATTATTGAACCCAATGTTATGGGTGATAATCGTGGTTTCTTCTTTGAAAGCTTTAACGAAAAAGAATTCAGTCAAGGTACGGGACTTAATGTGAACTTTGTACAAGATAATCATAGCCACTCAACCAGAGGTGTGCTACGTGGTCTACACTACCAGATCCGGCAACCCCAGGGAAAGTTGATGCGCGTAGTACGTGGTGCGGTATTTGATGTGGCTGTAGACATTCGAAAATCCTCACCCACATTTGGCCAGTGGGTAGGCATCGAGCTTACAGAAGATAATTGCCGCCAGCTGTGGACTCCATGGGGATTTGCGCATGGCTTTCTTGTACTTAGCGATAGTGCTGATTTTCTCTACAAAACTACTGACTACTACGCTCCCGAATTCGAGCGCAGTATCTTATGGAACGACCCAACCATTGGTATCCAATGGCCTCTCGATGGAGAACCAAAACTTTCGACCAAAGATAAGGTTGCATTGCCACTCGCGCAGGCCGAAATATTTACATAAACTCCCAGTAGATCTAACCCACCTAAAATTTCTAAAGGCATTGGCAAATTGAAAAAAGGTACTCGGTGGGATATCACTATAGTTTAAGCTACTCGCAAACCAAACAACAAAGAAAATTGGGATTAGGTAACGCTCTGAAATAGGCCAATATATTAATCTTCTAAATTGTATTTAACAGGACCCCTCTTCCAAAGAGTTAAGGTACACTTTTTGCAAATGGGTATCGTTCATCAATTCTTCACAAATTTGATGGTAGACTAAACTCCACAGAATGTTGATCTGTCAAATACTTACAAAATTACGGACACTTGACCCTGTTGAAAAATAACAAGCATCTTAATTTATTCAATCAA
>SMVB01141185.1_pt1 | contig 21210 bp, 13 predicted proteins | sample 2456461 | NCBI WGS metagenome assembly SMVB01 (sample SAMN11095934, study PRJNA526329) | marine sediment metagenome | biome: Marine sediment; feature: Surficial sediment; material: Deep marine sediment; isolation source: Hadal surficial sediment | place: Pacific Ocean | collected 2014-05 | depth...
CCAGGCCTCTTTTTGCGCAACCGGATCCCAGGCCGTAATAAAGCCGGTGAACTGACCCAACACACTGGCCCGCTGTTCAGGATCATCCGGCATCGTTGCCTTGGTCCAGTCCAGGCCGGTATTGTAGAAATTCTCTTGATGGCTAAAATCCGTATCATGTGCGTACACACCCAGATTTTGCTGTGCCGGGATGTAAACCAGCCCGGTATCGGGGCTGTAACTCATTGGGTGCCAGTTATGACCACCCTGTGAGCCTGGATAAGTCACCACCGGAACACCGGCATCGTAACGAACACCGTCTTCCTCAACCGGCCGTCCGGATTCCTGGTCTACATGACTGGCCCAAGTCACCATGGTGTATTTCTCTGCTGAATAGAACTCACCGTTTTCACGATTCAGTACATAGAAAAAACCATTCTTCGGTGCCTGCATAATCACCTTGCGAGTTGTGCCGTTTATATCAAGATCGGCAAGGATCATGTGCTGGGTTGCCGTATAGTCCCAGGATTCCCCGGGTGTCGTCTGGTAATGCCAGACGTATTCGCCGGTATCCGGTCTTAGTGCCACAATTGATGACAGAAACAGGTTGTCGCCACCTTCCGGACTACGTATTTGCTGGTTCCACGGTGCTCCATTGCCTACCCCGATATAGAGCAAATCAAGTTCAGGGTCATAGGCCATGGAGTCCCAAACTGTACCGCCGCCACCAATTTTCCACCACTCCCCTGTCCAGGATTGAGCCGCTTTTTCCAGAATCGGATTTTCAAATGGTTTTGAAGGATCGCCGGGCACGGTGTAGAAGCGCCAGTTCAATTTGCCGCTCTTCGCGTCATAGGCCGAGACAAAACCGCGAACGTCGAATTCAGCCCCGCCGTTACCAATGATCACGTTACCCTTTACAACTCTTGGGGCACCGGTGATGGTATAAGCTGCGTCTTGGGGTGTAGTTTGAACATCCCAAACAACACTACCATCGCTTGCGTCCAGGGCAATGAGCCTGCCGTCAATGGTGCCAACAAAGATTTTTCCTTGCCAGGCGGCTACACCACGGTTTACCACGCCACAGCAGGCATGCAGTGCCTTTGCCCTGGTGACTTCCGGATTGTATTGCCAAAGCAATTCACCACTGACGGCATCAAACGCGTAAACTATACTCCACGAACCGCTGACGTACAGCACGCCATCAATCGCCAGGGGCGTGGCCTCCTTTCCCCGGTTGGTCGGAAAATCATAGTGCCAACTGAGTCCAAGGCGGTCGACATTGCCATCATTGATCCTGGCCAAAGGGCTAAACCGCTGCTCATCATAAGTGCGGCCATGCGACATCCAGTTTCCGGGTTCCTGGTTGGCACCAGTGATACGCGCCGTATCCACTGCTGCCACTGCCTCTACCTGGGTTTCGGGTTTAGCAGGTACTTCAAGCTTACTCAGATCCACTTGCTCCCCGCAAGCAGCGATTAATAATGTAGCAGCCAGAAAAATGAAATAAAAATACTTGTTGGAGTAAGTGACCGTTTGGTTCATCTTGCGGGATCCATTTTGAAGGAATAGAAAAACATTTGGTATTGTAAAATGAAATACTCAGATGGGTTTGTCAATACTGCGACATTCAGAGTTTCAAATCGAGTAATATTCAAGCAAGCCTAAAAACAATGCTAGTTACCTGGCTACCCGGAATTGAATAAAAAAGGCATTTGTCCACTAAATTTTATGCGAGCTGATGACCGACAAAACGTCCTGAAGTTGCTACGCAGGGGTAAATGGTTTGGCGAACTGCCTGAGGACTTACAATGCCTGTTGGTAGATAATTCCATGATCAGGCTGGCGGAACAAAATCAGGTATTGATTGCAGAGGAAAGACGTCCCCCCGGTATGTTTGCTTTGTTGGAAGGACAGGTCGCGATTACCCGGCAAATAGGCGATACCGGTGGATTTTTCTTTCACCTGGGAGGCCCCGGGTTTTGGTTTGGAGAGTCTGGTCTTTTAAACAGGAAATACGCAGTTATCACCGCGACTGCGCGTACAAAAGTCAGAACCCTGTTTTTACCGGTAAACAGTTTTGAGCAGATTATTAACGCCGAACCACGTTATTACAGGTTGATAGTTAAGTTGGTACTCGCCCGCTATGCGATGCTGATGCGCAATTTGGGCCAAAGTAATACCTTGCAGCCTGAAGAGTATTTAAGAATTCGTTTGGCAGATCTGTCTGACATGATTCACTCCGAGGGCTACTCGGGAGATATCGTAGAACTGGCGCTTTCTCAAACCGATCTGGCCGCAATGATCGGATCCTCGCGGCAAACCGTCAATATGTTGTTGAAGAAACTGGAATCCGCAGGTTTGATTGAAGTTGCATTTCGCAAAATCAAAATCGTAGACCCCTCCGGTTTACGTGGAGACCGCCGCAAAACCGGACTCTAGGAAACCTGTCGAATATACGACAATTTTCAAGCAGTCAGAGGAGTATGCTTGGCTTTCGTCCTCTAACCCAGGCAGAAAATGGTCATGAGCATTTTTCAAACTACTGACTTTAGAAGAAACTTGGCGATAGCTATGCTCTCCAGCTGTTTTGCAGCACCCGTTTTAGGTGCTGAGGGTGATTCAAATAGCCACTCTGACCAGACCGGCATAAACATCGGACAGACTGCCTATTCGCCTTACACTGGCCGGAATTACCCCACCAGGGTTTACTGGGGGGACACTCATCTGCACACGTCAAACTCCGGAGACGCGTTCGCTTATGGCACCCGTACCGGCCCCGAGGATGCATACCGGTTTGCCAGGGGTGAAGAAGTTGAATATATTCCGGGGCAGTCAGCAAAACTTTCTCGGCCAATGGATTTCCTGGTGATCGCAGACCATGCTGTTGGCCTGGGTATTGGTGCCGAAATTAATTCCGGTAACCCGGACCTGCTAAAAGACCCGACCATCAAACGCTGGCACGAGATGATGAAAAAAGGCGGTAAGGATGCCGCTCGTGCAGCTGATGAACTCATCAAGGCACACGCTTCCGGCACCTTGCCTGATCTGATTACCAACCCGGAAACTGCCATACCATTGATGCGTAGTGTCTGGAATCGATATACCGACCTCGCCGACCGATACAACACACCCGGTCTGTTTACCACGCTGATTGGCTATGAATGGACTTCTGTCCCGGGTGGCAACAACCTGCATCGGGTTGTGATATTCAGAGATGACAAACAGAAAACGAATCAGATCATCCCATTTTCAGCCTGGCGTAGTGAGGACCCGGAGAGTCTTTGGGATTTTCTTTCCAGTTATGAGGAAAAGACCGGTGGCCAGGTGCTGGCTATTCCACACAACAGCAACCTTTCCAATGGCCGGATGTTTGCAATGGTCAATTTTGAGGGTGAAAAGTTCGATGACGCCTATGTAAAACAACGTATTCGCTGGGAACCCCTGATTGAAATCACTCAAATCAAGGGCGCGAGCGAGACACACCCCCTGCTGTCGCCGGACGATGAATTTGCTGATTATGGCATCGCAGGCTGGGAAAAAGGCAACCTGACATTACAGGAACTCGCGACAGCGGATATGTATCAGTATGAAACAGCACGTCAGGCGCTGAAAAACGGCCTGATGATGGAACAAACCCTCGGCACAAATCCATTCAGGTTCGGATTGTTGGGGTCTACTGATTCACATACCGCACTCGCAGCCGTTGAGGAAAACAACTACTTTGGTAAACACGCGATCGATTTACCCTCATCAGACCGCTGGCAGCATGTGGCAAAACGCGGCAACGGTGCTAGCCGTTATGGCTGGCAATATCTATCGGGCGGATATGCCGCAGTCTGGGCGACAGAAAATACACGCGAAGCCATCTGGGATGCAATGAAACGCAAGGAGGTCTATGGCACAACCGGTTCGCGCATCACGGTGCGCTTTTTTGGTGGTTGGGACTTCACTGAAGAAGACACATTAGGCCGACAACTGGTCGATGCCGGATACAGCAAGGGTGTTCCCATGGGTGGAGAACTACATAAGGAATCGTCGGGACACGCGCCCTCATTCCTGGTTGCAGCCTTAAAAGACCCGGACGGCGGCAACCTTGACCGCGTCCAGATCATCAAGGGTTGGCTGGACAGCAAAGGAGATACCCACGAAAAGATTTACGATATCGTCTGGAGCGATACTGACCGACGGCAACCAGGTACAGACGGCAAGCTGCCGGTGGTTGGCAACACAGTGAATGTCGAAACAGCCACCTGGCGCAATTCCATCGGCGACGCTGAACTTACGACTCTTTGGCGAGACCCTGATTTTGACCCTGATCAGGGCGCTTTTTACTACCTGCGGGTACTTGAAATCCCGACGCCACGCTGGACTGCCTATGACCAGCTACGATTCGGCACAAAAATGTCCCCCGAAGTGCCCATGATTACAATTGAGCGGGCATATACTTCCCCCATCTGGTACACACCTTAATGCACACCAAGCCTTTACGGAGCTGGATAAATGAAGAGATTTTACGCTAGCGCGATTTTTCTGATCGCATTGATCAATCTGGCTTCGGCAAATGACAGCAACAATCTTTACTGGGGTGACACACACGTGCACACCAGTAATTCCTTCGATGTTTACCTGTTCGGTACAACAGCATCGACACCTGATACAGCGTATCGTTTTGCCAAGGGCCTGCCGGTTGTAAACCCGACCACGAAAACCCGCTGGCAGCTGGCAGCGCCACTCGACTTTCTGGTTATTGCAGATCATGCGGAGGCTTTGGGTTCGGTCAAGCGACTATTTGCCGGTGACGATACATTCACGCAAACAAAGACCGGCAAGATCTTAACTAAGATTGGAGCAGGGCAAAGCGAGGAAGGTTTGCAGGCGGTCTATGAGCTTCTGGTGAAAGTAGGAAGCGGCGCAGAAAATCAGCACGGCCTCAGCGGCAAAGATTTATACATTGATATGCATGGTGGTGAGAAACGGCGTACAACCTGGGATGCCAATATTGAAGCTGCAGACTTCCACAACCAACCAGGTGTATTTACAGCAATGATCGGCTGGGAGTGGAGTGCACAACCGGGTGGCAGCAACCTGCATCGCGTGGTCATTACACCCCAGGATCGAACGATTTCCAGCCAGTATTTACCTTTCAGCCAACTGGAAAGCAGCGATCCCGAAGACCTTTGGGCATGGCTGGAACAGGTGAGCAGCAAGATCGGTGCCGAATTTCTCGCCATTCCTCATAACTCAAATGTCAGCATCGGAAAAATGTTTCCGCTTGTGGGTGAAACAGGAAACGACCTGGATGCTGAATACGCCAAAGCACGCATGAAATGGGAGCCGGTTGTCGAAGTTACCCAGATCAAGGGTGACTCAGAAACACACCCGCTGCTTTCACCCACCGATGAGTTTGCAGATTATGAAACCTACCCTTTCGTGTTGACACCGGAGGGTCTGACACCAGACCCGACAAATGGTGATTACATTCGTTCCGGGTTGAAGCGGGGTTTGGAGCTTGAGAACAGCACCGGGGCCAACCCTTACAAGATGGGAATGATCGGTAGTACGGATTCACATACCGGACTCTCGGCTGTTGAAGAATCAAATTTTGCCGGGAAGGGGCAACATGATTCCCGTCCTGAACTCCGTTCCCAATTCACCGGGCTCGGCTCATCGAAGGGCTGGGATATGGGTGCGGCAGGGTACGCCGCTGTCTGGGCCAGTGAGAATACCCGTCAGGCCATCTTCGACGCTTTCAAGCGAAAGGAAGTCTATGCAAGTACGGGTCCCCGAATAGTACTGCGTTTCTTTGGCGGCTTTAAATTTAAAGCCAAAGATGCCGGGGCTCGGGACATCGCCGCAGTCGGTTACAAAAAGGGTGTGCCCATGGGTGGCGACCTGCATCAAAAAGGCAAAAAACCACCGTCATTTCTGGTTGTTGCGGCCAAAGACCCGAATGCAGCAAACCTGGACCGCATTCAGATTGTAAAAGGCTGGCTTAACGCAGCTGGAGGGAGCGAAGAAAAAGTCTACGATGCAGCTTTGTCGGACGGCCGGTCCGACGGCTCGCAGCCAGTGGGTAACACTGTTGACCTCAAGACAGGCCAATACACAAACACGATTGGTGATGTACAACTGGCAACGGTCTGGACCGATCCCGATTTCGACCCCACACAAAGCGCTTTTTACTATGCACGAGTTTTACAAATACCGACCCCCCGGTATTCACTACTTGACGCGATCGCCTTGGGTATTGATCCCAAAGAGACCAATCGGCCGGCAACCATACAGGAACGAGTTTACAGTTCACCGATCTGGTATACACCCGGAAAAAAGTAGGTTACAGACTAAAAATTCGTTGAAATTGTTTAATTGACGACAAATTAAGCGTAGATTTTCATTCATAGTAGAAAACGTAATCGACAACCTTAGGAGCTTAAGTAATGAGTAACGTAATGCAGGATCCACAACAAGCGGGAGTGGAAGCAACAGTGAGCATGCTCAATAACTGTCTCCACCGGCAGCGCAAGGCTTACCTGGCGGACCCGGTTCCGGATTATCAACAACGCAAGGCAGATTTGCTCTCCTTAAAACGCATGATCAGTGAAAACAGCGATGCTTTGATTGACGCAATTAATGAAGATTACGGCAACCGATCGCGTCACGAGACGCTGCTGGCAGAGATTATCCTGGTGCTCGACGGTATCCACTTCGCTACTAAAAACCTGAAGCGCTGGATGAAGACCCAGCGTCGTAAAATTGATTTCACCATGCATCCCGGAGCCAGGAACCGGGTGATCCCACAACCACTGGGCGTGGTGGGCGTCATCGTTCCATGGAACTTCCCACTGCAATTGGGCTTTGTGCCGCTGACCTATATTTTTGCTGCCGGCAATCGCGCCATGATCAAGATGTCAGAAAACTCCATCCATCTGTCACGCTTGCTGATCAAGCTGGCACCGGATTATTTTCCTGCGGAGAAACTTGCCTTCTTTGAGGAGACAGGCAGCGTCGGCATACAGTTCTCCCAACTGCCCTTTGACCATCTGATCTTCACCGGTTCAGGGGCGACCGGTAAAGCGGTCATGGCCGCAGCCGCGAAAAACCTGACACCCGTTACGCTGGAGCTGGGGGGCAAGTCCCCTGCGGTCATCGCGCCAGATTACCAAATGCAAAAAGCGGTTGAACGGATCATGCAGGCCAAACTGTTTAATGCAGGCCAGGTTTGCGTGAATGTGGATTATGTTTTTGTCCCTGAAGACCGGGTTGATGAATTTGTCGACAGCGCGCGCAAATGGGTCAGCGAACACTGTCCGGATATCAATAGCCCGGACTACACCGCAATCATTGATGAAAGAGCCTTCAACAGGCTTACAGAAAGCCTGGCAGATGCCGAACAACGTGGTGCGAAGCTGGTAAACCTGTCAAAAGACCAGCAACCGGATCCTGTGTCGCGGAAATTTCCGCTGCACCTGGTTTTAAATACAAGCGATGACATGACCCTGATGCAGCGGGAAATATTTGGTCCGATCATGCCTGTGATTCCCTACCGTGATCAGCAGGAGGTTCTGGACTACATCAATCAGCGTGATCGGCCACTGGCATTTTACCCATTCTCCGGTGATCGCAAAGTACAACAATTTTACCTCGACCGGGTCATGTCTGGTGGCGTCTGCGTCAATGATGCCCTGCTTCACCCCGGTCAGCATGACCTGCCTTTCGGCGGTGTGGGAGCCAGTGGCATGGGCCATTATCATGGCTACGAGGGGTTTGCTACGTTTTCCAAATTACGTCCGGTGTTTTACCAGGCCGGTTTCAGTGCGCTGAAATACCTGGCGCCTCCGTATGGAAAACTGGCCAACCGGGTGTTAAATATGATTCTTAAGATGAAGTCGTAAAAATTAATGAATAAACTGATTAAAGATATTGAAAAAATCGTTGGCCCACGAGGCATATTGCTGGGTGAGGATGTCACAAGTCGCTCAGATTCCTGGCCACCGGTGGGTGGTTGCCAGGCCAAAGCGATTATCCGTCCTGCCAACACCCTGGAAGTCTCAGAAGTACTAAAACTTTGCCATGCCGCAGACCAGGGTGTAGTCACCCATGGTGGTCTGACAGGTTTGGTTGGTGGAGCCAGAGCCGGAAAAGAAGATATTGTCCTTTCTCTCGAACGCATGAATGGCATTGATCCGGTAGATGTCATTAACCGAACCATTACTGTCGAGGCCGGGGTGCCTTTGCAAAAAGTGCATGAAGCTGCTGAAGATGTTGATTTGCTATTCCCGCTGGACCTGGGGGCTCGCGGCAGTTGCACCATTGGTGGAAATATTGCGACCAATGCCGGCGGCAACAGTGTCATACGCTATGGGATGATCCGTGAGCAAGTACTCGGTATTGAGGCTGTGCTGGCTGACGGCACCATCATTTCATCACTCAATGGTGTCATCAAGAACAATACCGGTTATGACCTGAAGCAATTGTTTATCGGCTCGGAAGGCACGCTGGGTATTGTCACCCGTGCGGTATTGCGTTTGCGCCCGTTACCACGCTCATGCAACACCGCCCTGGTTGCGATTGAAAAATTCGAACAGCTGGGGCGTTTTCTGCGTGATATGGATTCCGCCCTGGGCGGCACCCTGAGCGCTTTTGAAGTCATGTGGAATGATTTCTATCAGTTGATCGTCGGCGACGGTAGCAATCACGGCTCTCCGCTAAGCACAGATCACGGTTTCTATGTATTACTTGAATCTACCGGGGGTCATGAGGAATCCGATAAACTTCGTTTTGAAGGTGCGTTGGAAGAGGCATTTGAATCAGACTTGATTGTTGATGCGGTGATCGCACAAAGCAAACAGCAACGCGCGGATCTCTGGGGCATACGCGATGATATTGAAGGACTGACACAAAAACTGATGCCGCCCATAGTCTTTGATATCAGCCTGGGTATTCCTCAAATGGATGATTATGTGGACGAGGTCCGTCAACAATTAAGCGAACGCTGGCCTGATTCACGCATGGTCGTATTTGGACATCTCGGTGACGGCAACATACACCTCGTTGTTACCGTTGGCAGCCATGAACCAGAAGAAGTTCACGCGGTTGAAACCATCGTTTACGAAGCGCTGGGTCGACGCAATGGCGTGATTTCGGCCGAACACGGCATTGGGCTTGATAAACGCGAGTTCCTGAAACATTCGCGCAATGAGCTTGAAATTACATTGATGATGAACCTTAAGCACACACTTGATCCCAAGGGCATTCTCAATCCTGGGAAAATATTTGCACAATCTGAGGATATTGCAGCATGAATGGTGCAGAGAGACTTCTTGAAACCCTAGTTGACTGCGGGGTGGAACTCTGCTTTGCCAACCCCGGTACGTCCGAGATGCAACTTGTATCGGCGATTGGCAATAACGACGGTATGCGTGCGGTACTGTGTCTTTTTGAAGGTGTTGTCTCCGGTGCGGCAGACGGCTATGCGCGCATGATGGATAAGCCGGCAATCACGCTGTTGCACGTCGGCTCAGGCTTTTCCAACAGCATGGCCAACCAGCATAATGCAAAGCGCGCACATGTGCCGCTGGTCAATATCGTCGGCGATCATGCCACCTATCATATGCAATATGACTCACCATTAACTTCAGACGTGCCCGGGCACGCCAAACTGTGTTCCGAGTGGGTTGGTGTGTCCGAATCAGCCGACGACCTGGCGGTCAATGGTGCCAAGGCAGTGCAGGCTTCCCTGCAAGGCTGGGGCAAGGTCGTTACACTCATCGCACCGGCCAATCACGCATGGGAGGAATCCCCCAACATGGCTCCTGCACTGAATGTTCCCGTGATGGAGCAAGTCAGTGCAAATGTCATCGAAGGCATTGCCGAAGCGCTATCCAATGGTAAAACCACCGCATTCTATATGGGTGGCCGTGCCTTACGTGAAGCAAGCCTGCTGGCGGCTGGCCGTATCGCGAAAGCGACCGGAGCACGTATTTTATGTGAGACCTTCCCTGCGCGATTGCAGCGTGGGGCCGGTCGTGTACCGGTTGAGCGCTTGCCTTATTTTGCGGAACAAGCCACAGAGTTCCTGAGCGGTTTTGAACAGATAATTTTAGTGGGTGTCGCTGCACCGGTTGCATTTTTCGCCTATCCCGGTAAAGACAGCTGGCTGACACCAGCGTCTTGTGACGTACTGACCCTGGCAGATGTCGGCCTGGATGTGCAGACAGCACTTGAAGATCTGGCAACGGCTGTTGGTGCAACGGAGCCGCCCGTCACAACTCCGTTGGCGCCTGAACAACCATCTCCAACCGGGGTTTTGTCCCCGATTGCCATGGGCCAGAGCATCTCCCAGCTAATACCGGAAAACGCCATCATCTCTGATGAAGCGGCCACCTGTGGCCTGGCCCTGGCGCCAACTACCGAGAAAGCACCAGCACATGACTGGATGACGTTGACTGGTGGTGCAATCGGCCAGGGCTTGCCCTTGAGCCTGGGTGCCGCGCTAGCTTGTCCGGACCGCAAAGTCATTGCACTTCAAGCCGATGGCAGCGCCATGTACACGGTTCAGGCTCTCTGGTCCATGGCCAGGGAAAATGCCGACGTCACCGTGGTCATATTCAATAACCGCAGTTATGCCATTCTCAATATCGAGTTGGCGCGTGTCGGTGCCGGACAACCGACACCAAAAACGCTGTCCATGTTAGATCTGTCCCGTCCGGATATTAATTGGGTCGACATCTCTGAGGGAATGGGAGTGCCGGCAACACGTGCGACTACGGCCGAAGAATTTCATCAGCAATTTGCCGATGCGATGGCGCAAAAAGGGCCCAGACTGATTGAGGCAATGGTCGTTCAGCAAATGCCCTGAGCAGGTCGACCGAACGAACAGGAATACAAAAGGTGATATGTAAAACTCAGATTTCTACTGTTTTGTGCACGTTATCACTTTTATCTGCGAACCTGTGGGCCGCCGGGGCGACGAACTACTCACCGTATGTGGAAGACGATTACCCGAACCGGGTTTATTTCGGTGACACGCATCTGCATACATCCTATTCGACCGATGCTGGAATGATCGCCAATACCCTCGGTCCGGCCGATGCCTATCGCTTTGCCAAAGGCGAGGTAGTTACCTCAAGCACGGGGCTCAAAACGCGGTTGCAACGCCCCCTGGATTTTCTGGTCATTGCCGATCACGCCGAAAGTCTTGGGTTGGCACCGATGATCGCCGAATCCAATGAACGATTGTTGCAGACTGAAATCGGCAAACAATTATATGACCTGGTCAACGCGGGCAAAAATGTAGCAGCCTACGGTCTTTGGTCAAAAACCCGGCAGACAGATGGTGATCCCCTGGCAGATTTGCAGGATGTGGTTAAGAGTTTCTGGGAGCGCCAGACCGGTACAGCCGAGCAATTCAATAATCCCGGTAAGTTCACGGCACTAATTGGCTTTGAGTGGACCTCGATGCCGCAGGGTAACAACCTGCATCGCGTGGTTATTTTCCGGGACAACAAACAAAAAGCCGATCAGCAGCTGCCCATCACGTCTTATGACACACTGGATCCGGAGATACTTTGGAGCTGGATGGCCGACTATGAGCAACGAACTGGCGGACAAATCCTGGCGATTCCACACAATGGAAACCTTTCTAATGGTCTGATGTTCGATTCGGTTACGCTGAATGGAAAGGCACTTGATCGTAACTATGCCAAACGCCGTGCCCGCTGGGAACCCTTGTATGAAGTAACCCAGATGAAGGGTGACGGCGAAGCCCACCCACTGCTTTCACCAACAGACGAGTTTGCTGATTTCGAGACCTGGGACAAAGGTAGTTTTGGCAGCCAGGCCAAAACAGTCGACATGCTGCCACGTGAATATGCACGTGCGGGACTTAAGAGTGGTCTGGCCTGGGAGCAGAAACTGGGCGTGAATCCCTTTAAATTCGGCATGATCGGCTCGACCGATTCACACACTTCATTGGCAACCGCAACAGAAGACAATTATTTCGGGAAAGTATCAGTGATGGAACCCGAAGTCCGGGCCAAACAAATGCTGACGGCCATCACGGGCAGGACGGGTGAGCCCGAGGTTCAAAACCTCGTTTGGCAAACCAGTGCGGCCGGTCTCGCAGCCGTCTGGGCCAGAGAAAATACTCGTGAGGCCCTTTGGGATGCAATGGCGCGTAAAGAAGTGTACGCAACGACGGGCACACGTATCAGACTACGTTTGTTTGCTGGCTGGAATTTCCATGCAAGCGATTTGGATCGTCCCGGGTTTGCAAAATATGGCTACGCCAACGGAGTACCAATGGGCGGTGACCTGAATGCTGGTGGCGGCGCAAGCCCAACTTTCCTGATCCAGGTGCTACGCGACCCTGATGGCGCCAACCTGGATCGGATACAGATCGTCAAGGGTTGGATGAATACAGATGGCAACACACAAGAACGTATTTATGATGTTGCCGTTTCTGATGGCCGTAAAATTGATGCTAATGGCCGTTGCAGTACCCCGGTTGGCAACACGGTTGACACCGTCGGTCCCAGCTACAGAAATTCAATTGGTGAACCCCAATTGATGGCATTCTGGAAAGATCCGGATTTCGACCCGTCGCAACACGCTTTTTATTACGTTCGGGTGTTGGAGATCCCCACCCCGCGATGGACCCTTTACGATGCCGCCAGGCTCGGCACGATAATTCCTGCGGAAGCTCCTCATACAATACAGGAGCGTGCCTACTCGTCCCCTGTCTGGCATACACCATGAAATTTAAACTTTTCAATTACCATTTACACTGATACCGACAATTAGGAGATTCATCATGACATTACCTGACCCAATCAATCACCAGGACTTCTTACTGACCCTGGACACTTCAAAGTTACCGGTGGTAAAGGATGCCCTGCCAGGAGTCGATATCCAACCATTATTCATTGACGTGGAAAACGGATTATGGGTATTGCGAGTGCAGTTCAAACCAGGTGTCACCTTGCCTATGCATTTTCACACGGGCACCGTTCATTTTTATACACTGTCGGGCTGCTGGTATTACCTGGAGTACCCGGAGCAAAAGCAAACAGCAGGCTGCTATCTCTATGAACCGGGTGGATCTGTGCACACCTTTCACACCCCGGAAGATAATACCGAGATGACCGAAGGCTTTATGGTGGTGTCAGGCGCCAACATCAATTTTGATGCCGATGGCAACTACATTAACACCATGGACGCTGGCTGGATCGAGCAGGCAATCGTCGCAGCCACCAAAGCCCAGGGCCTGGAAACGCTACGCTACATAAAACCAAAGGGCGGTGCTGGTTACTCCGACGAGAACTAAATCATGCAGCAGACAACTCTCGGTTTAAAAAACAGCAGACACTCAGGAAACAGTTTTTTCTCTGGAAAAACTGTATTTATTACCGGTGCCGGATCAGGCATTGGTCTAGAGTTGGCTCGAGCGTTAGTGTCGGCAGAGGCAAGGGTCATTGCCACCGATATGAACATGGAGAGTCTTAAATCGCTTTCCCGGCAGTTGGGACCGAACTGCCAAATTCACCAACTTAACGTAAGCGACGAACACGGATTTCAGAGTCTGGCTGAGCAACTTGATGCGCAAGGAAGTTTGCCGGACATCGTCATCAACAATGCAGGCATTGTCTATCTGGCCAGCTTTACAGACACAAGCAGCGATATGTGGAAACGTACTATCGATGTAAATATCATGGGTGTCGTGCATGGTTGTCGTACTTTTATTCCGTTGTGGCAACAATCCGGCAAAGCCGGACATTTGGTTAATTTGGCCTCCGTGGCATCGCTTGCCCCGATGCCGAGTATGGTGGCCTATGTCGCCAGCAAATACGCGGTAGAAGGATTGACTGAAGCACTTGCGATGGAACTTGTGGATAGCAATATTAAAGTATGCTGCGTTCATCCTGGTGTGATCAATACGCCAATTGTGCGCCAGGACGACAAAACAAATATCCCGGCTGAGCAAGTTCAGCGGATTCACCGCCACTATCAAGAAAAAGGTGCAACACCAGCCGAGGTCGCTGATGCCATTTTGCAAGGAATCAAAAATGGTAAAGCCAGCGTCTTTGTCGGCCCGGGCTCTACTCTGGCGCCTGTCATGAGGCGTATTCTTCCACGTGCATGGTACCGGGCACTGCTCAGAAACGAAGCTCGAAAAGTCGGTTACCTTTAGATATCATGCGGTATTGCTTTTTGCGGCAGCTTTGAGGTCTTCAAACACATGAACAATACACTCCGCATACATTTCAGGGTCTGGAAGGAGCCTACGATCTGAGTGAGGTGCAATCACCAGTTCCCCGTCGTAACTGGTAACGACATGGCTCATGGTCAGGTGATCGACGAGCGGCGCCATACCGGACAGAGTCAACAACTTTGCGCCACACAAGTAAAGTGGCTGTTGCGGACCCGGTACATTGGTTACGACCATGTTGTGGCTAGCTCTGAAATCCTTGCCTGGCCCAAAACCGGCACTTGCTGTCCTGGTGGCCAAAGCCAGCGTAGCGGCGGGTAGATGACTCTGGAAATCCGTCATTTCGCGCGCACTGACTGCATTCATTTTTTTGAGTTTTTGCATTCTCTTCGCAACGGCTCTTAGACGGTCTAATGGTGCCCTGATCTGGGTCTCAAGATTTGCCCGGGCCAGGTAAACATGGTTACCTGCCTGCCCCTTTTCCTTTTCGTTACGCACATTGATTGGAACCAGGGCCCACAGCGAGCTCTCCGGCACAGCGTCCTTCCTGCTTAAGTATTCAACCATCGCACCACCGCAAATGGTTAACACGACGTCATTGATTGTTGTCCCTGCAACCGAATTTTTTATTTGCTTGATCTCTTCCAGGGAGAAAAAACACGCGTCCCATGTTCTGTGTGGAGACAACGGCTGGCTAAAAAGGGTAACAGGTGCTTTTTCTTCCTTCGGTTCTGGTTCTGTTCCGATACTTGAGACCATTTTCCAGGCAGATGCACCCAGACCTGGAATTTTCCCCAGCAGAGTAGAAGCGGTTCCCACCACCCACGCAGTATTGTTATAACCGCTACGTAAAATCAGCTCCGGGATGCCGGGTACCGGATCAGGTCGCCAGTTATCCTGGAAATGCACCTTCTCCGGGTTTGGCTCAAGATCATGTAAAAGCATCGTAATTTCAGTGCCGGAAACACCATCGACCGCCGCATGATGGATCTTTGTCATGATGGCGAAAGAACCTTTCGGAAAGATGCCGGTATTGTCCAGACCCTCAATAACATACATTTCCCAGACCGGACGGGTCATATCCAGCATCCTGGAATTCAATCGCGAAACCTGAATGCAAAACTGACGCCAGTCACCCGGCTTCGGTAAAGCAATGTGGCGGACATGGTATTCCAGGTCAAAATCCGGATCTTCAATCCAGTAAGGGTAATCCAGATTCAGTGGTACATTGACCAGCCGTTGACGAAAAATACGTGAGGCCCCAAGGCGTTCACGGATATGATTGAGGATGGTCTTAAATCGTAAAAACCCACCTTCCGCAGTGGACTGATCATAGATATTGATCATCGAGATATGCTGGTGCTTTCCGGGTTTATCGCAATAAAGGAAAAACGAGTCACTTCCAGTCAGTTGCTGCATTTTTTTCTCTTCAAGCAGTTACTTTTGGCCGTTAGTTGAGCAAGTCGGCGTTTATCTCCGAAACCCGTCTAACACCCATCAGCGCCATGGCGACCGCAATCTCTTGCTGGAATACACCGAGAAGGTCAACCAGACCTTGTTCACCGCGACCTGCGAGCGCCCATATCCATGGCCGTCCGATCAGTACGCCGTCAGCACCGAGTGCAACTGCTTTGATCACATCGATACCGTTACGAACACCGCCATCCATATAGACCTCGACGCGATCACCGACCGCTGCACTGACTTCCGGCAGTCTCGAGATGGTAGACGCGACCCCATCCAGTTGCCGTCCCCCATGGTTGGAAACAATCACAGCGTCGGCACCCACATCTGCGGCAGCGACAGCATCGCTTGCTGTCATTACTCCCTTGATCAGAATCTTGCCGTCCCAGATCGTGCGCAGCCAGGCAATATCTTTCCAGGTGACGGTTGGATCAAATTGTGAATCGATAAAGTCTTTGTATGCATCCAGGTCATCCGGATCCGGCACCACCTCACGGAGATTGCCGAAATTATGCGGTTTCCCCTTGATACCGACATCAAATACCCAGCGTGGATGGGCCAGAATTTGAACCAGTTTAGCCACTTTGCCGGCCAGCCCACCGCCAAGCATGCCATTACGGTAATCACGGTGGCGCATTCCGGCAACGGCGAGATCAACAGTAAACACCAGTGTCTCACAACCCACCGCTTGGGCGCGTTCAAGCAATGACTTGACCAACCCCCGGTCTCGAAGCATGTATAGTTGGAACCATATTGGTTTCTTCGTTGCCGCCTGTACCTCTTCCAACGAACAGATACCTACCGTGGAGGTAGTAAAGGGGATAGCTGTCCTCTCAGCAGCACGCGCAGCTTGTACTTCACCGCGTCTGGCCATCATTCCAGCCATGCCGATCGGCGCTAACGCCAGCGGCATACTGGCAGCTTGGCCACTCAGAACCGTACTGGTGTTGATGCTATCGACATCACGCAGCACCCTTTGGGTCAGTGTGCAATCAAGGAAGTCCGCCTCATTGATGCGCATGCTATCTTCCCGGTTGGCGCCGCCATCAATGTAATCAAACAGAAAACGTGGCAATCGCTTTTTCGCCAGCCGGCGATAATCCGGGACGGTGACCGGTGCAACATTTATGATTCCCATTGGCAAGCTGTCCTTTAAATGTCAGGTAACCGGTTCACCACTGTCGCCACGATTTTCCGCAACACTTTGAATAAGTTGTAACTGAGCCGGGAGCAACTCCCGGCTCAGAATAACTACAGGGGTGCTTAAACAATACCCCTAACTACTTTAAACAGTGAAAATCTTAGAACCACCAACGCATTTTAAGATTATAGGTCTTGGGCGCACCGAGAACACAACGCTGTACCATGGTGTTATTGACCGGGTTAAGTGCACCCAGCTGGGCACCCAGTGGCTGTGCAAATATCGTGATGCAATAGCCTTCATCGGTCAGGTTGTTACCGAACAGGGTCAAATCCCATTTACCAGATGCAGCGATGAGACCGATGCGCCCGTTAAATAAGGAATATGAATCCTGGATGGACTGGGGGTTGTTATTGCTGACCGCACCGATGTTCTGTTCATCTACATACTGCCAGCCGGCGCCAACTACCCACTGCATACCCGAACCCAACGTGCCGGTCCAGTCAGCAGACACTGCTGCCTGCCATTCCGGTGAGTTGGATTTCCTTTCACCCTTTAAATCTTGGGGGTCTCCGCCAGGCAGTGGTGGTGCATTCGGAAACTCCAGGTATTCAGAATCCAGGTAGCTGACACCAGCATAGATCCTCAACTCCTCCCTGGGTACCCAGTTGATATCAGCTTCGACACCCTGCTGGCGTACTTCACCGGCATTAACCACAACAAATGACAATCCATCAAACAGGCGATCCTGAAAGTCATTCAGATCAGTGCGGTAGGCTGTGATATTGGCCGTCATGGAATTATTGAATAGTTTACTCTTCACGCCAAGCTCGTAATTGGTGGTTTCCTCCGGAGCAAATATGCGTTTCTCGTTTAATGGAACACCGCCACCTTCTGAATTGAAACCGCCTGACTTGTAGCCGGTCGAGATGGTTGCAAACAACATCGTATCATCGGTGACAAACCAGCTGGCGTTACTGAACCAGGTAAACTTTGAGTCATCACGTTCCATACCCAGAACAGACTCGGGCGCCCTCACCAGGGCTGCAAACGGGTTGGTTATGACCTGAACAAAATCGCCTTTTTTCTGGTCATCGGTCCAGCGTCCACCCAGTGTGAGTGACCAGGTATCACTGATATTCCAGGTCGCCTGGCCATATGCAGCGATACTCTCCAGATCCTGAGTGAAGAAGCTCTCGGCGAATCGATCCTGTGGGAACATAAGACACTGCCCGGCAGCTGCTGGGCCAACTAAAACAGCCACAACCGGAACACAGTATGTGTCGCCAGCATCGAATGCCTGGACAATGTCATAACCTTCATCGTAATAGAACAAGCCAGCTACCCAATCGATGGTTTCTCCACCCGGGGATATCAACTGAAACTCCTGCGAAAACGTGTCAGTCTCGTAGTCGGTTATGCGCGGCACGATGTGGGTTGGAATACGAATAGCGCTTTCAAGAACATTGGCTTCCCATTCGCGAAAGGCGGTGATTGAACGCAAACGGATACCATTGGCAAAATCGTAATTCAAGTCCGCAGAAAAGCCCCACTGCTCGTCTTGCAGATCGTCACGATGGTCCTGGTTGATTTTCCAGTCAAAAGAGTCTTCGGTCATTGCGTTTTGGCCAAAAAGCGCATTCAAGGTGCCATTGAATACCGGACTTGCAGTTGAATTGAGGATTTCAATCGCCGTTCCCGCTGCGTTAATTTTTGCGTAATCAGCGGTCAGCAACAAGGAAAGGCTGGCACTGATATCGAAATTCAACTTACCACGTAACACCAGGTCATCACGGGCGCCAAAATCCTTACCATCATAGGTGTTCTTGCCATAACCATCCCGATCCAGGTATTTGACTGCAAATCGCCCGCCCACGGAATCGCTTAGGGGACCACTGACCATTGCCCCAACTTCCAGGGCGTTGTAGTCGCCATAGCCGAGCTCAAATGACCCTTCTATTTCAGCAGTCGGGTTTCTGGTGGTGATATTCAGTGCGCCAACCGGTGTATTTCGACCGAAAAGCGTGCCTTGCGGGCCACGAAGTACCTCTACGGTTTGTACATCAAGCATCGTGCCTATGACGGAACCCGGCCTGGGATAGTAAACACCATCAATGAACACACCAACACTGGGCTCAATACCACTGTTACCCACTGAACCTATGCCACGAATCGTAATGCGATTATTGGTTTGCTGTGACGAATTTGAAATAGCAAAGTTGGGCGCCAGACGTGACACGTCTTCCAGTGTCCTTACACCGGTCTCTTCCAAGTAGGAACCTGAATAGGCTGATATGGAAATCGGTACGTCCTGGATGCTCTGTTCACGCTTTTGTGCGGTCACCATCACCTCTTCAAGAAAGCCTGCGCTTTCAGCTTCATCCTGCGCGCAGACCGGGCCACTTAAAGCCGATATAAAAAATGCCGATATGGCCGTGAATAATATTGTGCTGTTTCTCATGACTGTTCTCCTGTTGACCTATATATAGCCTGTTCCCACAAATTATAAATCTCGAAGGGCTTCTTCGTCAGCGCTTTTTGCAAATTTAGCGAACTTAATAGCCTTGCTAATCTTACGCCTTATTGGATGAACAGGCTGCCACCCTTGATTTGTTGCGTCGATTGACAAAGGCCTCGCAGCTGACACTTCACGTCTCACTTCGATATTAATCCTGCAATTTGGAATGTCGATGAAAATCGTATTATCTTCCTCGATCCAAACTGTGTGAAAGTTTAAACGAAACCACCACAAGCGTGTTGTCGCGAATGTGACATCTGTCTGACTGCAGGATTCTGTGCTTTTCCGTGGTTTTCTGCTGGGCTTCAAATGGCCAACCCATCCATGCGTTTTTGCTTAACTGTTAAAGCGGGCTTCGAGTGCTGCGACCGCCGGCAGAGTCTTGCCTTCAACATATTCGAGGAATGCTCCACCGCCGGTTGAGATATAGCTGACGCCGTCGGCAATATTGAACTGCTCAATGGCAGCCAGGGTATCGCCTCCTCCGGCAATGCTGAAAGCATTGGAAATCTCGATCGCATCAGCTATTGCACGGGTGCCGGCAGCGAAGTTTTCAAATTCGAAAACACCCACCGGACCATTCCAAATCACCGTACCGGCACCCTGGATCATGGCAGCATAGTCAACAGCAGTCAGAGGGCCGATGTCGAGAATCATTTCATTCTCCCGAACTTCGTCAACCGAACGAACATGGGCTTCCGCATCTTTTGAAAAGGAGGTTGCCACAACAACATCTTTGGGAATGGGGATTTCACCGCCCATTTTGTGTGCCTTGCGAATCAAACGCTGGGCCTCATGGATCAGGTCCGGTTCATAGAGTGACCGGCCGACATCATAGCCACTGGCTGCGATAAAAGTGTTGGCTATACCACCACCAACAATTAACTGGTCCACGCGGTTCATTAACGATTCAAGCACGGTCAACTTGGTGGAAACTTTGGCGCCACCCACGATCGCCAGCATTGGCCGTTCCGGTTCGGTCAGTGCGCTTTCAAGTTCGTACAACTCGCGGCTGAGCAGAGGTCCGGCACAAACCGTATCCGCAAATCGAATTACACCCTCGGTAGACGCCTGGGCACGATGGGCGGTGCCAAATGCGTCCATCACAAAGATGTCACACAATGCCGCCATGGTTTTGGCCAGGGCTTCGTCGTTGGCTTTCTCACCTGTATTAAAACGTACGTTTTCACACAGGACCACTTCACCGGCTTGAATATCAATTCCATCCAACCAGTCTTTCTGCAAACGTACCGGACGGTCCAGCAGACCGGACAGCTGTGCAGCCACTGGCGCTAGTGAAAACTCATGCTTGTACCGGCCTTCAACAGGTCGCCCCAGGTGGGACAACAGGATCACGGCAGCGCCGCGATCCAGTGCCATCCGGATGGTTGGCAGCGCAGCCCGCAACCGTGCGTCCGAAGTCACCCTGCCCGCTTGCAGCGGTACGTTGAAATCTTCCCGGATCATGACGCGTTTACCGGTCAGATCCAATTCATCCATACGCAGGAATGACATTGCCAGGACCTCCTGATGCTTATCTGATCGCTAAGCGTTAACCAAAGCGAGGGTTGTATCCAGCATGCGATTGCTGAAACCCCACTCATTGTCGTACCAGCTCAATACTTTTACCAGGTTTCCTTCCATGACCTTCGTCAGGCTGGCATCAAAGATGCAAGAATGTGGGTTGTGGTTAAAGTCGATGGAAACCAGTGGCGCCTCGTTATAGGCCAACACACCTTTCATGCTGCCTTCAGAGGCTGCTTTCATCGCGGCGTTAACCTCTTCAACAGTCGTAGCCCGGCTGGCGGTGAAAGTCAAATCTACGACTGACACATTGATGGTTGGCACACGCATGGAGAAACCATCAAGTTTGCCGTTCAACTCCGGCAAAACCAGGCC
>SMVB01113151.1_pt1 | contig 21208 bp, 18 predicted proteins | sample 2456461 | NCBI WGS metagenome assembly SMVB01 (sample SAMN11095934, study PRJNA526329) | marine sediment metagenome | biome: Marine sediment; feature: Surficial sediment; material: Deep marine sediment; isolation source: Hadal surficial sediment | place: Pacific Ocean | collected 2014-05 | depth...
AGGCAACGAGTTGAACACCGAATTGGATGCGAGATACTCAACAAGATGACCGCGCTCGGGATGCCCGATACGTACTGCGCCGGGTGACTCAGCGACCGGCACAGGGAGGTCAGCGATTTGCCCGGGCCGTGCAACAACGCCCGGCGCCGGCCCGGAACTGCCTCCGGGGCGGCCGTCGTCCTGAATCATCGCGCAAAGCGGGCCGTGCGCCGAGCACCGCCGTGCCGCCTCAAGGGATCATAGACTGCGCTGCCGAGCTCACATTTCTCCTCAGCCAAGTGTTACGGAGAGGAAATAAGAGAAGAAAGCCGCTCGCGCACGGTGGGTTGCTCACCGTCGAGTTGGAGCGAACGCTCGAAAGCTTCACGCGCCTTATCTCTATCGCCGAGGTGCTCGTGACAGTCCCCCAGAGCGTTCAACAACATGACATCGGGCGGACGAATAGCGCGCGCGCGAACAAGATAGGTTGCAGCGGCCTCGTAGTCACGTTTCTGATGGTGAGCAAAGCCGAGTCCGGCCACAATCTCATATCGATTCGGGAACGGCTCCTCGAGAGGGCTCAACAGAGCGAGCGCGTCGTCGGGACGGTTTTCCTTCAGATAGACGTTCGCGAGCATCCATCGAGCCGGCAGGATGCGGTCATTGCCGGATGCCAGAGAATCTTCGAGCGCAGCTTTCGCACCTGCCATGTCCCCAAGATTCCAGAGCTGTTCGCCGCGCATGAAGCTTAGAACGCCCGGAATAAGGGTGTTTACGCCTCGGCGATAAATGAAGCCTGGACGAGAGGCTACCGAGCGCGGAGAAACAGTGAGCTCGGCTGTCTTCGTCGACAGGGTCTCGCCCGATGGTGAGACGAGACGGGCCGTGACCTGCAATCTACCCCCCACCATGTCGTCGAGCACGACGTAATCCACGACGACGCCATTCGAGGGTATCGCGCTCTCGAGCGACCTCAACACCCTGTTGCCATCCGAGAGCTCGAACACGACTTTGTGATCCGGCGACGCCCCGAATGCCTGCGTCACCAAATGGACGGTGTCTCCAATGACAAATAGGTTGTCCGCGGCCGGCTGGAAATGAAGCTTGCCGATTTGGTAGGTTCGAATCTCTGTATCATTCAAGACCTCGTCAACGGACCTGCTCTCGAAAGCGAGGATAACGTCTGTCAGCGCCGGCGCCTGTTTCGTGAATCGCGGAATATGAATATCCGACTCCGCCACCGTGTATTGGGTCGCTACACGGTTTTTCAGGATGACCGTGACGGTGAAATCACCGGGAACTAGTGGAAAATCGTCTCGATAGGCAAAGGGGCTCGAACCGAGCTCCCGCATCTGGCTCGGCGTGAGCTCGATAAATGCCTCTTTGTCGTTCGCGAGCACGAGCGTGCCCTCCCGGCTCCTGACTTCGGTCGTAACATCCAGAGTCGTATAGAACTTGGAATTTTGCTCGTCCGTTTCGAGAGTAAAGTTCTGAGGGTCGATCTCCAGGCTAAAATGGACGAGCGCTGTCCCTGAAGGATCCGCGAGCACGGAGAAAACGCTCCGCGACGGTACATAGTTGAACGAATATTCGGCAGAGACGCGGTTGCCATATTTCATCCACGCTTCGGCGTAATCGGTCCGGATCCTGCGCCTCGGAGACTCTTCGATGCGCGCGATCACTATCTGGCTTCCCATAGAAGGGCTCCCGGTGAGGATGTCGCCAGGCTCGCTCGGATCGTACGATAGAGACGCTTGGGCCAGCTCTAGCGAGATCTTGCGAAGACTCTGTAATGCAGCAACCTGGGCTCCCGCTCCGGAGAGGTTCGCCGAAGCGTTCAGAAGGGCTTGCGGGCCGTCCCCGACGGGGTTGTATAGTCGGAATTCTCCGAAATCGTTCCGTTTAAAAAACAGCAAAGAAAAAAAAGCCGGGACGCCCGTTCCAGACTCGCCCTGATAGAACCAGTGATGCGTCGATACGATCTCGGCATAACCGTCGTAGCGCTGAATGTTTTGAGGCTCACCGAGAATGATGTAGTAGCGCCCTCGGTCTGTCCGCCATCCTTCCCGAAACGTGTCTCTACCGAGAAATTCATCGGCATATTCGAGGCGGCGATAATGCTCCACTCTGAACTCGTTATCAGGCGTGGCCAGGTTGGGATCTCGCTTTTTCCAAAAGGCCTCTATGAAAAAGTTTCTTTCTTCGAGCGACAATAGCGACAAGAACAGGTCTCGTTCTGTATCGGTGATGATGTAGATGACCTCGCGCTCGATCCAGAGCTTGTGCTCGGGGGGCAGCTTGTCGATGCGCTCGTCGGCGGAGGCGAGCGACGCCGCCAGCATTGCGAGGGTTAAGAGTGCTAAAAAATATCTCATCGAGGAACGCCATTCTTACGCGTGGACGAGGGCTTTCCTCTCCAGGCTGATGTTACAAGGTGCTCGATCATCTCATTGCGCGTTCTCAACTTCAAGCGCAAGCCGGGTGGAGGTATCGGTTGTCAGGCTCGATCTCGCTCAGCCTTGAGGCCGCAGCCACGAAGATCGGCGCTCTTCTGGGAAAAGTCCTCCTTGGTCATCTCCCGCGTCTTGCCCCCGCGCGTCGGCAAGTTGGCTTCGATGTTGTCTTTGACCGCGAGGTACCGACTGTAGCCATGGCGCAGAAAGACGAGGCCCATCACGGGCAAAAAGTACTCGTTACTCGCGTAGTTCGAGTTGGCTCGGAGCGTGTCCGCCGCGCCCCAGAGGCGCTTCTCGATCGCTTCGATGTGTTCTAACTGGGGCAACGGGTCACTCCATTCTTCGTCGTTCGATTAGCATGCTGTCGGCACGCCGGAGAGCGAGCGACGCGGGCAATCGGCTGCTCGGATTCCATGCGGTCTCGTGGCGTGCCGCTAAGCTAAGACAATGGGGTCACATCACATTATGCAATGGCCCACCGGGGCGACGCGAACCGCGTGACGTAACACCGCGCGACTAGGCTAGGCTAGAACATAGAATTGACTCGAACCGGTGAGAACGAACAGCCCCACTCGGCCGTCCTCGTCAACATGCGTTTGTAGGTAGGAGAACAGGGACGGTACACGCTGCACTTCATCGAGAATGGCCCCGTCCGGATAGCGCCGCAGGAAACGGCGGGGGGTCCTCGCTCGCGAGCTCGCGAGTATCTAGATCCTCGAGTGAGACCTCTACTAGGGCTTGTCGGGGAACGCGGCGCGCACCAACGTCGTTTTCCCCGATTGCCTCGGGCCAGTTGCGGAACGCTGAAACGTCTGCCTAAGGCCAGCGGGAAAGCTGAACCTTGACTTCCAAGATGCGGTTGTTGCGGCGGATTTTCGCCTTGATGGTCTCTCCCGGCCGTTTTTGCCGGAGGAGCGCCGTCGCCCGCCGACCGGTCGACACGACGCGGCCGTCGAGCTCGAGCAACACGTCGCCCGCTTGCAGCCCGGCGCGCGCGGCCGGCCCGCCATCCTCCACGTAAGAGAAGCGCACGCCCTCGCCGGTGAAGTTGTTGTCGACGCCGATACCGAAGTAGGCGGTCTCGCGCGCGGCCCGACGCCGGGAAACGATGTCGCCGCCGAGCGACACACGGAGCACGGGTCGCTCGTCGCTACGCAGCAAAAAGTCGGAGACGTTGTAGCTGAAACGGAGAACACGCTCCACTCCCTCGTAGTTGACGAATTGGGCATCGTCGGTGGGTTTGTGGTAGTCGCCGTGAAGTCCCGTAAACAGGAATAGTGCCGGCACACCGGCGCGGATGAACGACGTGTGGTCGCTCCCGCCTACGCCCGAGAAGCGGCCTGAATAGGTCAACCCTTCGTCCTCGGCTAGCTTTGCCACAGCTTCTACGAGGCTCGGAACGAGCTCGACGCCTCCGATGAAGATGCGGTTGTGGCGAAGCCGGCCAATCATGTCGAGGTTCACCATCGCAATAGCGTCTTCGAGACGGCGCGTCGGGTTCTCCGTGTAGTGATAGGAGCCGCGAAGGCCGAGCTCTTCACCCGCGAACGCCGCGAAGAGAATGCCGCGGGGACGATGCTCAATGTCGGAAAAGATGCGGGCGAGCTCGAGCATGCCGGCGACGCCGGACGCGTTGTCGTCGGCGCCGTTGTGGATCTGGCCCGTCGCCGTCCGCTCGCGACTCCCCTTCTTACCGAGCCCCAGATGATCGTAATGCGCCCCGATGACGATGTGCTCGCGCGTCCTTCCGTCGGTGGGCGGCAAGTAGGCGAGCACGTTGGACACTTCCACAATCGTGCGCCGGACGTCGATCGAAAGCCGGATCGAGACACCTTCGAGCTCGACGGATCTCGGGGCAAGTCGCTCATCGATACGTTGCTGGAGGTCGCGCAGGTTCAAGCCTTGCGCCGCGAGGATCTCCTCGGCATGCGCCCGGCCGAGATGCATGATGGGCACCGGTACTCCCTCGGCGCCGACGTTTGCTCCGAAAGGCACGAGGGGATCCTCACGATGATGCAGCGGACCGTTCACGATCATGATCGCTGCGGCGCCGTGGTTGATGGCGTTCTCGGCCTTACGAACGAAAGTGGCGTGCCAGCCGTTCTTGTCGAAAGGTCCTCTCTCGAGCGCCTGCCCCGGAACGTAGCGGAGCACCATCACGATCTTTCCCTCGACATCGATCCCGCTGTAATCGTCGTAATCGTGCTCGGGTGCGGTCACGCCGTAGCCGACGAACACGACGGAGGCCGAGACCTCACCGGCGGAGCTGAACGTCATCGGGATGAAATCGGACGGATATTTAAGGGGTCGCTCGCGCTCCGAATATTGAAGCGCGACTTCAGTGTGACGCCCGATCTCTTTGTCGAGCTCGATACGAAACGTCTGGTAAAAACCGTCCCGCTCGCCCGCGGGCTCGAGTCCGAGCTCTTCGAATTGCTGCGCGAGATAGGCCGCCGCTAAGCGAAGGCCTTCGTCGCCATTTCCCCGGCCGGCGAGCTCGTCCGAGGCGAGATATTGGATGTGCTTTTCGAGAGCCCTACGTTCAATCTTGGGTTTCTCAACCGCGTGCAATGAGGCGGCAATAGTGAGTGCCAGCCCGCCGACAGCGGTCACTTCGAGAGCTCGTCTTGCGACGGTCGTCATTATTTAGAGTGAACCTGCAGCCGAGCGCCTCGTCGAAGGGCAGCGACGCTCGATGATCTCTAGATGTGAACTCCGGCTCCCATCGACCAGTATAGGCCGACGCCGCCGTACATCCAAAAGCAATTCATGTCGATCCTTGACCGTCCGGAAAGAGCGGAAGCGGCCTCGGCTCGAGCTCCTCCAGCACTTTCCAACCCCAGCTACGGCGCGTCTCGTCCGGTAAACGCTGATATCGCTCGTGATAGCGCCGCAGGAATGCCGCCGTCGCGGCATTGACGTAGCCGCCACCGCGGATGGGTCCGAACTCCACGTCGTAGCGCGCGGCAATCTCTCCAAAAAGGGCGTCCCGCCGCACTTTCGCGATGATGGACGCGGCGGCGACAGCGACGTGGTGTCGTTCGCCGAAATTGAAGGCCCGCAGATGGGCATAGCGCTGTCGCAGGCGCCCGAAGACTTTCTCGCCATCGGCAATGATCCGTTTGACGGCGACGGTTCGGTCGATGATGTGCGTGGCCGCGATGCGCTCGAGCTCGTTGAGAAGCCCATGGTTGCAATAGCGGTCCACCTCCTCGTGGTCGCATACCTCCACCTGCACGTCTTCCGCAAGGCGGCGGATATGCTCCGCGAGCTCGGCACGCCGCGCGCGCGCTTCCTCCCCCGCCCCGAACGCCTTCGAGTCCACGACCCCGCGCCGGGTCAGCGCTGAAGCGGCTTGAGGTTTGAGAACAACACCCGCCACCACCATTGGACCGAGAACCGGTCCGCGCCCTGCCTCGTCGATGCCGAGAATCACGGCCCTATGCTTTCTCATCAGGGGCACCGCTTGCAACGATAAACGTAACCGGCTAAAAGTATGAGCCAACTCACAAGGGTTCCAACGAGAATCGAAGGAGACTCTCGAATATGAGTCGGTCGGAGACAAAAGGACAGGGCGTCTACAACGTGGTGGTCATTGGTGCTGGCACAGCGGGTCTCGTCACGGCGGCGGGGACGGTCGGGCTCGGTGGACGCGCCGCGCTCATCGAGGCCAAGAAGATGGGAGGCGATTGCCTGAACTACGGATGCGTTCCGTCCAAGGCGCTGATCGCCTCCGCGAAGCTCCTCGCGCGCATCCGCCACGCCAAGAAGATGGGTCTCGGGGAGATGGAGCCCTCCTTCCGGTTCGAAGACGTCTTTGCGCGCATGCGCGAGCGGCGCGCCAAGATCGAGCCGAACGACTCCGTCGAGCGGTTCGAAGGCCTAGGGGTCGACGTCTTCCAAGCGCGCGCGAAGTTCGTCTCACCTCATGAAGTGGAGCTCGATGACGGCACGCGGCTGAAAGCCCGAAATTTCGTTGTCGCGACCGGGACAACGGCCCTCGTGCTCCCCATCCGGGGGCTCGACACCGTGCCCTATTATACGAATGAGACGATCTTCGACGAGATGCCGACGGCGCCTGCCTCGATGATCATTCTCGGTGGAGGGCCGATCGGGTGCGAGTTCGCACAAGTCATGAGTCGGCTCGGCGTTCGCGTCAAGCTCGTGGAGCTTCTCCCCCGGCTTCTTCCTCGAGACGACGCCGATGCGAGCGGACTCATAACAAGGCGTTTCGCCGACGAAGGCATCGAAGTCTTGACGGGCACGAAAGCCACGCGCTTCGAGCACAAAGACGGCGTCACCCTCGCGACCGTCGAGAACGCGAGCGGAGAGCACGAGCTACAAGCCGAAGCTTTGCTCGTCGCCACGGGCCGGAAGGCCAATGTCGAGAACCTCGGTCTCGAGGAGGCAGGCGTCGCCTACGATCGCCGCGGCGTCACCGTCGACGAGACGCTCACCACGTCGCAGTCTCACATCTTCGCCTGTGGGGACGTCGCTGGGCCCTACCAGTTCACGCACACAGCGGACTACCAGGCGCGCGTCGTCGTACGGAACATTCTCATCCCCTGGCCCTGGTTCAAGTCGAAAGCCGACTACACCTGGGTGCCTTGGGTGACCTATACCGACCCCGAAGTCGCGCAGTGCGGCCTCACGGAGGACGAAGCCAAGAAGAAAAACGTCGCCTACGACGTCTTCCGCTTCGACTGGGAGGATTTGGACCGCGCCATCACCGACAGCGAAACGACGGGCTTCGTCAAAGTGCTCACCAAGAAAGGTACGGACCGAATCCTCGGAGCCACCGTTGTCGGCGTTCATGGTGGCGACGTCATGCACGAGCTCCTCGTCGCGGGCAAACACGGCATCGGGCTCTCGAAGCTTTCCGGAACGATCCACGCCTATCCGACACTATCGGCTTGCGTGCAGCGCGTCGCCGATGCGTACCAGAAAACGAAGCTCACGCCCACGGTTGCGAACATCTTCAAATGGCTTTACAAACGGAGGCGCGCCTGATGGCGGTCAGGAAATATCTGAAGGTCGCGATCGTCGTGTTGGCGGTCGCCGCGTTCGTTCTCGCCGCGCGACAGCTGCCGATCGAGAATTGGCTCGAATCTCTCAATGCCTCGGTCGCGGATCTAGGTGTTTTCGGCATGGTCATCTTCGCGCTCGTCTATGCGGCAGCGACCGTGCTGATGGTCCCGGGCTCGCTTCTCACCCTCGCCGGCGGCGCGGTGTTCGGACTCGTTCCCGGTTTCGTCACGGTCTGGAATGGCGCGACCCTTGGCGCCGCGCTCGCCTTTCTCGTCTCGCGCTTTCTCGCACGCAAACGGGTCGAGGCGTGGATTCAAGAGAAGCCGTCGTTCCGCGTCATCGACAAAGCCGTCGCCAAAGAAGGCTGGAAGATCGTCTTTCTCACACGGCTATCGCCGGTCTTCCCGTTCAACTTTCAGAACTACGCTTACGGTCTGACGAGCGTGCCCTTCTGGCACTACGTGCTCGCCTCGTGGACGGGCATGATCCCCGGCTCGTTTCTCTATGTTTATTTCGGAACCCTCGGGCGAAGCGGGCTCGAAGCCGCGTCGGGCACAGCGAGCGAGCAAACGCTGAAGCTCGCACTGCAGATCGTCGGCCTTCTCGCGACCCTCGCGGTGACGGTGCTCATTACGCGCACGGCGAAAAGAGCGCTGAACGAAGCCGGCGTTTAGCCCGCCGACGCGCCCATATGCTCGGCATGGAGCTCGGAATTCAGCCTCTTCATGCGCTTACGGGCCTCGCGAAGCAGACGCTCGTTCACGGATCTTCCGAGCGCCACACACAGGTATTTCCAGAACGTCAGGGCGCGTTCGTCGTCCTTTACTGGCTCGACCGGGTCAGCGGCCCTCGTTTCCCGCTCGAAAGCCTCGATCTCCTGGGGCCCCAGCCGGGGCAGCGGCCAGAGTCGGCGTATCGCACCGAGGCACGCGAGCCACCGGGGAGCCAGATCTTCGGAGAGTAGGTCCGACACCGCCTCGTCCTCCAAGTCCGATGGACGAATGTCGTGTCCAAGGAGCAACGCGTCCCGAACCACGTTTCGACCTTCCGTGGCGTCGTCGAGCTCGTAGAGAGTGTTGGCAATCCACACGACGTATTCTGGATGCCATCGAATGAGCTCGGCAGGGCTCTCGAGCAAGAAGAGCCGCTGAAAGAAAGCGTGGCGCGCCTTCATGAAGCGCTGGCCACCACCATCGAGCTCCCGGGCGATGTTTTCCCAGCCTGAGAGTCTCTCGCCGGGCTCGAATGGGCGCTCCCAAAAATCGGCGCCGAGCCTTTTCAGATAGCCGAGCCCAGGCGGCACAGCGCCGTCTCCGTAGAGCTGCTGGAGCCTGTCTTTGACCTCGAGCGCCTTGCGGTAATCCGCGCCGTGGAGGGCTTGTTCGAGCTCGCCGATCATGAGGACTCGGTCTTCGAACAGGAACATTTGTTGTGAGAAATCTTTCTCAAGAGGTGACGGTGGCCGACGCGATTTCTCGACGCGAGGTAGCCGGAGCTCGAAGGCATCGAAGAGCGGCTTTTGACGGGAGCGAGGACGATTCATCTTAGAGTTACTTTTTCGGATTCTACACACCTTCCCCGTCTGCTACCATTTGGCCGACCCGTTCGAGGAGGTGTGCCAGTGGAGATCACGTCGGTCAAATTCATGCTCATGGCCCAGGACATGGCGCGCGCGATCCGTTTTTATCACGCTGTCATCGGACTCGAAGTGAAGTTCGAATCGCCCGAGTGGACCGAGCTCGCCTACGGAGACGCCATCGTCGCCCTTCACGGAGGTGGCAAAGGAGAGTTGCGCACCACCGGATTGGGCTTCCAAGTGAAAGATATCCGCGCCGCCTGCCGCGAGGTGGAAGCCGGAGGCGGGAAAATCGCCTCGCCGCCGATGGAGCGACCGGGCGAGCCGATCATCCTTGCCGAGGTCGTCGACACCGAAGGCAATCAGTTCTCGCTCACCGAGTACCGCGCCCCTAGCGCTTAGTAGTTAGTCGTCGGCGTGGGTCTCGAGCGACTACTTAGAGAAGATGCGGGACGCGTTCGAGTCCATCGTCCACGACGAGGCGCCGTTCGTGCTCACGGACGGCAATCGCGAATACAAGTTCGGAAGGCTTCACGATCCTGACACGCGATGCGCAACTGACCCAGTAGTCACGCCTCGGGCGGTAGCGTCGGCGGACGCGGCACGGCGCTCAGCCAGCGCTTTTTGCGAGGCTTTTCGCTACCGGGCCTTTCCAACCCTTTCTTGCCGCCGTGGATCAAGCGGAAGCGTGGCGGGGACGCGCGCGGCGCGCACGCGTCGCAGAAATCCTGCCACTTGTCCGTGGGGCTCGAGCAGAATCGACAAGAACCGAACATGAGCATGACTCCAAGTTGATGATTATAAATGGGTTCAAGAAACTGTCCGGTGGGGGGCCAATAGCCTCGAGACCCGAGCTGAGACTAACTCGAAACGTAGCTCGGGTTCAAGCGGCCCGGGGAAAGCGCCTCCACGACCGCGGTGAGCGTCTCACCGCAATCGGCCTGGACCTTCACATCAAGCTCGCCATCCGCGCGGGTTTTTCCGAGATTCACCATCACGACGGGAATCTGGTTTTGCGCCGCGCGTTTCACGAATCGGTAGCCCGACCAGACCATCAGCGAAGACCCGACAACCAAAAGCGCGTCAGCCTCATCAACACAGGTCATTGCTTCGGTCACGAGATCGCGAGGCACCGATTCCCCGAAGAAGACGACGTCGGGCTTCAAGACCCCGCCGCAACGCGCGCAATCGAGCGTACGAAAACGCTCCAGCTCCAGAGCGGCAGTATCAGTCTCGAGATCGGCGTCTCCGTCAGGCGCGAAGGCAGCTGCTTGCGCTCGAAAGGCGGGGTTCGCCTCGAAAAGCCGGTCCTGAAACTCGATCCGGGGGCGCACGTCGTCACAATCGACGCAACGAACGCGGTCGATCCGTCCATGAAGATCGTTGACGTTGCGGCTTCCCGCCTTCTGGTGAAGGCCATCCACGTTTTGCGTGATGAGATAGCGAAGTGCGCCGTACCCTTCGAAATGCGCGAGAGCTCGATGAGCGGCGTTCGGGCGAGCTTTATCGACGAGGCTCCACCCCACCATGCTACGTGCCCAATAGCGCCGCCGAGCCTTCTCGCTTCCGAGAAAGGTTTGGTAGCGCATCGGCGGATTCCGCTTCCACTCGCCATCATCGTCGCGATAATCGGGAATCCCGGACGCGGTGCTACAGCCAGCACCCGTGAGCGCCACGAGCCGCTCGGCGCGCGCGATGACCTCGGTCAAAGCGTGGAAGGCATGGAGGTCTTCACCGCCGCGGGCTAGACTAGAGCTCGACCCTATGATGTGGCGCCTCACTTTGCTCGTTCCCATGCTTATCGCGAGCTCCGCCGGTGCGCAGCCTCAAAGCGAGGCTCCGGACATCTGGGTCGAGCTCAAACAAAATATGCACGCGCTCCGAGTCGCGATTCCCGAGCTCTCGGCAGCGAGCCCAGATGTGCGCGCCGACACGGCAGAGGTATCTCGCATAATGTTCGATGATATCTCTTTTGCGGCGGTTTTTCGGATCGTGGACCCGAAGCGGTACAAGCTCGTGAAAACGCTCTCCGCCGGCTTCGACTATCACGGCTGGGAATCCATTGGCAGTGACATCGTGATTACCGGAACGGTGTCGCGGGAAAACCAAACGCTTCGCGCTGCCATCCACGTTCACGCCGTGAAAAACGAGAAGACCGCCTTCTCGACCGTTTACACGGAGTATCGAGGCTCGACGCGCAACCTCGCGCACAACGTTGCCAATCGCATTTTGGCCCAGTTCGGTCTCGTCGGGATCGCGACGACCGACATCGTCTTCGCGAGCAATCGGGACTCGAAGACCGGTAGCAAGAACCTGTGGATGATGGATTACGACGGCTTCGGCCAACATGCGATCACGCGCAACCGCTACCTCGATTTTCAGCCCCGCTTCAGCCCGGACGGAGCGAAGCTGAGCTTCTTGTCCTACCCGAAGAAAAACGCACCTCCCGTGCTCGCGATCCACGGCGAGGGGCCCCTTCTCGAAGGTCCGGGCATGCTGTTCTCGGCCTCTTGGTCCCCCGACGGAAAACGCATCGCCTTTTCGTCGACGCGCGACGAAGCGGGTAACGCCGAGATCTACGTTATGAGTCGTGATGGGACGGCTATTCGTCGATTGACCCATCACCCCGGCATCGACGTCTCGCCGAGCTGGTCCCCGACTGGAAGAGAGCTCGTCTTCACGTCCGAAAGGACCGGGTCGCCGCAGATCTTTGTGATGGACGCCGAAGGCTTGAACCTGCGCCGACTCTCGCGTGGGGGATCGTATAACGCCGAGCCCTTCTGGTCCCCGTCCAAGATTCACCAAGAGATCGCCTATGCGTCGCGCGTCGAAGGACGCCGGTTCGACATCGTTGTCTACGACCTCGCAAACCGACAATTGCGCCAACTAACGTCTCAGTCCGGGATGAACGAGGGCGCGAGCTGGTCTCCCGACGGACGCCATCTCGTCTTCACATCCACCCGCACCGGCGAACCGCAGGTCTTCATCATGAATCGAGACGGAGCCAACCAGCGGCAACTCACCTTCAAAGGCGCAAACACCACCCCAAGCTGGTCTCCGCTAAAGCGCAAATAGTCTCTAACGCTAGCCAGGTAAACCTGAAAGCGTTTGAACCGCAGAGGCGCAGAGGACGCAGAGGAAAATCCGGGATTTTTTAAAATCCTCGATTCTGACGGGTTAGAGGCTAACGCGAGCCTCCCGGATACGCTTTTGGAGCAAGAACAATATTGAGATAGGAGCCTGGGAAATCCAGCGACAAACGTTTCCTCTCATCTCCTTTTCTTGTTTTTTCTTTTCTTTGCGACTTGCAACTTTGCGACTTTGCGTTACGCTTTCCTTAATCAAAAGAGATGAAATCTACATTAAAACCCTCCCCTGGCGCCGGTCGCCCGATATAGAGATAGTCTCAGACTAGCGCGGCACCGCTCGCCGGGCTGTTAACTAATACGCAACGCAATTCCCATGGGAAGAATATCGAGCTACCTCCGCGTCGGGTTTCTGCTGTTGATCCTCAACAGCGGCTATCTACTCTCCAGAAACGAGGCGTCCATATTCTACGCGGCCAATGTGCTGTTTCACGTCTTTCTCGCCCTCGGCCTCACCGGGCTCGCCATCTACGTCTACCGGCGTCTTCCGAAGAGCACCTTGATCCACATCGTCCTCGGTGCGAGCGCGCTCACGGGTGTAGCGCTCGTGGTTCTCGGAGCGGGCACGGCGACGCGCCCCCTTCTTCTCGCGCACATAGCCGTCGCCTCGCTCGCCGCCGCCGCCGTCGTCGTCGCGCTCTCGAGCAAGCTTGCCGTCATCGTTCTCGGACTCGCCGCGCTCCTGCCTCTTGCCACGATCCTGCGGAACAGACTGACGCCTCCGCCCACACTCAATGCTGCGCTTGCGCCGATCTCGATGGAGGGTGAAGCCATGGGCGGCGCGAGCGGGCCTTTTTTTTCCGTCTTCGGCCGAGACACTCGACGGTGCGACCATCCCGGCCGAGTTCTTCATGGGAAGTGAAGAATGCGGGCGCTGCCACACCGACATTTACGATCACTGGGAAAGCTCCGCCCACCGCAAAGCCTCGTTCAATAACCAGTGGTACCGAAAGTCCATCGAGTACATGCAAAGCGCCGTCGGAACGGAACCGTCCAAGTGGTGCGGCGGCTGCCACGATCACGCGCTCTTGTTCTCCGGCATGATGGACACGCCCATCGAGGAAATCATCGACCGGCCCGAGGCGCATGCCGGCCTCTCGTGCACGTCGTGCCACTCCATCGTGCGCGTAAAGAACACGATGGGAAATGCTGGCTTCGTCATCGAATATCCACCACTCCACGATCTCGCGACGAGCGAGAATCCCGTCATCCGAGCGCTCCACGACGTGCTCTTGCATCTCGACCCCGAACCCCACCGGGAAACGTTTCTGAAGCCTCTTCACACGGGCGATAGCTCGGCCTTTTGCTCGACCTGTCACAAAGTCCACCTCGACGCGCCGGTCAACCACTATCGCTGGATTCGCGGCTTCAATAGCTATGACAATTGGCAAGCGAGTGGCGTCTCCGGCGAAGGTGCGCGATCGTTCTACTACCCCGACACGCCGAAAACTTGCACCGATTGCCACATGCCGTTCGTCCCGGGCTACGATCCGGCCGCGCCGTCAGGTCTCCTGCGATCGCACCGCTTTGCCGCGGCCAACACCGCGATTCCGACCGCCTATGGGGACGACGCGCAGCTCGAAGCCACCCGAGACTTTCTTCAAGCAGGGCAAGTGACCGTCGACCTTTTCGCGCTCGTGCGCTCAGACGAGCCCGAGGCCGAGCAAGAGCTCGGCTCTCGAGCCCAGCGCCAGCTCGCGAGCACCTTCGCCGTCGGTGAGGAAGCCGCGATGGCCATCCCCGGCCGCCTGGTGCCGCTAGGCGTCACCGAAGAAGTGATCGCCCCTCTCGATCGAGCGCAGCCGTCGGTGATGCCGGGCGAGTCGGTGCGCATCGACGCCGTGGTACGCACCCGCAACGTCGGGCATTTCTTCCCCGGCGGCACCGTCGACGCGTTCGACGTATGGGTCGAGCTGAAGGCCGTGGATAACGAAGGCCGTACCATCTTCTGGAGCGGCTACGTCGACGATGACGGAAAAGGCCCGGTCGAGCCCGGCGCGCATTTCTATCGATCGCTACTGCTCGACGCCAAAGGCCAGCCCATCAACAAACGGAATGCGTGGGCGGCGCGCTCGGTCCTCTACGTCCAGCTCATAGCACCTGGCTCCGCCAACACCGTCCGCTTTCGACTCCAAGTGCCCGAAGAGGTGGGCTCGGAGATTCGGCTCGAAGCGAAGCTGAACTATCGCAAGTTCGCGTGGTGGAATACGCAGTGGGCCTATGCCGGGGTGCGTGAAGCAGGCGTTACGCTCGCACCCGACTACGACACCGCGGAGTGGAGCTTTACCGGCCCGCTCGACAACGTGTCCGGCCCCCTCAAAGCGATCCCGGACGTGCCCATCGTCACGATGGCGAGCGCCTCGGTCACGCTCTCCGTCTCGGCGAGCGGCGCTTCGGCGCCTGTCTATAGAGCCCCCGTTCATGATGATGCCTTGCGTTTCAACGATTATGGGATTGGCTTGCTGCTTCAAGGCGATCTCAAAGCGGCCGAGAAAGCTTTCATCACCGTAACCGAGCTCGATCCCGACTACGCCGATGGATGGGTCAACGTGGCGCGCGTTCGTGTCCAGGAGGGTGACCCCGACGGCGCGCAAGTCATGCTCGACGAAGCTTTGGCGCGCGCACCCAACTTGGCCAAAGCTCACTACTTCTATGGATTGACGCTGAAAACCCAAGGGCTCTACGACGAAGCCCTCACCCATTTTCGGCGAGCCGCCCAGTCTTATCCGAAGGACCGCGTCGTGCGGAACCAGATCGGGCGTCTCCATTTTTTGAAACGGGAGTTCGAGCTAGCGGTGGAAGAGCTTCAGCAGACCCTTCGCATCGACCCCGAAGACCTCGAAGCGCATTACAACCTCATGCTTTCCTATCAGGGAATCGGCAATACGGAAAAGGCCGAGCTGCATCGAGAGCTCTATCTCCGTTTCAAAGCCGACGAAGCAGCGCAGTTCATCACGGGTGACTACCGCCGAGACCACCCCGAGGACAACAACGAACGTCTACCCATCCACGAGCACAGGAGCTCCTGGCCTTGAAATCGCACGTTCTTTTTTTCTCACTCTTGCTTCTACCCCGAGCGAGCGTCGGCGCCGAAGTTCACTTCACCGACATCACCGAGGAAGCGGGCATCACCTTCGTTCACGAGAACGGCGCCACCGGCAAGAAATACTTGCCCGAGACCATGGGAAGCGGCGTCGCCTTTTTCGATTTCGATGGCGACGGCGACCAGGACTTGCTCTTCGTGAACAGCATGAGCTGGCCCCAAGGGCCGACGACATCCGCTCTCTACCGCAACCGGGGTGACGGCTCGTTCGAAGACGTGACCGCGGGCTCCGGCTTCGATCGCGCGGTCTACGGGATGGGCGTCGCGGTCGGCGATTATGACGGTGACGGCGACCGGGACGTCTATATCACCGTGCTCGGTAACAACCTCTTGTTCCGTAACGACGGCGACGCCAAGTTCACCGAAATCGGAAAAGATGCCGGCGTCGACCACGACGGGTTTGGCTCGAGTGCGACCTGGCTCGACTACGACAAAGACGGCGACCTCGATCTCTTCGTGCTCAACTATGTTCAGTGGTCCATCGAAGAGGATCTCTTCTGTGCGCTCGACGGCAAGAACAAGAGCTATTGCACCCCCGAATCTTACGAAGGCGCGAGCGCGGTTCTCTATCGCAATGACGGCGGAGGAAAGTTCACCGATGTGACCAAAGCTTCAGGGCTCGAAAATCCACGCGGCAAGGGACTCGGCGTGGCGGTGTTCGATTTCGATCTCGATGGCTGGCTCGATATCGCGGTCGCCAACGACACCCAGCCCAACTATCTCTATCAGAACAAGGGCAACGGAACCTTCGAAGATATCGGCGTGCTCTCCGGGATTGCGTTCGCCGAAAATGGCGCCGCGCGTGGCGCGATGGGGATCGACGCCTCCGACTACGACGCGAGCGGCCGACAGAGCCTCGTCATCGGCAATTTTTCGAACGAGATGCTATCGCTCTACCACAACGAAGGGCGCGGCTTTTTCATCGACCAGGCGCCTGTCTCCGAAATCGGCCGCGCGAGTCTCTTGACCCTGTCTTTCGCCTCGTTTTTCTTCGACTACGACCTCGACGGGCGCGAGGACATCTTCGTTGCGAACGGGCACGTCGAGAGCGACATTCACAACGTTCAGCAGCGCGTGAGCTACGCGCAGCCGCCGCATCTGTTCAAGAACGTGGGCGATGGCCGTTTTCGCGAAGTCACCGAGGAGATGGGCGAGCGCTTCGCCCTCCCGATTGTCGGGCGCGGCGCAGCCTATGGCGATATCGATGGCGACGGCGATCTAGACCTCGTGGTCACGACGAGCGGAGGGCCACCGCGGCTATTCCGAAACGACGGAGGGAGCTCGAACAACTGGATCGGATTCCGGCTTCGAGGCACGACGTCCAACCCGGAAGCCATCGGCGCGTTCGTGCGGGTCACAGCGGCAGGGCGCACCGAGACGCGGATGGTCAAGAGCGCTTCTGGCTATTGCTCCCAGAGCCAGCTTGCCGTCATCGTCGGGCTCGGCGCCGCCGAAAAGGCCGACAAGGTCGAGATCTCCTGGCCGTCGGGCGCCACGCAAACCATCGACGCGCCGGAGTCGAGGCGCATCCACGAGATCACGGAGCCCTAGTCCTCGGTTGCGCTCGTGGAGACTTCAGTGATACCTCTATGGGCGGGTTGGAACTGGTGTCTGTTACCGCGAGACGAGTCGATTTTGCCGACGGCTACCCCGTACGGCTCCAGGCCGCTCTGCATGGCGGTTCGGGCCGGCTGATAACCCTTTCTGAAGGTGGCGCTTACGTGGCAACGCCCCTGGCCTTGCTCCATCACGCCCAGCTTCGCCTGGGCATCCAGATTCCGGAGCTCAGGCGAACCGTGGAGGTGGAGGCCATCGTGGCCTGGGAGAACCGCGGCGAAGAACGGCCCTCGATGCAACCGGAAGGCTACGGGATGCGGTTCATCAGCATTCCCCGGCCCTCCCGCGAAGCGATCCGGTGGTTACTGAGCAAGAACGAGCGAGAGCGATTGGCGAAAGACCTGTCGACGACCCAAGCGCTATCTCCGGCCGACGTACAAGCGGCGACGGAGCACGCCGAGCAACGGGCCACCCGCGCGCAAACCAACACCGGTCGATCCCTCAGCGAGATGATGACTCAAACGCTGACGGCGCTCGAACCAGAAGAGGAGCGGTCGCCCTATCCACTGAAAGCGGCTTCCATAAAGCGGCGGGTCTTTCCGTCGACGCCGGGAGTCTTCATCCTGTCTTACGACCGGACGATGGACGCGCGCGTCGGAAGGGCGGACAAGGACCTACGCGCCGCTCTCTTGGAGTTTCGCGATCGATATGCCTATTTCCACATCGAGGTCGTCTTTCCGCGCAAGGAGCGTTTCGAGCGCGAATGCGAGCTGTACCATCGGCTGGGCGGCGAGCGAGGTCAGCTCGACAACGAGCTCCATCCGCTGCCGCCCCCGGGGCCGCAGCTGAAGTGCCCTGTCTGCGTCAAATCGTGATCGCACCTTCCGAAGCGGAGGCCACGAGCTTCACGTATTTGGCGAAGACCCCCGTCTCGTAGCGCGGCTTCGGAACGGCCAGCTCGGAGCGGCGCGCTTCGAGATCGGCATCCACATCGAGGCGGCGCGCCTCTACATCGAGTGTGATCGTGTCGCCTTCGCGCACGAGCGCTATCGGTCCTGAATCGGCCGCCTCGGGAGCAATATGGCCCACCATGAAGCCGTGGGTTGCTCCACTAAAACGGCCATCCGTGATGAGCGCCACCGAATCCCCGAGACCTTGCCCGACAAGAGCGGCGGTGACACCGAGCATCTCTCGCATGCCGGGACCTCCCTTGGGACCTTCGTAACGAATGACGACGACGTCGCCCGCCTGGATCTTCTTGTCCTGCACCGCCGCGAAAGCGTCTTCTTCACTGTCGAAGACCCGGGCAGGGCCCGAGTGCTTCACGCGATCGTGACCCGCGAGCTTGACCACGGAGCCCTCCGGGGCGAGCGAGCCCCGAAGGATGGCAATGCCACCTCGCGGCTTGATCGGATTGTCGAGCGCTTTGATCACTTCTTGGCCTTCGGTCTCATCCGCCGAAGCCGCTTCTTCACGAAGCGTCTTGCCGGTCACAGTGATTGCGTCTTTCAGAAAACCGCCATCGAAGAGGCGTTTTGCGAGTAGGCGCAAGCCGCCCGCCCGATCGACATCCGGCGCGGTGAAGCGGCCGCCGGGCTTCAAGTCCGCGATAACGGGCGTAGCCGCCGAGATGCGGTCGAAGTCGTCAATCGAGAGCTCCACCCCCGCTTCCCGCGCAATCGCGAGCAAGTGAAGCACCGCGTTCGTCGAGCCAGCGGTCGCTGCCAAGGAAACGATCGCGTTTTCGAGCGCCGTGCGGGTGATGATTTGCCGCGCGCTCACGCCTTCGTTGACGAGCTTCATCACGAGCTCGCCGCATCGGAAGGCGGCGGGTCCTTTGCGCTCGTCGAGCGCAGGGATATCGTTCGCGCCCATGGGCGAGATGCCGAGAAGCGTCATGGCGGTGGACATCGTGTTCGCCGTGAACTGGCCTCCACACGCACCTGCGCCGGGACAGGCAACGTCCTCGAGATCGTGCAGCTCTTTTTCCGTCATGGTGCCGGCAGCGCACGCCCCGACGGCTTCGAAGACATCCTGGATGGTGACGTCTTTGCCTTGATAGCGACCGGCCAGAATCGAGCCGCCGTAAAGCATGAGCGACGGGAGATCGAGCCGCGCGAGCGCCATGACCGTTCCAGGTATGGTCTTGTCGCAACCCGAGATGGCGACGACACCGTCGAGGATGTGGCCGCTCACGACGAGCTCGATCGAATCCGCCACGATTTCGCGCGAGACGAGCGAGGCGCGCATGCCCTCCGAGCCCATCGTAATCCCGTCCGAGATGGTGATCGTGTTGAACTCGAGCGGCGTTCCTCCCGCGGCGCGGATGCCGTCTTTCACGTACACCGCGAGATCGCGCAGATGAAGGTTGCACGGCGTGAGCTCTGTCCAAGTGTTGGCCACACCGATGAGAGGACGTTCGAGGTCCTCGTCGGTGAGACCCATTGCTTTGAACATGGCCCGCGCGGGCGCTCGAGACATGCCTTTCTTGATCGCATCGCTTCGCATTTTTTTCTTGTCTCCAGTTGCAACTAGCCCTGCGGCATGCTTCTATCACAAACGCTCATGCGATTCATGGTCTTTGGCGCCGGCGCTTTGGGAAGCCTCGTAGCCGCACGCCTATCTTCCGTTCACGAGGTCACTCTCGTCGGTCGTCGCGAGCACGTTCTCGCCATCCGTGCATCCGGCCTGCGTGTAACGGGGCGCACGGAGTGCGTCGCGACGACGATCGAGGCTGTCACGGAACCGACCGAGACACCACCCGACGTCGTGCTCGTCACCACAAAATCCTATGGGACGGCCGGAGCGGTCGAAGCTCTCGCACGGTTCTCGAAACAGTCGATATTCGTGTCGCTCCAAAACGGTCTCGGGAACGAAGAGATTCTCGCGGAACGGGCTGAGAACGTTCTCGGCGCCGTGATCAATCAAGGTGTGACGTTCTTGGAGCCAGGCGCCGTCTATCACGCTGGCGAAGGCGAGACCGAGCTCGGAGCCTTTCAGGGAACGGAGCCCGGTGATGCCGAACGTGTCGCCGCTGCATTTCGCGAGACGGGTCTAGAAGCGCGCGCGGTCGACGACATCCGCTCCAGAATCTGGCTCAAAGTCATCCTCAACGCCGCCGTGAACCCGCTCACGGCGCTGCTCGCAAAGCGCACGGGCGAGCTCATTGGCGACCCCGCCCTCGAAAGCGCCATCCGCCTCATCGTTCACGAGTCCGTCGCGATCGCGAACGCCGCGGGCGTAGCGCTCGAAGAGAATACCGTCCTCGAGAAAATATGGAGCGTCGCGCGCGCGACTAAAGACAACAAATCGAGCATGTTACAGGATCTTCAACGAGGGCGGCGGACTGAGATCGACGCCATCAACGGAGCGCTCTTGGACCGCGCGCGCTCGCTCGGAGTCGCCGCCCCCCAAAACGAGCTATTATTTCACCTAGTTCGAGCCGCCGGAGGGAACAAAACGCCACGTCCAACGTAACAACGGAGTTCAGCCGCGCCTAGGGAAGGAGTGCCCATGAGCCCGGAACGTCGTCGCCAGTCGATCCCGCGACTGGTCTTGGTGCCTGCCCTAGTCACCCTCGCGCTCACCCAGCTTCGACTTACCGGAGACCTGCTCGGCTGGTCCGAGATGGGGCTGCCTTTCGAGATCGCGTGGCTCGTTCCTCTCTTTGGCGCCTATTTTGCGCTCCATCTGCGGAGAGTAGACGACGCCACACCGAGCGCGGCACGCGTGCTCCGCGGCACACTTCTCCCTCTCGCGCTCTTCATCGCCGGGCTCATCCTGCTGCGCCCAACGTCCGGTGGGATGGGGCTTTTGTCGCTCATCGCCATCGTCCTCGTGCAACGGAATTGGCCTAGACTCGGAAACGCTCTCCTCACTTACGCGTTCGCCGCGCGCCTTCCGGTGATCGTCACGATGCTCGCCGCCACCCTCGGCCGCTGGGACACGGTCTTCGATGTGTCACCCTACAACGCGCTCGCGGGCACGCTGCCACAGCTGACGGTCTGGCTCGCGTTCACCGTCGTCGCGGGCAGCGTAGCAGCGTCGGTCGCCCTCGCCGTGCGCGAACGATACCGCGCCGACCAAACGAAGCCGTTTCCTGGCTCCACCGCTCCGGGCTAACCACCGATCGGGGGGGGCCGAAAGCGCTTCCACTTCCCGAGGTCTCACCCCTCTTGCTCTAGACTCAAGTTCCGTAGCGAATGAACCCACTGACAGTGTGAATTCCTAATGATTACGCGTCTTTAGGGGCGCCAACAGGCTAATTTCGGGTACAATATGTAGGCATGTAATAAGTGGTTGTTATGTTGTTTCATATGACTTAATAGGCTATTATGGTGGGCATGCACATCCACATCATCCC
>SMVB01120291.1_pt1 | contig 21195 bp, 18 predicted proteins | sample 2456461 | NCBI WGS metagenome assembly SMVB01 (sample SAMN11095934, study PRJNA526329) | marine sediment metagenome | biome: Marine sediment; feature: Surficial sediment; material: Deep marine sediment; isolation source: Hadal surficial sediment | place: Pacific Ocean | collected 2014-05 | depth...
ACGGGGGCGGCACCCGATGGACCTCTACGTGAGGGGGAGTTACCTTGCCGCCGTTGAGCGGGTGGCAGCTTCGCAGCCTTTCCTTTCATGGACAACCGACTCACGAGGTGGAATGATCGTCAGGCCGAGAACGCACGAATGAATCCGAAGAAGCAGGCTTGGCAGTCCCTGGATCCGGCCGCTGGGAGTCTGCCGAAGGAGATCGAGTCTGCCCTCGTTGACGCGGATTCTCTCCCGGCCTTCGTCGTCATTCTCGTCGATTCTGAAATCGATCGTGAATGGGGTGCGCAGGCGACCCTGGCAGTGGCCAGGAATTGGGCGGCATCCGGACACCGAGTGATTCTCGCGGACGGGTGCCTCGATCATCCAATTCTCCACGAGACCGTGGGGGTAGAGAACGGTGAGGGTGTGTCTGACATGGTGCTCTATGGAGCATCGGCTCAACGAATCGCGGGACGTATCGAGGAACGCTTGATGCTCGCTCCCACCGGGACACCGGTGGTGGAGGTCGCCGCGATTCTGGAGCACGTCAAGTGGGACATGATGATCAGCGGGTGTCGGGAGGCGAAAGCCACCCTCGTCTTTCACGTGTCGACGGGCACGCCGGGTGCGAACGCGATGACCGCGCGAGCCGAGCAGGTTTTGGTGCTCGCTCCAGAATCCAGGGATATCGATGCTCTCCTGGGGGATGCGTCGGGTCGGGTTATCGCCGTCTTGGGCCCGGTGAACGGGGACACTCCTGCCGTGGCGATTGGGGGAGAAGCCGGTGTTGGTGCGGTCGTTGAGGAGGTGGCCGTCCCCCCTGAGGCAGAGGCCCTTGAGGTAACGGTGCCCGAAGTAGAGGTCCCTGAAGCAGAGATCTCTGAGGTTGCGACTCCTGAGGTAGCGGTCCCTGAGGCAGAGATTTCTGAGGTTGCGACTCCTGAGGGAGCGGTGCCTGAGGAAGAGGGTCCGGAGGTTTCGGTGCCTGACGCCATCGTACCTGAGGTGGAGATTTCTGAAACGCCCGTGCCCGAAGTAAACGTACCGGAGGTAGCGGTACCTGAGGACGACGGGACGCCTGCCTTCACGGTCGATGATGTTCCGGAGGTGCCCTCCAGCTCGGGTGTGGAAGGTGAGAGGCCTGAAGCCTTCAGCGTTACCGGCATGGAAGGCGAACAATACGAAGCGGGCGACTCGCCGAGGGTCGGGGTGGAGCCGGTGGATCTGGACTCCGGAGGGGATCTGGGGGTGGCGGGTGGGGCGGACGGAGATATCGAAGTTACTACCGGGGATCAGGTGGGCGCCGCGGGTCAGGACGACGCTGAAGTTGAGGTGGTTGCCACTGGAGAAGACACGTCCATTGGTATCGAAGGCTTCGAGATTGAGGGCGGTGTCGAGCTCGAGGGACCGTCGGACGAGCCCGAAGGGACCGCGGACGACGCGGAAGGGCTTCTGATCCCAGAGCCTGCCGCTCCCGGTGCGAGTGCCGGGATCGATTTTGGGAAGCTGGATTTCGCGGCGAGTGGACCGGCCACTGCTTCTGATTCGCTTTCGGAGCTGGTGGTCGACGAACCCCCAAGGGAAGCCGAGGTTGAGGATACGGCACCCGAGCGTCGGCTCAGATACCGGGGTTTGGCCCGGCTGGAGCGGCGGCGCAAGCGTGCGGCCTTCATCCGTCTGTTTCTTACCGCGTTGGCGACGATCCTTATCGTGGGTGGTGGCGGGTTCGCTGCGGCCTACTTCGGTCTCATTAATTATCCCGGCATCACGCCGCCCAACCGGGTACGTTCCTACGTACCCCCCCCTGTGGCCTTGCCAGGTCCAGTGCCCCAAAGCGCCATCATGAGCCACGTGCTTTTGATCGATGCCTGGCGATCGATAGAGACCCCTTTGACGACCGCCGACGCCCTGCGGACCAGGCTTCCCGACCTCCTCTTTTTCGTGAGCCCCCTTGAGGTGGAAGGAGCACGACAGTTCGCACTATACGTGGGTCCCGCATTTAGTGCGGTGGAGGCAAATGCCCTAAAGGGCCCGCTCGCCCTCGTCATGGATCGGCTGGATCCGAACGATTGGTCAGTACTCAACGCTCCCTACGCGTTCTATTTCGGCGAGTATGACTCGGCGACGAATGCGGAAGCCAGAGTCCAGGCGTTGGCTGGGAATTCGATCCCGGCGTATTCGCTTCAGGTTGCCTATTCCGATGGTACGATGGCCGTGCGTGTATACGGCGGAGCATATGCGGATGAGTTCCAGGCTGCTGAGATGGGACGGATGATCAACGATGCGGAGGTCGGAGGAATGGTTCTCACCTCCCGACGAGGAACACTGCCTGAATGAAGCTTCGATCCCTCAGCATTCATGGGTTCAAGTCCTTCGCAGACGCCACCGTCATCGACTTCCATGAGGGAATCACAGCGGTCGTCGGTCCCAATGGATGCGGAAAATCCAATATCAGCGATGCGATCCGGTGGGTATTGGGGGAGCAGCGTCCCTCTGCCATCCGAGGTGGCAAGATGGAAGAAGCCATCTTTCAGGGATCGCTGAATCGCCCGCCGGTCAACCGGGCCTCGGTCACCATGGTGGTGTCCAATGAGGACGGCGGTTTACCCGTGGCGTTCAAAGAGGTCGAGATCGGACGCACCCTTTACAGGGATGGGGGAAGCGATTATTCGCTGAATCGCTCTACGTGTCGGCTTCGCGATGTCTTGGACCTGTGCCGCGATACCGGGCTCGGCGCCAATGCCTACTCGGTCATCGAGAATCGGATGATCGACGCGATCCTGTCGGATCGGGCGGAGGAGCGGCGCCAGCTGTTCGAGGAGGCCTCGGGGATCGGCAAGTACAAGGACCGCCGCAAGGCGGCGATGAGGCGCCTCGAGCATGCCGAGCGGGACCTGACGCGATTGGAGGACGTGATCGGCGAAGTCGAGACCAAGGTTCGGTCCCTGGCCCGGCAGAAAGGAAAGGCTGAACGCTACAGGACACTTCGAGATCGGCGCTTGGCGGTAGAAGTATCCGTCGTTGCCCACGACCTGAAACGGTTGCGGGATCGCTTGTCGGAGTTGGACGCGTCCCTGGACGGGGACCGGAAGACCGGCCAAGGGATGGTGGCGGAACTCCAGACCGCCGAAGCCAATGTCGAGACGTTGCGTCTGGAAGAAGTCCAGGCGGAGCGATTCAGAAGAGAGGCCGCGAAGGCCTTGGATGGAATCCGTGGGCGTCTCGTCGAGTGGGAGCGCGATCTCGCCGTGGCCGGCGAGCGTAAAGGGTACGCGGAACGTCGCCTTGGGCAGATCGGACGGGATCGAACTGTTTCGGAGACCCGGTTGCAGGGATTGGTGGAGGCCTTGGAGGCGTTGGATTCACGCCATGGTGGCGGGGACGCGGAGCTGGAGCGGATCCGGGAGGATGTCAAAATTCAGACCGAGGTGGTCGTGTCCGTCCGCGGCCGTCTCGATAAAGCCCGTGCTAGCCTGGAAGAGACGGAAAATCACGAACGCGACGTGGTGCGGAAGGGGGCTCAACTCGAGGGTGATGTGGACGCGGCGAAAAGCCAGGCGGCCGAGCTCGAGCGACGCCAACACCAGATCGATACAGAATTGAGTGACGCGTCCGACGCCCTTTCCGATCTCGAGTCCCAGGGCGATCTCTTTACCGGGCGCATCAGCGGTTTCGAAGGTGCCCTGGAAAAGGCCACTGCCGATTTGGACTTGGCGCAGATCTCCCTCGGGAAAGCCAAGCCCTCACTCGAAGCTGCGAGGCGGGACGAACTACAGGCGGTGCGCGCCGCACAAGGCATCGAGGCGGAGCTGGCGGCGCTGAAAACCCTCGAGCGGGATCAGGAGGGGATCGATCCGGTGGCCAAGGCCGCGCTGGCGCTCGGGGATTCCGATGTCGTTGGAGCCCTATTGGACTTCATTGAGGCACCGGCCGAGTTGGGTACGGCGGTGGAGGCCTATCTGGGGACGCTGGCCAAGGCGTTGGTGGTGAGGGACAGCCGAGCCGCCGATCGCCTGATACGGTGGTTCTCCGAGGACTGGCCGGGCGGCGGCGGGCTGATCTTGCTTCCACTCGATCAGGTTCCGGACAAGGCGATCGGGACTCTCCTCGAGTCGGTACACGCCGTCGGCGAGGGTGCCCCTTGGGTAGAGGCGTTGCTCGGCGAGGTAGATCTCGTCGACTCCGCTGAAGGGGGCCCCCGGGGGTCGCGGCAACGGTTACTTCGTGACGGCACTATTCTCGATCCACGGGGCCTGATTCGGATCGGAACGCCCTCCGTGATTTCAGGCCAGCTCGAACGAAGGGATCGACTCGTGACGCTCGGCGCCACGTTATCACAGGCGGAGGCAGAAGCTTCGACCGCTCGCCAAAGCCTCGAGGTTGAAGAAACTCGGTACGCGGAGGCAGAGATTGCGGTCGAATTTGCACGCAGCGAGCTACGTAATGCGCAGGACGATTTACGGACGGCGAGCGCCGAGGGTGCGGCCCGGGTAGATCAGCGCGCTCGAATCGATACGCGCCGGGACGAGCTTGCGATACAACTCGCGGGGACCAGGGCGGCACGTGCTCGCGCACTGGAGCGGGCCACGACCGCCGAGGAGGATCGGGATGGGCTTCTCGCCCATGAGAGCGGTACGCGGGAGGCTCGGGAGGCTTTCCGGAGTGAGTTGGCGGTGGTCCAGGATGAGTGGGAAGAAGCGCGTGCAGAGGAAGCCCGCCTTTCGATTCGGCTCGCTCGTGCGGAGGAAGAGGCCAAACAGGTGGGAAAACGCGTCGAGGATTTGACACATGATCGTAACGCCCAGGAAAAGCGCTTGGCCGACCTGGATGCGGAAGAGGAAGTTCTGAATGGGGACGTGGCGACCGCGGTCGAGTGCCAAGAGGAGGGCAAGAAGGAAACCGAGCGCTTATTCGGTGAACGGGACGATGCTCGGGCGATTTTGAACGAAAAGAGCACGTTGCTTACTGGAATCACAGAAGCCCTTGCCGAGGCCGAGCGGGCGGCCCGCACCCTGCGGAGCACAGAGCGGGAGGCCGTGGACCAGCGGCATCAGCTCGAGCTCGAGCGCCAGGAGGTGTCGGGCGGCATCGGCTTGATCCAGGAGCGGCTGGAGGGTGAGTGGGGGCGGCCGCTCGACCGCCTCTTGGAGGAGGCCGAACCCGTGGAGGGAACGCCGGAGGACCTCAAGGCGGAACTCGAGGACATCGTTGCGCATCTGGATCGCATCGGACTCGTCAACATGCTTGCGATGGAGGAGCATGAGGAAGAGAACACCAGGTTCCGATTTCTGTCGGAGCAGAGAGACGATCTTTTGGCTGCCCAAGACGACCTGAAGGCGGCTATTCGGAAGATCAATGAAACCGCCATCGGCCTTTTCGAGGAGACGTTCGAAAAGATCCGCGAAAACTTCCGCGCTACCTTCCAACGGCTGTTCGAGGGTGGAGAGGCTGATATCTGGCTCACTGATCCGGCGGATCCGCTGGAGTCCCCAATCGAGATCCACGCGTCGCCGAAGGGGAAGAAGACGCAGCGAATTGATTTGCTCTCCGGGGGTGAACGCGCGCTCACCGCGCTTTCACTGCTCTTCGGGATCTATCTCGTAAAGCCGAGTCCGTTCTGCGTGCTCGATGAGGTGGATGCCCCCTTGGATGAGAACAACATCGGCCGTTTCATCCGACTTCTTCAGGAATTCAAAGCGCAGACGCAATTCGTGCTCATCACCCATAACCCCCGATCGATCGAGGCCGCCGACTGGATTTACGGCGTGACGATGGAAGAGCCCGGCGTGAGTACGATCGTCGGCGTTCAGCTGCAGGACGCTCTCCAAACGACCGGATCGGCGGCCTAAATGTTGGTCGTGATGAAGCACGGCGCCTCCGAGGGTGAGGTGCAGGCCGTGGTGGACGAGATCGAGCGACTGGGCTACGAAGCGCGGCCCATGCCGGGGAAGCAGCGCACCACCGTCGGGCTCATGGGGAACGACGGCGGTGTCGACGCCGACCGCATACAGGGAATGTTAGGCGTGCTCGAGATCATCCCGGTGACCAAGCCCTACAAGCAGGTCTCCCGTGAATGGCGTGATTCGGACACCATCGTCGAGTTGAAGAACGGCGTGCGGTTCGGCGGCGAAGCGATAAACATCATCGCTGGTCCATGCGCCGTGGAGGGTGCGTCGGACATCATCGACATCGCACACCGACTCAAGGCGGCGGGGGCCACGGTACTCCGGGGGGGAGCGTTCAAGCCTCGGACCTCCCCGTACTCCTGGCAGGGGCTCGGGGAGGAGGGGCTTAAGATGTTGGCCCGCGCCAGGGAGGCCACGGGGATGGCCATCGTGACGGAGGCGCTGGACCCCGAAGGAGTCGACCTCGTCGCTCAGTACGCCGACATAATTCAGATCGGCGCCCGCAACATGCAGAACTATCCTTTGCTCCGGCGGGCGGGCCGATCCGGCACACCCGTCCTGCTCAAGCGGGGGATGTCCGCCACGATCGACGAGTTGCTGCTAGCCGCCGAGTATATCCTGGCCGAAGGAAACCAACAGGTGATTTTGTGCGAGCGCGGTGTCCGCAGCTTCGACACGCACACACGAAACCTCCTGGACCTCACGGCGATCCCCGTTGTGAAGTCCCTTTCGCACCTTCCTATCATCGCGGATCCGAGTCACGGAACGGGGATTAGGGACAAGGTCATTCCGATGGCGAGGGCGGCGGTGGCGGCTGGCGCCGACGGGTTGATGATCGAGGTGCACACGAACCCCCCGGAGGCTCGTTCAGACGGCGCCCAGTCGCTCTATCCTGATCAGTTCACTGAGCTCATGGTTCAGATCCGGGTGATTGCGGAGGCGATCGGGCGTGAGGTGCAGCTTCCGTTCTAGAGCGCGATATCTTTTCAACAATTTTCCGCGCTGCCGGTCCTGCCATGGCTGCGCCCTTCCCTTTCAGCGAGGCTGCGCTGTGGACCCTTTCTCCCAGCCCCAGGCACCGGTTCTCATTCTTGGACACCATACGGCGCGGACGCCGATTTGAAGCGCTTGCCGAAGCCCTCTTGAAGAAGCGGGGTTGGCGAATCCTCGACCGCAACGTTCGGTTTCTGCGCAAGGAGATCGATCTTGTGGTGGAGAAGGATGGGCTCGTCGCGTTTGTGGAGGTAAAGGGCCGCAGCGGACCCGCGTTCGGCCATCCCCTTGAAGCGATCACCTGGAGAAAGCGTCGCGCGATCTCCGTGGTTGCCAACGCGTGGATCGCGCGGAGTAGCTTCGAGGCACGGTCCTATCGGTTCGACGCCGTTTCGGTACGGATAATGCCCGGTGGGGCTGTTGAACTCGAGCACGTCGAGGGCGCGTGGACCGAGTGATCCCGGGCACCTGAAATCCGTCGCCGAGGCTACCGTAAGGGCACTTTCAGTACGGCTTCCATAACGTTGACGCTCGTTTCGCCACGGTCTAAATTTCAGGTGCCCCAGGTCCGTAGGGCCAAAGCCCACGAACTCCGTCAGGACCTTGCCGGTAGCAGCGGTAAGTGTGGTGAACGTTGCTGCGGGTCGCCTGGGGCATTTTTTTGCTTTTCGTGCGGCGTCTCAACCGACCGCGGGCCACAAGTGGCGGCGTGCCGGGGATCCGCACCACTGGACTGGGAACCGTAAAGCGTTGTCCCACACGGCGTTAGCTAGAAAATATCGGCCGCGGCGTTTCGCCGATGTTGCGACTCAGGAGCATGTCTCGGAGACGCTCCGCCGGGCCGTTTCGGATGATCGGGTGGGACACGCCTACCTTTTTTGCGGTCCCCGGGGTGTGGGCAAGACGACGCTTGCCCGTGTGCTCGCGATGGCCCTCAACTGTCCGGACCGGGACGAGTCGGGGGAACCCTGCGGGGAATGTGAAAGCTGCGTGCGAATTTGGAGCGGTCAGACCGCGCTAGACGTGATTGAGATCGACGCCGCTTCGAATCGAGGTGTGGAGGATGCGAGGAAGCTGCGTGAGCGGGCCATGTATGCGCCGACGCGGGAAGGCGGCTACAAGGTCTACATCGTGGATGAGGCCCACATGCTCACGCGGGAGGCCTGGAACGCGCTGCTGAAGATCCTTGAAGAGCCGCCACCCCGCGTGATTTTCGTATTCGCGACTACGGAGCCGCAGAAAATTCAGCAAACCGCGGCGCCGGTTCTTTCACGGTGCCAACGATTCGATTTCCGGCGCATCGGCGTTGCCGAGATCATGGCCCGCCTGGCGACCGTGCTCGAGCAGGAGGGTTTTCCCGCTCCGGAAGATGCCCTCAGAACCATCGCCCGGAAGGCCGACGGAGGGTTGCGAGATGCCCTCTCCCTGTTGGATCAGGTGATCGCCCTGACCGGCGGGGAAATCAGCCAAGATTCCGTGCGCCGAGTACTGGGCCTGGTCGATAACGAGCGCTATGTGGAGCTTCTGGACATATGGGCCGACGGGAGACACGGGGAGGTCTTCGGGTTCGTGGAGCGGCTGCTCGATGAGGGGTACGACCTGGTCGAATTTTACCACGGGCTGGTTGACTCGCTTCGGGCCCTTCTGAGGATCTCACTGGGGGGAAGTCCCCCGGATCTCGATGCCGACACCCGGGACGCTTTCAAGGCCAGGCTCACTTCTTTCAGCCCGGCGGATCTGACTCGAATGCTCGCGTTGGCGTCTGACGTCGAGAGTTCGGGAACGCTCAGGCGGAGTCCGAACCCTCAGGTGGTGCTCGAGATGTTGTTGCTACGCATAAGTTATTTGGATCGGACCGTGCGATTGGAGGAACTGCTGGCCGGTCTTGTCGGTAGCCGTCCGCCGGATGCCGCCCCAAGGAAGCCTTCTTCCGGGCGGGTTTCCACCGATGAACCGGTCTCCGAATCGGCTTCTTTCGCACCCCAGGTACCTGAGGAGGCAGCGGCAGAAAAATCGTCCGGTCCCCTCAGCGCGGCGGACGCCTGGGATTTGTTGGTCGAGCGAGGGGATGGAGTTCCCAGCGGTATGCGCCCATTTCTCAGGGCCGCCACCGTCGCCCACTCCGAGGCGGAGGGCGTCGTAGTCATTGAGCTCCCAGCGGGACCTGGCCTGGACCGCCTCGAGGATCCCGGGGCCCGCCGAACCCTTCAAAAGGCGTTAGGGAGCTTGATGAATACGGAGCTGAACCTTGAAATTCGCGCTTCTGGCGATGGCACGTCTCTGCAGCCGGGGCGTATCAGTCCCGAGACGGTTCGGAACGACAGGATGAAGGGGCTGATCAAGCGGGAACCGCTCCTTCAGCACGCGGTAGACGAACTTGACCTGGAATTACTAGATTGATCCCAACACGTTTCAAGGCAGGGGTTTGACGATGACGAACATTCAACAGCTCATGCAGATGGGCCAGCAGCTCCAGGCGCGGATGGCCCAGTTGCAGGAGGAGATTTCAGCACGTGAGATTTCTGCCTCGTCCGGCGGGGGTATGGTGACGGCGACGGTAGACGGAAAGGGTACCGTGACCCGGATCGTGATCGATCCCACGGTAGTGGATCCCCGCGACGTGGAGATGCTCGAAGACCTCGTAATGGCTGCGGTGACGGAAGCCCAGGGTAAGGCGCAGAGCCAGTATGAGGAAGACATGCGGAAGGCGGCAGGGGGAATGCCAATCCAGATCCCCGGCCTTTTCTAGCAGTTGGACCCAACTGGACGGATCGTGTCCGTAAAAAAGTCCCCCCAGGTCCTCCACCGACCTGTTAGTTTTTAGTGTCGGTCATCCAACAGCTGATAACGGAGTTTTCACGCCTTCCGGGTGTGGGATCCAAGACCGCCCAACGTTTTGGGTACTACCTCTTGAAACGTCCGCGGGAAGAGGCTTTCAGCCTTGCCGCGGCGATTCGCGAGGTAGTGGAGAAAATCGGTCCGTGCGAAGTGTGCGGAAATTTTACGGAAACGGAGCGATGCGAGATCTGTGCGAATCCGAACCGAGACGCTGCCACTATCTGTGTTGTTGAGGAGGCCTACGAGGTCGGAGCGATCGAAAGAGCGGGGGGATACAGAGGCCTGTACCATGTGCTGGGTGGTCGGCTTTCGCCCTTGGATGGAATCGGTCCGGACGAGATAAGCGTCGCACCGCTCTTGGAGCGTATCAGATCGTCGGATGGCGCAGTAACGGAAGTTGTTGTGGCAACGAACTCGAGCGTCGAGGGAGAGGCCACGGCGGTGTATTTGGAAGGAGTGATTCGCCCCTTGGGGCCGAAGGTCACGCGTTTGGCCCGCGGTCTTCCAGTCGGGAGCGAGTTGGAGTACGTCGACGGGTCTACGATCGTCGAGGCTCTGGCTGGGCGACGGGAGATGTAGGGTATGGAAAACAAGGCACGGAATACCGGCATCGCGGTTCTTGCGGCCGCCGCCGCAGGAGCGGTTGCGGCGTGGGTGATTCGTGATCAGATGAAGCGGCATAGCCGAGACCTTTTCAGCTCTTCGTTTTTCCGGCGTCTTGCTGCTCTGGGATATATGGCCAAGGCCGATGCTACTGTGGACCATATCAACCTGATGAAGGATTTTGTCGCGTGGGAGTCCCGAGCAGCGCTTCGCCGCCGGGCTCAGGCGATCGTCGAGCGGATGGAGCGGGATGCGTTGGGTCCCGTTCTTTCCGCTTGAAAAGGTTGCCCTTCATGGCTGTCGGTCCGAGCTTATTCTCTTCTTCCCCATGTGGGGGGAGAGGCTCATTTTTGTCACCGCCTCAATCACCGGTTAATGGCAACTTGGCTCCCCTGCGGGGGCCAGTGATCGTGGGGGAGCATTTGGAGGGAGTGTTCGACTCGCGATACAGGAAGAGAGCGTAGGCCCTCATGTCCCTCATCAACTACGCCAGCCGGGAAATCAACTGTAAGATCGTCTATTATGGTACGGGGTTGGGCGGAAAAACCACCAACCTGGAATACGTATATTCAAAAGTAAATCCCGACGCGAAGGGTAAGATGATCTCCCTCGCAACGGAGACGGAGCGGACTCTGTTCTTCGACTTTCTCCCAATCGACCTCGGTGAAGTGAAGGGCTTCAAGACCCGGTTTCACCTCTACACGGTTCCCGGCCAGGTCTACTACAATGCGAGTCGAAAACTGATTCTGAAGGGTGTCGACGGTGTGATTTTCGTGGCGGACTCACAGGCGGAACGTATGGAGGCGAATATCGAGGCCATGCACAATCTTTACGAAAACCTCGAGTCCTACGGCTACGATCTCACCAACATCCCGTTCGCCATGCAATACAACAAGCGTGATCTGCCCAACGCCATGTCGATGGGCGATCTGAGATCGCAGCTCAATCCGATGGGAGTCCCTGATTTCGAGGGAGTAGCGATAGAGGGCCGAGGCGTGTTCGAGACGCTGGGCTCGGTCAGCAAGATGGTCGTTCGGGCCCTTAGCTGAACCGACCATGGAAGGGAGCCGCAACCTCCCGAATGTGATCACGGTCGGGCGGATCGTAGCTTGTCCCGCGATTTTTTTCCTGGCTCTCTCACCTTCCGTCGGCGCACGTCTGGCTGCCTTCGTGCTTTTCGTTGGGGCCGGCCTGTCCGACCTCTGGGATGGATATCTGGCGCGAAAGCACGGCTGGATCACCGACGTAGGAAAGCTGCTCGATCCGTTGGCCGATAAGCTGCTGTTAGTGTCGACGCTGATCCCTTTCTACATCATTTCACACCGGGGTGGGGAAGCGGGCTTGATTCCCCTGTGGGGCATGCTTCCGATGTGGGTGTTGATCGTCATTCTGGGAAGGGAGCTCCTGGTCACACTCTTCAGGCAATGGGCGGTCCGTCAGGACGTGGTGATCGCCGCCGGGACCTCCGGCAAGTACAAGGCGTTTCTGCAGAATCTTTTTTCCGGCGGGCTCTTGTTGTGGTACCCTCTGCGGGAAATCGCCACGGCGCGGGGGCTCGACAACCTACCCTACAGGGCCTTCTTTCAGGTCCATTCAGCCTGGGTCGGTGTGACTCTCGGTATCGCGCTGATCCTCACGATCTATTCCATGGTGGACTACCTGTGGAGCTACCGTGCCCTGATGGGCCTCAGGGATTGATTGCGGGTGTCCCGAAACAAGGAGGTCACGGCTGCGGTTGTCACCGTCGGTGAGGAGCTTCTCTCGGGCGAGACGACGGACACGAACGCTGCCTGGCTCGGTAGAAAGCTGGCGTCCCTCGGTGTGCCAGTCGTTCGAAGGTGGGTCGTGGGGGATGACGCCGAGGCGATCGCGGCCGCGCTTGGCGCGGCTCTCGCCGTGGCCGATTTCATCATCGTGACGGGTGGGCTCGGACCCACTCGAGACGACCTGACGCGTCCGGCGGTAGCGGATTTTCTGGGCCTCGAACTTCGCTCCGACCCCGAGATCGTCGCAGATCTGCGCAACCGCTTTCGAGCCCGTGGTGTTCCGGAGCTGCCTGTGAGCAATCTCTCCCAGGCCGAGGTACCTAGCGGGGCCCGAGTGCTACCCAACGCGCTCGGGAGCGCACCGGGGCTGCTGATAGAGCACGACGGCCGTACCGTTGCGCTTCTGCCGGGGGTACCTCGCGAAATGCGGGGAATTGTCGAGGAAGTACTCGAGGATATCATCCGTGATCGCTTCGAGGGTCGTCTGGTGCCTTTGGTACACCGGACCCTCTACACGACAGGGATCGCGGAGTCCGTCCTCGGCGAGCTTGTCGACGAGGTGCGGGCAGGGCTCCCTGGAGAGGTCGACCTGGCTTTTCTTCCTGGCCTCCGGGGCGTTTCGATACGGTTCTCGACGCGGGCACGGGCCCCAGAGGCGGCTGAGCTGCTGGACAGAGCGCAGGCCGTGCTGGACCCCATCGTAGCGCCATACCGCATTGGCACGGAGAAGGGCGATCTCGTTGAGGCCATCGCGGACGTCCTCGAGAGGGAATCTCTCACATTGGCGGTGGCCGAGAGCTGTACCGGGGGGCTGGTGGCGAAGAGAATTACCGATCTCCCAGGCTCCTCGGTCTATTTTCGAGGGGGAGTGATCGCGTACGCGGATAGGGTGAAGATCGATCTACTCGGCCTCGAAGGGGCGGTTCTCGTCGAGAACGGAGCGGTCTCAGAGGCTGTGGCGATTGGCATGGCTTGTGGTGTGGCGGCCCTTCTGGGCACGGAGGTCGGGGTCGGAGTTACTGGAATCGCGGGGCCAGGGGGCGGCACGCCCGAGAAACCCGTGGGCACCGTGTGGTTCGCCGTGGCTCTGAAGGGACGCACGCGCGCGTCACATCGCGTCTTCAGCGGGGATCGGGAGGCGGTCCGCGAACGTGGGGCCCAGGCGGCACTGCTTCTTCTCTACCAGATGTTGGCCGACCGAACCTGAATCTTCCGCGTTCGGATTTCGTACTCGTGTCGGGGCTCCCGGAGCGCCCAAGAAACAGTAAGTTCCCAGGCAAGCCGGTCGGACACGCCTCCGCCAAACAGGGGTATCGAGAGCAGAATGGGTAAAAAGAAGACTAACAAGCCCCAAGAAATGACCACGCCCGAAGCGGAGGTAGTGGACGAGAGTGCCTCAGGGACGCTCGAGCCGTCGATCAAGGCCGTGTCGGCCGACCAGGACTCACCCGAAGAGATCGAGGAGCAAGAGGCCGAGCCTGCGGTCGAGCCGGCGGATGCTCTCGCCAATGTGCAGAAGGAGCTCACCGCCCTCAAGGATCGGCATCTTCGTTTGGTCGCCGAATTTACGAACTATCGCCGCCGAGCCGAGAACGAGTTGTCCGAGGCGTGGACCAGGGGACAGGCGGACATGCTTCGGAGCTTCATCGACGGCCTGGATGATTTACAGCGCGTCGGAGCGTGGCAGGCCGAGAGCACCACCGTGGAGGCGTTGGTCGAGGGTGTCGACCTCGTAGAGCGAAAATTTCGGCAAGCCCTCGAGGCCGCCGGCGTGGAACTAAGCGACCCCGTGGGAGAGCCATTCGACCCCAACATCATGGAGGCCATGCTGGGCGTACCCACCGAAAATCCGGAGGAGGATCAAAAAGTCCAGGACGTGTTCCAAAAGGGATACAGCTTCAAAGGCCACCTCGTACGACCCGCCCGAGTCACCGTCTTCAAACACGAATAGGCGAGAGTCGTGGCCACCGGCACTAAGGATTACTACAAGACGCTCGGCGTTACGGAGAAGGCCAGCCAAGCCGAGATCAAATCGGCTTACCGGACCTTGGCGAAGAAGTACCATCCGGACGCGAAGCCGGGGCCCAAGGCGGCCGGACGATTCAAAGGGCTCGGCGAGGCGTACGCGGTGCTCTCGGACCCAAAGAAGCGAAAACAATACGACCAGATTCGGCGCATCCCCAACCTGGGGTTCGGGCGCGGGCGCGGAGCGTCGAGGGGTTCGGGCGCCGGGGCCAGCGGCGGATTCTCCTTTGAAGATCTCGAAGGGTTCGGGGGCCTCGGGGACATCTTCAGTTCTATTTTCGATCGTCGGCCGAAGCCCGGAGGCGGGGAAACCCATAGGGGCCCCGCAAAGGGGCGCAGCGTTGAGTACCTGGTGGAGATCTCCTTTCTCACCGCGGCAAAAGGAGGCAAGATTTCCATCGACGTCCCTATCACCGAGGAATGCGCCAAGTGTGGAGGGTCAGGCGCATCCCCGGGCACGCGGACCAAGAAGTGCAGTGAGTGTCAGGGTACTGGCGCGATTTCCTTCGGCCAGGGAGGCTTCGCGGTCAAACGGCCTTGCCCGGCGTGCTTTGGCCGCGGCGAGATCCCAGAATCCCCCTGTAGACCATGCAGTGGGAGTGGAACCGTGCGCCAAAACCGGCGTTTCAAGATCACCGTGCCGAAGGGTGTGGAAGCCGGATCCAGGGTCCGCCTGTCGGGGAAGGGTGAGCGGGGCAGCCGTGGCGGAAACCCGGGGGACTTGATCATCATGTTCAAGGTCAAGCCTCACGGCTTCTTCCGCCGTGAAGGGCTGGACATCCATGTGACCGTTCCGGTCAATCTGGTCCAGGCCACTCTCGGCTCGAAGATGGCGATCAAGACCGTGTACGGTAAGAGAGTTCATCTGCGGATTCCACCGGGCACACAGAGTGGGACAAAGCTTCGTATTCGGGGACACGGGATTCAAAAGGGAGAACGCGTGGGGGACCAGATAGTCGAGGTCGAGGTGGTAATTCCGGAAACATTGACCGACGAGCAGCGGACAGCGATGGAGGAATTCGCCGCGTCATCCGGGATGAAGCATTAAATAGAGGGACCGTTTCAGCAAGCCTCTGAGCTGACCAAGGCACGTTCGATCCGTCCGCCCCCAAGAACTCGCTCACCCTCGAAGAAGACCGCCGATTGGCCCGGAGTCACGGCTCGCTGAGGTTCATCGAAGCTCAGGACCACCCGCCCGCCGGTCGAATGCATCGTCGCTTGAACGGCCGAAGCACGATACCGGAGCTGCACGCGAAGGGGTGAGTCCACCGGCGGGGGGGTCGTCAGCCAGTTGACCTCACCGATCTCAACGCCCCCGGAGGCGCCTTCTTCGGCCGTACCCACCACGACTTCGCGAGAGTCCGCCCGGATCTCGATGACGTAGAGGGGCTGGCCAAACCCGCCACCGAGTCCCTTACGCTGGCCGACGGTAAAATTGGCATAACCCGAGTGCTCCCCGAGCACCGTGCCATCGCGTGTGACGATCAGGCCCGGCTCCAGGGCTGGATGACGCGTTGCGAGCCTCTTCTCCAGGAGATCTCGGTAGTTTCCCGTGGGCACGAAACAGATCTCCTGCGATTCTGGCTTATCGGCTGTAACGAGGGCGAGCGCCCGGGCCTGCGCCCGCACCTGCGTCTTCGTCAGGTCTCCAAGAGGGAAGTGGAGAAGGGGCAGCATCTCGGGGGGTAGGGCCCAGAGGAAGTAGGACTGATCCTTCGAGGCGTCGATACCCCTGTAGAGTGCAGGCGCGGAGGGGTTCGAGTGATCGATCCGGACGTAATGGCCCGAGGCGATTCCATGACAACCCAGGAGTCGCCCTCGCTCCATGAGCTCCGGGAACTTCGTGTTGGAATTGCAGCGCACGCATGGATTGGGCGTGCGGCCACGGGCGTATTCAGAGACGAAGTCGTCGATCACGTCGCGCGTGAAATCCTCCTCTACGTCGAAGACGTAATGGGGAATGCCGAGCGTGTCGGCGACACGGCGGGCGTCGGTGATACCGTCGAGCCCGCAGCACGTCTTGGAGTGGGCCGGGGCGCCCGAATAACAGAACGTTTTCATCGTGGCACCCACCACGTCGTAGCCTTGCTGGACGAGAAGAGCCGCCGCCACGGAGGAGTCCACACCGCCCGACATGGCGACCAGAATCCGCCGACCGCTCATGTGCCGATAACCGCGTTCATCCCGCTCGTGCCTCCACACTTCGGATGAGCTCAAGGACCCTCAGTGTTGCGTCCGCCGCGTGATGTATGTCGTCTTCGGTGGTGGCGTGACCGGGGCTGAACCGAAGAGCCGCGACCCCCTCCAACGGGCCATACAAGGCCGCGAGCACGTGGCTTCCCGTTTGAGCACCGCTGTCGCAGGCCGATCCCGCCGAGGCGGCGATCCCCTCAAGATCGAGACCGGCGAGGAGCGCCTCGGGATCGACGTCCGGAATGCCGACGTTGAGGATGTGCGGTGCACGGTTGGGCACGTCGCCATGGACCCGGAGGCCGGCAATACCGCTCTCCAGCCGCGACTGGAGGAGGTCGCGGAGCTTGCGGATGCGATCGGCCTCGCTCTCCTGTTCCTGGACCGCCAGGTCCACGGCGATGGACATTCCCACCGCGCCCGCAACGTCCTCCGTGCCGGGCCGCAACGCCTTTTCCTGCCCTCCACCAAAGATGAGAGGGACGAGGTCGACCCCGTGCCGCACGAACAACACGCCCGTGCCCTTCGCGCCGTAGATCTTGTGTCCCGTAAGGGAGAGGAGATCGATCGGCACATCCTGGAGGCTGACCGGAACCTTTCCGAGGGCCTGGACGGCGTCGGTGTGAAAAACGGCGCCATGAGCTTGCGTCCGCTCCACCACGGCCTCGATGGGCAGGTGAATGCCGACCTCGTTGTTCACGGTCATGACCGACACCATCGATGCACCGTCCGCGAGCGCGTTATCGAGGGCGTCCAGATCGAGTGTACCGTCGGCGTGGGCCGGAACCGTGGTGCATCGCCCGCCTCGGTTCTCCACCTCTGCGGAGGCGCTCATCACGGCTTTGTGCTCGATCGCTGAAACGACGACGTACGGTGTGTCTCCTCGTCGGCGAACGGCCTCGGCGTGGCCGAGGATGGCCATGTTGTCCGACTCCGTACCGCCGCGAACGAAGTAGACCTCACCTCGGTCGGCTCCGATGGCACCGGCCACTCGGTCCCGTGCTTCCTCGAGGCGCGCAGCTGCACGGCGCCCCCACCCATGCGCGCTGGAGGGATTGCCGAATTCGCCGTCGAGAATGGCGAGCATCCCTTCGCGCACCTCGGTGCGAATCGGTGTCGTCGCCGCGTGATCGAGGTAAATCGACGGCATGAGTTCCTCGTGAGCGATCGAATTCGGGCCTGGTATTTCCCTCCACCGAGGCCCCTCCTATGTTGGACAACATACCGAATGAGCCGAGGGCGGTGAACCGTGATCCCAACGTTGAATCCTGTATGAGTAGGAATCGTCCGCCTTTTCCGGATGGTCGCCCACCCCACTTTCGCGCTACGGTCCACGGCATTGCCTTCGCTGATCGTGATCGCCATCTGGAGGTGCTCGAGGCGGGCGACTCCCTGTACTTGATCCCTGATCCCCCTGACCAGGAGGCGCCGGAGGTATGGGTGCACCGACCGGGCGGAGACCTCCTCGGCCACCTACCTCCGGAGATCAGTGCGTGGTTGGGGCCGTGGCTGTCAGAGGGAGGGGGGGCCAGCGCAAAGGCGCTCAAGATCCACGGATCGGATGTTCCGAGTTGGCGGAGACTACTTCTCGAGGTCTCCTGTTCGGTCTAGACGCCTGCGCACTCTGGCCCCTCGGTGGCTCTAGAACGTTTTTTGGCTGTGGGCCCTTGGCCTGGGGTCGGGTTCGGCTGTGGTCAAAACGTCGATACCCGGCTGCTCACGAGCGACTCCAGCGCGACCGTTTCCCGTGTCCAAAATGGTTCACCATAGGCGCACCGAATCCGGGAGCCGTGGTGGGCGCACTGGGCACGGATCTGGTCTTCGAGGGGCCGGTCGCCGGCGCCGAACACCTCACCGGCAGACGCTTTTCCTGAAAACTGGGACTCGAAACAAGCCACCGCCGCCATTTTCCTGTCGATGTGATCGGTGATATCCACGACGAAGGAGGGCCGTGGCACGTCCTCACGGAAGAGGAGGCAGTGCACGACTTTGTCGGGCCGGTGGGCGTCTCCGGGCGCATCGTAGTTTTTCAGCGCGGAGAGAAAGGAGGCGTCGTAGGCGAGTTGAGCGGCGACCCGGTGATCCGGATGCCTGCCTTCACGCCAATGGGTGACGATTACGCTTGGACGCAGCTCACGGATCAATCCCACCACGATGCTTCGCGATGCGTCATCGTTGATCAATCCAGAATCGTGGAGTCCAGCGTTTCTGCGAACGACCAGACCTAGCAATTTTGCGGAGCGAACAGCTTCCTCAGCGCGGATCTCCCCGGACCCGCTACTCCCGACCTCACCCCGCGTGAGGTCCAGAATCCCGACCCGGTCTCCCAGCGCGGCTGCTTTGGCGAGTGCCCCTCCGCATAAGAGCTCCGCGTCGTCGGGGTGGGCCATGATCGCGAGAAGGTCGAGGGGTTCGGTCATTGTGCCCTTTGCGAAGCGGGTAGAGTGCCTATTCGTGACGGAGGGCCGTGATGGGGTCCAGACGGGACGCCCGATACGCTGGGGCGATGCCGAAAAGCACGCCGGTCACGATCGCCATTGCGATCGCCGTGAAGATCGCCCAAATCGGGATAGAGGCTGGAATCGGGGTGAAGGCGGCGACGCCCTCGGCTAGCGCCGCGCCAAGGCTCAACCCGGCCACGCCGCCCAGGAGCGTGAGCACCGCCGACTCGACCAGAAATTGCCACAGAATTTCCTGGCGGGTGGCCCCCACCGCCTTTCGAATGCCGATTTCTCTCGTTCGCTCAGTCACGGAAATCATCATGATACCGATGACGCCGATTCCGCCCACCAGGAGCCCCACGGACGAGAGCGCGAGCATGATCAAGAAGAAAACTCCAAGGAACGTGTTGAACATCTCCAGAAGCTGATCTGACCGCATGATGGCGAAATTGTTCTCGTCCCTCGGGCGCAGCCCGCGCATGGAGCGCATGGAGCCGATCACCTGATCGATGGCTTCCGCCTGAGCGAAGGCCGATCTCGGCACGAGCCAGACGCTGGCCTGAAAATTCGAGGCCTTGAGCCTTTTCATTGCTGACGTGAACGGAAAAACTGCCCAATACTGTACGGCGGCGGAGAAGATGTTCTCCTCCGGATCGAACACGCCCACGACCGTGAAGGCCTCGCTCACCGATCGGTTGCCCACACTGACCCGGATCTTCCTTCCGATCGGATTGAGGCCTCCGAATAGCTCTTCGGCGAGCGAAAGTGAGAGCACGACCAGGGGACGGGATTGGGCGACCTCTTGCGGCGTAAAGTCACGGCCCCCAACGAACGTCCCCGGCTGATAGGCCGGCCAGCCGGATGAATAGGCGGTGGACTGCACCGAATTCACCCGGCGCGCGTCCACCACCATGGTCGCGCTGAAGGCGAAGTTGTACAGCGCGTCCTGGATCGCAGGGAGACGGGCTAAGCGCTCGGCCTCCTCGGGCACGATGACCGGCTTGTTCCACCAGGGAGGACGTTGGGTTCCGAACGAGATGCGGACCGCGGAAAAATCGAAGCGCATGAGGCCGAAGTTGTCCGGACCCGCCGACTCGAAGCCGTCCATGACCGACGTTCGGATTCCGGTAATGAGCGCCGCGATCATGACCACCACACCCACGCCTATCGCGACGCCGAGGATCGTAAGACCGGAGCGAACCTTGTTGGTCCGGATCGAATCGAGTGCGATGCTGACGCCCTCGCCGAGCGTGTTGAGGCGATTCATCTCACTCGTGCCTCAGGGCGTCGACGGGGGCGAGCCTGGAGGCCCGCACGGCGGGGTACACGCCGGAAACCACCCCCACGACAACTCCCAGGGAAACACCGAGGGCGATCCACTTCGCATCGACTGCGGCGGGAAGAGGGGAAAGCACTCTCACCAGATAGGTGAGTCCTATGCCGACCCCGACTCCCACCACCGCTCCGACTCCGGACAGCGTGATGCTCTCGATGAGGATCTGGCTCAAAATGTCTCTCCGCCGGGCACCGATCGCCTTCCGTACGCCGATCTCACGAGTTCGCTGCATCACCGAAACGAGCATGATGTTCATGATGACCACGGCGCCGACCACCAGCGATATCGCGACCAGTCCCGGCAAAGCGATAAAGAGGATCCTGGAAATGTTATCCCAGAAGCTCAGGGTATCCTCGGCCGTCTCGACGGAGAAATTGTTGGCCTCGGCGGGGCGAAGGCGCCTCTCCGCCCGCATGATACCCTCGATTTCCCGCTGGAGAGTACGCAGGTCCTCCGAATTCTCAGATTGTGCCACGACTTGGTCCACGATCCCACGCGGGTTCGTCACCGCCTGAATCGGCGACCGGGCTGGCGCGATCGCCCGGTTATCGAGCGATTGCCCAAACAGGCTGCCTTGCTCCTCGAGGACGCCGATCACTCGATAGGGAAATCCGCGGATACGTACACGGCGGCCAATGGGATCGAGATTTTCAAACAGGAGGTCGGCGGTTTCCGTGCCGAGCACGACCACTGCGGTTCCACGCTCGGCCTCTTGATCAGAGAACGTGCGCCCCCGTTCGACGACCAAATCGCGAATCACCATGATCTCGGGCGAGACGGCCTGAATTTGAACATTCTCGACCGACTGGCCGTTGTCGGCCACGATCTCACCGCCCGTGCTGCTCTCCGCCCCCACCCTCGCCGGGACGGTGATCCTGTCTCTCACGGCTTCCCAATCGTCGTAGGTAATCTGAGGACGACGCTGTCGGGCGCGTGATCCGGACCCGCCGAAATCTGGCCCGTCCGACCACCGGCGGAGCGTGACGGTGTTCACGCCGAACACCGCGGAGGCCAGGTCTTCGCGGATGTAGCGATCCAGCCCCTCGACGATGCTCACCACCACGATGAGGAACATGACCCCAACGATTACGCCGAGCAGACTGAAGAAACTCTTC
>SMVB01326787.1_pt1 | contig 21190 bp, 23 predicted proteins | sample 2456461 | NCBI WGS metagenome assembly SMVB01 (sample SAMN11095934, study PRJNA526329) | marine sediment metagenome | biome: Marine sediment; feature: Surficial sediment; material: Deep marine sediment; isolation source: Hadal surficial sediment | place: Pacific Ocean | collected 2014-05 | depth...
ATAAACAATTAGGTGCTGCCAGTGGACGCTTGTTCACTCAACTGTCTTCTGGGAAACGGGTAGCGTACAGGCATTCCAATGAAATGGTGGTAGGGGCCGTTCAGTTTATCCGCCGAAAATGTTTTGAGGAGATCGGCGGATTCGTCCCGGAGGTCATGTGGGATGGAATCGCTTACCACCGGTGCCGAATGGAAGGCTGGCGAACCCGTAGTTTCCCGGACCGGGAACTGATCATCACCGAGCTACGCCCCATGGGCGCTTCCCATAAAAGTATTTTCCACGGACGATTGAGATGGGGACGAGGCCAATATTTCATGGGCACGCACCCTCTGTACCTATTAGCGGTGATGGCGTATCGCATGTTGGAACGCCCTTATTTTATTGGAGGGTTATGTATCCTCTTGGGATATATCGAAGCTTGGCGCAAGAAAATGCCCCGCTACGATTTTGCGGGCTTTCGCAAATCCCTGCACGCCTGGCAGTTTGAACGGCTGGGCCTTGGCAAACGCCTTGAACGAGCCCCCTGATTATACATGCACTTAAGTTGCGATAACATATTTTAAAATTGATTATCTTTTCGAATATAATATTATATTCTGCGCATTATATTATCTCTTATTTAAGGCAATCAAATTGGATTTGGATCGCAAACAGAATTTGATTTTTGTAGTAGACGATGATTTTGCCTCGCGCGAATTATTGACACATCAGCTGGAGGAGGCTGGTTTTATTGTTGAATCCTTCGAATCCGGGAAAGCCTGCTGGGCCGCATTGTCCCAGAAACCATCCGTCATTTGCTTGGATATGTTCATGCCCGGTTGGGACGGTCCGCGTACCCTTACCGAAATCAAGAAATCCGACCCGGATATTCCCGTCATCATGGTTACCAACGATGATGCGGTAGATTCTATCGTAGGAACCATGCGTGCCGGCGCATACGATTACGTGGTCAAACCCTTTGATAAGCTACGCCTCCAAACCATCTTGGACAAGGCCATAGAACAGAATGGCCTGACCGGAAAGATCCGGTTCCTTCAAACTGAATTAAAAAATACTTATACCTTTCAAAATATCATTGGCCAAAGCACCTCTATTCAAAAATTGTTTTCACAGTTGAATAAAATCGAAGACACCAACATTAATATATTTATAAACGGGGAAACCGGAACGGGAAAAGAATTGGTAGCTCGTGCCATTCATTATAGCGGTTCAAGAGCAAAGGGACCCTTCATAGCTATCAATTGCGGGGCAATTCCCGAAAACCTGCAGGAAAGCGAATTGTTTGGCTATGAAAAGGGAGCATTTACAGGAGCAGGGAAAACTAAAAAGGGAAAATGCGAATTGGCGGATGGCGGTTCAATCTTTTTCGACGAAATTGCAGACCTAAGTCTAGCCACGCAGGTAAAGCTACTCCGCTTCATCCAGGAAAAAGTATTAGAACGGCTAGGAGGGGTTGAAGAAATATCTGTTAATGTTCGGGTGATCTCCGCAACCAACCAGGATTTGAAAAAAAAAGTGGAAGAAGGCCTATTTCGTGAAGATTTATATTACCGGCTGGTGGTGTATCCCGTGGTCGTTCCTCCGCTCAGAGAACGCATGGAGGACATTCCTCTGCTCTGTACCCATTTCATCAAAAAATACCAAGGGGAGATTAAAAAAACGATCCGTTCTGTCAAAACGGATGCCATGGAGTTACTAGTTCGGTATTCCTGGCCCGGCAACGTCCGGCAATTGGAAAACGTGGTGTACCGGGCCATGATCTGTGCGGATAACGAATCCATAGACTTGAGTTGCCTCCCGGAAGAAATTCTCGAGCAAAGTAAGGAGTTGACGGAATGGATAACCGTCCCAAAAGGGGAGGAGGGACTCGAGCCCGCTTCTGGCAAACTACAAGAATTAGACCCACAAACTACCCGGCTGGTTACCCTTGATGAAGCGGAAAAGAAAGCCATCCAATCCGCACTCCATGTCACTCAAGGAAATGTTCCACTTGCGGCAAAACAATTGGGGGTCAGCCGCGCAACTTTCTATCGGAAAATGAAAAAACACGAATTAAATCATCTAGAGAAGCCCGAGTCCGCATAAAACACCAGAAGAGGATGCTACTTTGGTATACATATTGCTGAATCCTTTTCAGTGTGCTGACCCGGCTCAAAAATAAACGAGTATTTAGGCAAGAGAAAAAATTTACCATTTCATTAGGCTGTTTCTAGAATGAAAAATCGAGTGACCCCTCCCACACAGCATCATGAAAATATAAGAGCCGCCATTCATCGTGCCATCCTGAATTGCAAGGAAGTCAAAACTATTTTTAAATCTCTTCAGGACCAGGGGCAGATTCATGAGCTTTGCCAATACGATCTTATTTTAAGAATTAGACATCTGGTTCGTATGCATGACGCTCGGGAAATCTGTCAAAAGGAAGCGTTTTTTGGCTCATCACCTGCCTCTGATTTCAATCTCATACCTTAGCAGTATTCTTTTCGCTCCGGCTGTTGTGCGTTGCCGAGCTTCCCTCCGTCTCAAAATTAAGACCTATCTCATTTTTGAGTGGCCCGGCAGAGAGCCGACGCTCCATTAAACCCCTATTTTTTCAAATGATACTGAAGTTTTGCCTTGCCCCGGCTCGTGGCACGGCTATTGCTATATAAAAGTATGGGCGAAAGCGGAGCCACAAAATCCGCCGAAGCCGAAATCAACTGGAAAGTTTAACTTTTAAAAGAGGCCCCTTATGGAAATCAACATGGACTTGATTGAAAAGTTCAAAACCTACAGCTACGAATTCCGCAAACTCTACGATGAGCATTGGGCCCTGAAATTGCGGGTTGATGAAATGAATAAACGGAAGTTTTTAACTCCGAAGCGGAAAATCGAAAAGAAAACCATACAGAAGAAAAAGTTGCAAAAGAAAGACCGGATGAATGAAATCCTGGACCAATTTGAAGCCTGGTAATAACTTGCCGATTTTTTACTAAAGCGGTTGAAGCTCCGGTGTGATTAGTGGCGCAACCTTCCCGGCCGTGTCCTTTTATGAACCACCACCACAGGAAATAATGCGACAGAGCGTATCCTACCAAGCCCTCGAATTGCCCCGAGTTATTCTGGTATTTATTTTTCTCGCGGTTGCCGTATGGTATCTCTCCTGGCGGCTGGGCACCTTCAATCCCCATGCCCTGACCTTTTCTATTCTGCTCTACAGCGCCGAGGTCTACGGGTTCTTAACGGTCTTGATGCATCTTTTTATGACGTGGCGTCTGTCCATTCGTGAATCGCCACCGGTACCTGAAGGCATGAGTGTCGATGTGTTCGTCACCACCATCAACGAGCCGGTGACCCTCCTGCAGCGGACTCTGGTAAACGCCATAGAGATGAACTATCCCCATCAGACCTGGTTGCTGGATGACGGTAAGCGGCCCGAAATGGAAGCCCTGGCGAGGGAGTTGGGTTGCAACTATCTGGGGCGGTCCGACAACACGGACGCCAAAGCCGGCAACCTCAATCACGCGCTCCGGCACAGTAAAGGAAATTTCATTGCCACATTCGATGCGGATCACGCTCCTGCTAAGAATTTTCTCCTACGGACCCTGGGATATTTTCGGGACGATGCGGTGGCATTTGTCCAGACCCCGCAGGAATTTTACAATCTCGATTCTTTCCAGCACCATAAGAAAAAAAATAATGCTCTGGCCTGGCACGAGCAGTCCGTGTTCTTCCGTGTTATCCAGCGCGGCAAGGATTATTGGAACGCCGCCTTCTTCTGCGGTAGTTGCGCCGTTCTCCGGCGTAGTGCGTTGGACTCGATCGGCGGCTTTGCTACCGGCACGGTTACTGAAGACCTGCACACGTCGGTAAAATTACACAAGAAAGGTTTTCAATCCGTCTATCATACCGAGTCCCTGGCGTTCGGCCTGGCCCCTGCCAACGTCGTGTCTTTTCTGAAACAAAGAATCCGTTGGGGCCAGGGAGCCATGCAGATTTGGCGGAAAGAAGGGGTTTTCTTTTGTCGTGGCCTCACTATGGCCCAACGCTTCAATTACCTGGCTTCGTCCATCACCTATTTCGACGGCTGGCAAAAGGGGTTCTTTTACATCGCGCCGGTGATCGTCCTCACCACCGGCATCATGCCATTGCAAGCCTTGGGCCCGGATTTCCTGCTCCATTTCATACCCTATTTTCTGCTGTCGTTCTGGCTGTTCGAAGAGGTCAACCGCGGATACGGACGGTCCATCGTCATCGAGCAGTACAACATGGCCCGGTTTGCCGCTATGGCCTGGTCGACGCTGGCCTTTTTCAAGGAAAACCTTCACTTTGCGGTCACACCAAAAGGCGCCGCATGTGCCCCCCGTGATGTCTGGTACATGGCGCCACAGGGAATCGTGCTGACCTTGAATTTTCTGGCCATCCCCGTGGGGGCGGTGTTGTACCTGTACTATGAAAGCCTGCCGCTGGATGCTCTTCTCGCCTGCACCGCCTGGGCCTCGGTGAACTTTCTGTTGGCCGTCAGCACGCTGTTATTATCCAAGGTTAAATCCCGTTTCCAACGTGAGGAATACCGCTTCCCGATTCCCTTGCCTGCCAAGATGGTTTTGACCAACTCAGCGCCTGCTGAAGTCTATGGGATTATTGACGACATCTCGGCCGCCGGTTTTCACTTTTCCCTCTCCTCCTCCCCAAAATCCATCCGGCCGGGCCAAACCGTGAGTGGCGAAATATTTTTGCCGAACGGGCCTGTACGCCTACAGGCGGTGATTAAAAGGCTGATATATGGAGAAACGGATAACAAAAGTTATTTAAAAGCCATCGGCTGTAACTTTGTCTGGAATAAGGATCATGAAGAAAACAAGCTAATCCTCTTTCTCTACGGGTCCGATATTCACAGGAGGATAAATGAACTTCAGGAAACCATTCTCACTCCTCTCGACCACATTGCGGCCGCCTACTCAGATGAAGAACAAGAGCCCCAAGACCATCAGGATCATTGGTCAGCCATGAGCTTTTCGCAGAATGGATCGGCGGAGAAAAAATCTGGAGTTGGCCTGGTTTCCCAAAACAACGGATCTGCCACCCCCAGGCAGATGCTAGTGTTCACACCCCTCACGGAAAATGCCCACATCAAAATGAATATCCATAGCCGCAGTGACATCTCGGATCTCTCTGGAACGATACACATGAGCAAACGGATGGATGTTTCGGCGTTCTCGATCTTTTGCTACGACTTGACTCCTGACCGCGAGCTTTCTGCATGAAACATCTTCTCTGCCAGGCTATCGTTATAGCGCTGTTGACCGGTCTGTTTTCATCTCCAACAGGCGCGCTCGCCGGCGAAAAGCTGTTTTTCACCGGGGCCGAAGGGGTAACAGGCGATAACTATTACACATTTATGGGGATGGTGGCCCCCCTGGGGGATGACAATCTGGGCAATGGCTGGGTGCAACGCTACTGGGTCGATTTTCTCGGTTACAGCTATTACACCAATCAAAGAATCGAAGCTCAAGCCGTCGGGGTGGAAGGCATGCTGGGCTACAAAAAGTCCGGCCCATCGGCCTGGGGCGGGCTCTATGTCGGCCTCCGATACAACAATACCTGGCTTGAGCCTGACGATCCCGGCAATGAAACCAGCGGCGAGCATATATGGTTGAAGAGCCAACTCGAAGGGGGGATGGATCTGGCGGAAAAATGGAAACTTTCCGGAATAGCGAGCTATACATTTGGAGCGGATAGTTTCTGGGTGAGAACGCGTCTCCTGTACCGTTTGAATCAAGACCTGTCCACCGGCCCCGAAGCCATCCACATGGGCGATCCCAATTACCGGGCCTGGCAGTTTGGGTGGGTGGTCACGGGTTTTGAACCGTTGCCGGGTTTAAAACTTGGCGTTAAAGCCAGCGCAAGGATTACGGAAGGAACTGATGACGTGGATGGATTAGTCGGCATAGAACTGGTGAAGATTTTCTGAGAACCCTTGTGGACCCATTCCCGGCGGTGAAGGCTATCGATAAGGAAGCGTTATTTGGCTCATCACCTGCCTCTGATTCCAATCTCATACCTTAGCTGCATTCTGTTTCGCCCTGGCTGTTGTGCGTTGCCGAGCTTTCCTCCGTCTCAAAATTAGGGCCTCTCTCATTTTTGAGAGACCTGTCAGAGAGCCGATACTCCATCAAACCCCTATTTTTTAAATGATTTTGAAATATTTGCCTTGCCCCGGCGCGTGGCACGGCTATTGCTATATAAAAGTATGGGCGAAAGTGGAGCCACAACATCCACCGAAGCCAAAAACATCTGGAAAGTTTAATTTAAGAAAAGAGGTCTGCTCATGGTAATCACTAATGCCCTGTTTAATTTCCTAAAGCAGGCCCAAATTAAACGGGATAAACTCGCCCATGAGTTGAAGGAAGCGCAAACCAAACTCAATGCGGCCTTATTGGAAGAAACCGACCCTCTCAGCTCCGAAGACATCCGCAAGATCGAGCAGTTGGAGACGGCGATCAAAAAAAATCCCAAGGATCTGAATGCATATCTCAAGCTGGCGGATTTGATGGTCAAACTCAACCGCATGGGGGAGGCGGTCAAGCCCTTGGGCAAAGCCGCCAAGCTCAAACCCAAGGATCCGGCCATCCAGTTCAAACTGGGGGATATTTATTACAAATTACAACATTATCAGGATGCCCTGGAGCCGTTCAATCAGGCGGCCCGATTGAATCCCAAATATGCCGAAGCGCATTACAAAATCTGCAAAATCAACGAACTGGTGGGCAACGAAGAGGTCGCCCGCAAGCATTACCAGTTCGCCATTAAGATCAATCCCGATATTGAAGATCAGATTGAATTTTGAAGTTACACCGTAGAAGGAAATCCTCGGCGAGTACGATGCCTTTTTTGTGTTGATTCATCCCGTTTTGAAAAATTAAGAACTCATTCCGGATCAGCAAATTTGAGCAGACGCCAGAATTCAACAGGACGACACTGATGCTACCGCAAACCACCGAATCCCTATCCCTATCGCTTTCCCAGCAGCACCGGGCTCCCGATCTTTCAATTGTGGTTGTCTCGTACAACACACGGGAATTAACCCGGGCTTGTTTGGAGAATCTGTGCAAATGCGGAAAGGGTCTGAATATGGAAGTCATCTTGGTGGACAACCATTCGCTGGACGGCTCCGCGGACATGGTTCAACGTAAATTTCCATGGGTTATCGTGATTTCCCTAAAAATCAACGCAGGTTTTGCCGGTGGAAGCAATGTGGGTATCTGCAGGGCCAGGGGCCGGTACATCCTTTTATTAAATTCGGATGCATTTGTTCGGGCGGACACTCTTAAAACCTCTTTAAAATTTATGGAGCGTCATTCCAAAGTCGGGGTGTTGGGTTGCCAACTCACCGATTCCGAAGGAGGTTGGCAGCCCTCTGCCCGAATGCTTCCTTCGTTGTTGAACAAACTGTTTCATGTCACCGGCTTGGCCGCCCGTTTCCCAAAATCTCGCTTGTTTGGCCGGCAGGACTTTACTTGGTGGAATCATTCAGGTCCAAAGAATGTGGGCTGGGTGGTGGGAGCTTACTTCATGATCCGAAAAGAAACTCTTAACCAAATCGGGGGGCTGGATGACCGCTATTTTCTTTATTTTGAGGAGATCGACTTTTGTCGGACCGCTCGCAAGGCGGGGTGGGATGTAGTGATGCATCCCCAAATTCGGGTGATTCATTTGGGCGGCCAAAGCAGCGCTCAAACTGGAAAAAGAATCAGTGCCAAGGGAAAACAACTTGAAACTCTCCGACTGACGAGCGAATACAGGTATTACCGGAAGTTTCAGGGGTGGGCGGGAGTGCTCGCCACTGCAAGTGTTGAGTTTTTATGGAATTTGGTGGTCTATGTGAAACACCTGTTTATGACCTCGCCTCATTCCTTACAAAGAAGAAAAGAGGCGCTGGGAATCATGCGCAACATTTCTGCTGTGCTTGTTCAAGATAAGCTGGGGGCTGGCTTTGTGAAAGGAATAATTTATGAATCTCATTAAAAAGACGAAACATCTGTGGAACCGGATACGGCTGAGCCTGGATTCCAATTATTATCCGGATTACCTGAGAAACCAAGGTGTGCGTATTGGAAGGGGCACGGTCATTGTGTATCCCGCCTATGTAGATGTGCGTCGTCCCTACCTGGTGAAAATTGGTAAGGAGGTGGTCATCAGCCGAAATGTCACCATCCTCACTGACGAAGCGAGAACTGCCTTTGCAGGAGATATGAATAAAGTGGGCCGTGTCACCATAGGGGACCACTGTTATATTGGAGCCAATACCACGATCCTGTGCAACGTGACCATTGGAGAGAATTGTATCATCAGGGCGGGATCGGTGGTCACCCATGATCTGCCCGCCAACTCGGTGTACGAAGGGAACCCCATCCGCTTCGTTTGCCCCGCCGAGGAATTTATCCAGACAAACCATATCGCAGACAGTGAGAAAATCTTTCTTAAAGCTCATTTATCAAAAACCTTGGGTTACTTTTGCGCCTGCAATTACCAGACTGCGGAGAGCGCAGATCTGGTAACCGACTTCAGAAACAGAGGCCTCATATGATATCGACTGAAATCAAAAGCATCAAAGAAGAATTGCAAGATTCCATCAAATCCAAAACTGCGGTGATCGGTATTTTGGGATTGGGTTATGTCGGCTTGCCCCTGGCAATACATTTCAGGAAGCAGGGGTTCCGGGTCATAGGGTTTGATGTAGATTTTGAAAAAATCGAGGCCCTGAACAACGATCAATCCTACATTCAGCATATTTCCCATAAACAGGTTAAATGCTTGCGGGAAGAAAATCGGTTTCAGGCTACCCTGAACTTTAAACGGCTGACGGAAGCAGATTGCCTTATTATCTGCGTGCCGACTCCGCTCGATGAACATCGCTGTCCCAACTTGTGTTATTTGAATGCAACCGTCAAGACCATTGCCCAATCGCTGAGGCCGGGCCAACTAATTGTTTTGGAGAGCACGACTTATCCTGGGACCACGGAAGAAGTCCTGCTTCCTACTTTCAACCAAACCGGTCTGCAGGCAGGGCAGGATTATTTCCTGGCCTTTTCTCCGGAGCGTGAAGATCCAGGCAACAAAAATTTCAACACAGGAAATACTCCCAAGGTAGTGGGCGGAGTTACCCCCCACTGCCTGGAGCTCGCCGCAAATTTATACCGACAGATTACAGAAGTAGTGACTGTGTCTAGCACAAAGAGCGCGGAAATGACCAAGCTTCTGGAAAATATTTTCCGATGCGTCAATATTGCGCTGGTCAATGAACTCAAAATCCTATGCCACAAAATGAACATTGATATTTTCGAGGTGATCCGTGCCGCGTCCACTAAACCATTCGGCTTTTTACCCTTTTATCCCGGTCCGGGCCTGGGAGGGCATTGTATTCCCATAGATCCTTTTTACCTTACATGGAAGGCGCAGGAGTTTGGAATGGCCACACGCTTCATTCAGTTGGCCGGGGAGATCAATACGGCCATGCCTGATTACGTCATCAGGCGTACCATGGAAGCTTTCAATAAGCAGGGTAAAAACCTTAAAGGAAGTCGAATCCTTATCCTGGGGATCGCTTATAAACCGAACATCGGCGACGATAGGGAATCGCCCGGCTACGAAATCATGGAGAGCCTGATAAAGGAAGGAGCGGACGTGCTTTATAACGATCCCTTTGTGCCCCGGCTCAAGCCGACCCGGAAGCATGGGTTTGACATGAAATCCACACCCGTTACAACCGAAAATCTCAAGAGAGTCGACGCTGTTGTTATTGTGACCGATCACTCGGCCTACGATTACGACATGATCGTTCGATGCGCTCCCCTAATTGTGGATACACGTAATGCAACCCAGGGCATCAACAATAATCACGGTAAGATTTTTCACGCGTGAGGCTGGAAATTGGAAAAGGTTCTCTCATCTATTCGTGAGTTGTCCTCCAAAGGATCCATTGTGAACTGGTTCCCGAATATCCGTGAGGATTTAAAGACGTATCAGGGGGACTGGACCTGTCAGGGTTTCTGGATCATGACGGTGTATCGTTTCGGCCGTTGGCGTTATTCAATCTCAAACCCATTTCTTAGAAAACCATTTTCTTTTTTATATAAAGTCATGTTTAAGGTAATTCAGATTCTGACTGGCACAGAGTTGCCTTGCGAAGTTGCTGTCGGCAGGGGTTTCAGGATCGATCATTGTGCGGGTATCGTCATAAGCGGTTTTGCTTCTTTTGGAGAGCATTGTATCTTGCGAAATGGAGTAACCGTAGGATTGCGTCGGGTCACAGAACCTTCCGCACCCAAAGTTGGAAATTACGTGGATATTGGTGCCGGAGCTAAAATTCTGGGAAATATAACCATTGGCGATCACGTCACAGTGGGGGCCAATGCCGTGGTTTTGGAGGATGTACCTTCTCATTCCATTGCGGTGGGAGTTCCTGCGAAAATTATCAAGAGGAATGGATATGAATTATAAATACCCTAAAATCGGTGTTGTCGTTATAGGGATTAATGTGGAGCGGCATTTGCAGGCATGCCTGGAATCCGTATTTGCTTCAGACTATCCAACCGATTTTATGGAAGTAGTCTACGTAGATAGTGGATCGTCGGATTCAACCGTGGCCATTGCCCGTTCTTTTGGCCGGGTTCGTGTCATAAAGTTAAATGATCAACACCCCACACCCGGCAAAGGAAGAAACGCTGGATGGGAATCCCTGCATACACCCTTCATTCAGTTTTTAGATGCAGATACGGTTATCCATCCAAAATGGCTGAAAACAGGAGTGACTCGTTTAAGAAATAATGTGAGAGCTGTTTGTGGACAGCGCCAAGAAAGGTACCCCGCAACGAACTGGTTTCACCGGATCGTAAATATGGAATGGGGTTATGAAATTGGACCTTGTCGCTATTTTGGAGGTGATGTCCTAATGGCTCGCAGTGTTCTAGAGGAAACCGATGGGTTTGACGAAGCTCTGGTGGCAGGTGAAGATCCGGAATTAAGCTATCGAATAAGACAAAAAGGTTATGTGATCCAGCGATTGCGCTACCCCATGACCGAGCATGATATAAACATGAAGTCCTTCCGGCAATATTTGAAAAGAGCGGTTCGAAGTGGCTATGCATACGCTGAAATTGCACTCCGGTTTTTAGGAAAAAAAGAAGAAATGTGGAAAAAGGAATTAATACGTGTATTGGTAAGAGGTTTCCTGCCTGTTTGCCTTCTTCTTATTTTTGCTTCCTTGGGCTGGCCCGGATTGGGGCTTATCTTGGGTGGAATGCTTCTCATGCTTCCTTTAGTTCGAATAAAAAGTTTTAGAAAAAGGACTCAATGCTCTTGGATCGAAAGTATGGTTTATAGCCTTCATTGTTCATTTGTGGTGATTCCGCAATGTATAGGAGTATTACGATATGGAATCCAGGTTCTGGGATTTCCGCCAATGAGAAACAAGGGATTGCATCAACCGAATGTCATTAAGGTGAGTTTATGAAGAGTTTTCTAAGCAAAATCATGATTGGAGTTTTGTTGATTTTGCTAACTGCGGCAAACGCTTTAGGTTATACGCTGGAGGATTATTCTCTGGTCGGGTTGGGGAATACCAACGGTTTTAGGTCGGAATACTTCACACCGACAAGCTCCGAACCGATTACGACAATAGACAGCGGCACCAGATGGTCCTCCACAGATTTGACCTTTTTCAACATATCGTTGCTGGATATCCAATCCCTTATCATCACCTATGAGGGCATGGCACAATCCACGGTCATTGACGGCGGTGATTTCATAGAATCTTTCTAAGAAGATTAGGAAACCCAAATGCAAACTATTATACGCCTGGGTCGCGCCGCTAAATACCGCGATAACGATACGGGCATGCATATCATCCGCATGAGCTTGTTCTGCAGGGAATTGGCAAAGGCCTTGGGATTGAGCCGGCGTGAATGCGATATGATCGAGCACGCCACTCCCATGCACGACGTGGGGAAAATCGGCATCCCCGACAAAATCCTGTTGAAACCTGGAAAACTCGATCCGGATGAATGGGAAATCATGAAAACCCACGCCGCCATTGGAGCCGAGATCTTGTCTGGCAGCCAATCGGATATTTTAAATCTTGCCGAAATCATTGCCCTGACCCACCATGAAAAATGGGATGGATCCGGTTACCCGAAGGGTCTTAAGGGAGAGGAAATCCCTCAAGTAGGACGGCTCACCGCCATTTGTGACGTCTTCGAGGCGCTCACTTCCGGACGCCCTTACAAAAGAGCCTGGTCGTTGGGAGACGCTCTTTCCCATATTAAGGAGCAGAGGGGCTACCACTTCGATCCCGACATGGTGCCTTTATTTTTGGACGTTGTGCCAAGGATTTCTGATAATGAATATCGAACCGCTTGAAGCATTAGCGGCAGTATATGCGCATATGGGTGACATTTTTAACCGGAGTAAACGGTTTTCCCATGCTGAAAAAACCCTTCAAAAAGCCATTGCCTTAAATGCCAAGCCCTTGGGACCTCATTTTGCCCTCGCTGAGGCTTGTGAGGGTTTGAACCAATTTCAGAAAGCGGAAAAGGAATATCGACTCATCCTAGCCTTGGCGCCCCAGCACTCAGAGGCATTGACACGGATCCGCCGACTGACAAAAGCCAAATAAATTTCAACTCTTTTCCTTTAGGCAATCTCACTTCCTATTCCCGGCCTCTCTTATCCCAGAATATATGGCACAAGTCTTGCTGGTATTTTGTGACCACTGTGAAGTGGTTGAATCTCTCATCTCCCGAGAGAAAGTGTTTTTTTGGAGGCAGGGGGGATCTTAATTGATTGCATTACCTAAGAGGATCACCACCCTCCGCTCGACCCTCTTGGACCTGCCTCCATTCCTTTTCATTATTTTCGACCCCTTTTCCCTTCTCTCATTTTTGAAACACCTTCTCTCATTTTTGAAACACCTTTCGCGCGAACGAAACAGGTCCCGCATAAATCGGCCTGTTTATTAAGGTTTTGTTATGGCACAGAGCTTGCTTAGTAATATGCATGAGTGTGCCATTCACTGTATAGGCAAACTCAGACAATCAATCCGTTGTTGCGAGAACACAATGAATTTTAATAAAAAAGAATTGCTGGAAACCCTGTACCAGCGGTATGCCATGGGAGGCAACAGGTTGTCGCATATCCGACAGCAATCTGGCTTAATTTTAAATTCCCTTGTTCTGGAGGTTTGGTCGAAAGGCCCCGGTTTATTAAAGCGGGGCTTGGATATGAGTGTGACCGCCATCATGCTGATTTTGCTTTTTCCCCTGTTTGTATTTACGGGTTTGGCCATCAAGCTGGAAGATGGCGGTCCAATATTTTTTTTACAAACGCGGGTGGGCAAATGGGGCCAACTCTTCAAAATGTATAAATTCCGATCCATGCGTAAGGATGCGGAGAAGGCTCTTGAAGATTTGAAAGATCGAAACGAAACCGGTGGAGTTATCTTTAAAATTAGGAAGGATCCCAGGATTACCCACGTCGGTCGTTTCATACGTAAATTTTCAATTGATGAACTGCCTCAATTGTGGAATGTCCTCAAAGGAGATATGTCTCTGGTCGGGCCTCGCCCTCCGCTTCCTGCGGAAGTGGCTAAGTACACCTACTCCTCCAGAAAGCGGCTGGACGCCATGCAGGGAATTACATGTATCTGGCAGGTTAGTGGTAGAAGCAACATTGACTTTGATAACCAGGTCAAAATGGACGTGAGTTATATAGAGAACCAATCCTTTTTTGGGGATATCAAGTTATTGTTCAAAACTATTCCGGCTGTTATCGGAGGTGAAGGGGCATGTTGAGCTCAACCAACCGGCGGTGGATTCTTGGTATCCCTTTCGATAACCTCACCCTTCGGGAAACGGTTGAAAGGATCGAAGACATGATGAAAAAGGGACATAGAGATACTCGTTCCCGTTATGTGGCCACGGCGAATATTGATTTCATAGTGAATACTTTCGGTTGGGGATTTGGGAAACCCAAAAATCCCGATCTCTTGCGTTGCCTGAGAGTGGCGGACCTGGTGACACCGGATGGTATGCCCATTGTCTGGCTGAGTCGTCTCTTAAACCGTTCCCTGAAAGAGCGGGTAACGGGTGCCGATCTGGTCCCGCTTCTTGCCCAACACTCGTCCAAAAAGAAGTTTTCCATATTCATGCTGGGCGGAGGGCCGGGCGTTGTTCAAAAAGCGGCCGAAGTTTTACAACAGAGATATCCCGGATTTGTTCTGGCTGGCCATAACTCACCTATGATTCAGGTTGAAGGACAAACGCTGGGCCAGGTACGCCAACAAAGCGAGACTGTGATCAGGGAGATCAACGCATCGGGCGCGGACCTGCTTTTGATTGCATTGGGCAGCCCGAAGCAGGAACTGTGGTTTGACCGGGTGCGGAATCAATTGACCGTGCCGGTCTGCATCGGGGTGGGAGCAACTTTTGATTTCATAGCGGGAACTGTGAGCCGCGCCCCCTGTTGGATGCAGAAGGGAGGATTGGAATGGTTCTACCGGCTGACCCAGGAACCGAGTCGGCTTTGGAAACGCTATCTTATGGGCGGAATTCAGTTTCTTGCCCTCATCGCCCTTTCACTCCTGTCAAACAAGAGGGTCGCATGAAAGCGGTTATTTTACCCGGAATCGCATCGCAAAACCATTGGCGGCAGGGCGTGCCCAATTTATTGATGCCCGTAGTTAATAAACCGATGGCGGAGCATTGGATTGAAAATTGCGTCCGCCATGGAATCAAAGAAATCGTCCTGGTTATTGATGATTGGTCGGACGCGGTATGCTCATACTTTGGATCAGGCGAAAGGTGGGGCGCTCATCTGATCTATCACGAAGCGCCGCACCTTCCTTTAGGTAAACTATTGCTGTCGCTCAAACCCATTCTAGACGAAACCACCCTTTTTGTTTATGAAGATGTTTATACTTCCGTACACTTGGGTCGTTTTCGATTCGCCCATCAATGGGTGAAATCCAGCTGCACTTTTTTTCGACCAGGAACCGACCGAGATGTACTGACCCGAGTTTCGCCGGTGGAACTCTTGGCGCCACTCCAGGAAATCTGCTTTATTCTCAACCGGAGTGTGATGGATACTTTAAATACCTCTTCATTGCCAGAAAACCTCCATGATTTAATCCAAACCTTGCAAAGAACAAAACAGCTTTCATTTTCATTCAACGGCCCCGCTCCATTCCGCAGAATCCGGTCTTTTGAGGAGTATTGGCAGTTTTGCAAAGCCCTTTTGATGGGTCATTTCCCAGAAATCATCATGCCGGGAAAGCAAATATCCAAAGGGATTTGGGTTGGGAATAACACCTCCCTGCCAGATCGATTGGATTTGGCGCCGCCAGTTTTAATCGGCCAAAACTGCATTATTCACAAGGACACCCGCCTAGGCCCTCTTGCAATTCTCGGTAATCGTTTGGTCATTGGTAAAGGTGCTTACATTCGGGAGAGCGTTATCATGGATCACACATACGTTGGGCCATTCACGGATATTGTTCATTGCATTGCGAACAAAGACTCTCTTTTCAACTGGAAAAGAAATAGCACGACAACTGTACCGGATGCTTTCATTTTGGGTCAGGTTCCAGAAGTCAGTCTGTTTAAAAAGGAGGCCCTATGGTTGGGGAAAAATATTTAGGGTATGCCCATGGGTTTTGCGTTTTAAGCAAAACTGCTTGGTTTCATTGCAAAGTCTTCTCTTATTATGACCTGGGAAGTGCAAGGGGTATTCTCTGGAATGATCATTACATTGCAGTTGAACGGTCTTTAAAAAATCCCATATTATCTGAAAGTGACAAGGGCAACCAGCCCCTGTATGAAACCGTTCTTGAAACGGCCGATCTTGATTCTTTCAGTTCAAAGTGGCCTCCGCCTGAAATTCTTATTAAAGGAATTTATAAGTGATAGGAACTCATCAAACACCCTGGGGCTATTACCAGATAACGGATTCGGGGCCAGGATTTGTGACAATGCGGATTGAAATAGATCCCAAGCAGGAACTGAGCCCGTATTCGAACAAATGTAGACAAATAGCATGGACGGTAGTCCGTGGTCATGCCGAGGTCATTTTGGATGATCACACGTTGACCTTGAAAACCGGCGATACGTTCCATATACCGAAAAGGGCCGAATATCGATTATTCAATCGGATGGAGAAACCTCTAATTATCGTTGCAGTACAAACGTGGGAATACAGCTTATCTCACCTCACACGCTTTGAGAATGCGTATGGTAGGTGTCAAGAAATTAAAGCTTAGATCCTCCAAATTTGAGTTTCAGTCACCGGTGAATTAATTATGAATGTTTTGGTTATAGGCGGGGCGGGATACATTGGTAGCTTTGTCAACCAAGCCTTATTGAAAGCGGGATGGAAACCCATCGTGCTGGACAATTTATCCACAGGCCATCAGGAGGCTTTGGTGGAGGGGACTTCTTTTATTCATGGTGATTATGGAGATTCCATTCACCTGAGAAAACTATTTTTATCAAAACATTATGAAGCGGTAATTCATCTCGGAGGGAAATCAATAGTTGGGGAATCCATTAAACAGCCGCTCACCTATCTGCATGATAATGTGGGGAAAACGATTATATTGTTAACTGAAATGAAACGGGCGGGAATTAAAAAGTTGGTATTTTCATCCACCGCAGCGGTTTATGGTTTCCCCCAGGAAACCCCCATCTCCGAAAGGCACCCGGTTCATCCCATATCTCCATATGGGTTATCCAAGTTAATGGTTGAAAATGTTTTGGAGGAAGCCAACCGGGCCCATGGCATCCGCTATGTTTCACTTCGGTATTTTAACGCCGCAGGGGCTATGCTGGATGGCTCCCTAGGTGAAGACCATAATGAGGAAACACATTTAATTCCTAATATTATTCAGTCAGCAATCAAAGAGAAATTTGATGGTCAATGTTTGAAGGTGTTTGGAAATAGTCATAAAACTTTTGATGGAACCTGCGTTAGAGATTATATCCACGTTTTGGACTTGGCAGAAGCTCATGTGAAAGCCCTAACCCATTTAAACCAGAACGGGGAGTTCACCAAGGTATTTAATTTGGGCGCTGGAAGGGGATACTCTGTTTTAGAAATTATCCAAACGGCAGAAGAAATTATTAGAAAAAGAATTCCATTCAAAATCCATGCGCCACGAGAAGGAGATCCCCCAGTTCTAGTCGCAGACGGAACCAAAGCCATTAAGGAACTAGGCTGGCGCCCCCGTTACTCAGGAATCCAGCAAATTGTAAGGTCTGCCTGGTCTTGGCACTCTCAACATCCTAGAGGATACCTTCACTACAAAAACATCTTGAGATCGGATACGAACATCGGTTTTCATCAATACCTTTTGGATTTACATCTGAGCAGAAATTCATGAATAATCGCCTAAATTATCACAGAAATGATAAACATGGCCAACACCTCAAGACAATAAATAAAAGGTTTGTTTAGAGTCCTGTGGCATGGAGTATTTTCTCTTCGAAAGAGCTTTTTTTGACAGAATGCTGGATAATTTTATAAAATGATGCAAATCCAAACAAAATTTTTATATCAAAAACAATTTTCTCAACTAGGGTGTATTTTAAGGATATTTAACTGTCAAATGGGTAATCCCGGTTACTATTATGTATGGAATGATAAATAAAGCCATAAAGGAACTAATTATTAAGCAACACGGTGAGTCCTGTTGGGAGGAAATAAGGAGTTTAGCTGGTTTAGACGAGGGAGACCTTATCGGAATGAATACTTATCCTGATGAAATGACCTATCAACTGGTAGGGACAGCAAGCAAAAAATTGGGATTGCCAATTAGTGAGATTTTAAAGGACTTGGGAGAATTTTGGGTTACCTATGTTGCTGAGGATTATGGATATCTTCTCGATGCCACTGGCAATGATTTTGTAGAGTTTGTTCAAAATCTTAATAATTTACATAGCCGTGTACAATCTCTAATGCCAGAACTTATTCCACCCAGAATTACTTGCACAGATGTTAATGAGAACTCTCTTAGAATTCACTATTTTTCGTTTCGTGTGGGTTTGACAGATATGGTAATAGGCCTTTTACTGGGATTGGCGAAGAGATTTGAACAACCTATTGAAATTCAACTGGTCAACTCAAAGGAAAAGGGGTATGACCATGATGAGTTTTTAGTGACCTTAATAAAAAATGACTCCAAATAGCAAAAATCAAATCCAGTTTAATTCTAAGATATTATCAGATATATTTTCTTTCCATTTTACATTTGACTTCAACATTATCGTGCGTCAAGCAGGTTCTTCAATTAAGGATGTTTTAGGTTTGAGGAAAGGTGATCTCGTAACTGACTACCTGGAATTAAAAACCCTTAACTGACTTTTTTCCTTTTTAAAAATAAGAAAAACACTTTGGTTTTTAGTGGGCAAGTTCCCCCCCCGCAACGGGTCCTGAGTTTATGTGAGGATCGCGTTATCCAGTGACAGTTTCGCCACCAGCTTCTTCAGGCGGGTATTCTCGTGCTCCATATCTTTTAATCGCTTTGCCTGACCCACCCCGTCAGGCCGTCGTAATCCCGTCGCCAACGATAATACGTCAGCTCCGTCAACCCTAAAACCGGCGGCACACCCGACCCGCCGTATCTCCTTTCTCCAAAGGAACTTTGGCCTCTCTCAGCCTGCTATTGATCTCCTCCAGCCGGTACCGTTTCATGCCCATGATCCCCTTTTTAAACATCCATGGTTTTGGGTCCAAATCCTAACATAAACCCTAAACCTGGACCCGTTACGGAGGGCAGGTCAATAGGCGAAGGCGGGAGTATTGTAGTATAATTACCAATCATGAGAGATTCTTCAATCGTAATTGAAGCCATCCCAAAATCCTATGATTCGGAATTCGTGATCCTCTCTTGCCTGATGGCGGTATTAGCGTCCTTTGTTGCTCTGGAGTTGGCGGGTCGAGTTAAGGAAAGCAGTGGCGCCACTCCAAAGCTCTGGATGGGTGGTTTGGGATTCAGCTTGGGTGGCGGTATCTGGTCGATGCATTTCATAGCCATGCTGGGGTTAAATATTCCGCTGGCTGTAAATTACGATTATACGCTCACATTCATCTCTTTTGTCGTCGCCGTTCTGGCCTCTTGCATCGCGTTTAGCGTCCTAGGCAAAATACGCCTTTCTATTCAAAAGATCATAATTGGCGGCTTGCTCATGGGTGTTGGCATCGCATCGATGCACTATATAGGAATGGCGGCGATGCAGATGCAGGCGGTGATCCGATATGAAACCGGCCTCGTTGTTCTCTCGGTCCTCATCGCCATCATGGCCTCCTCGGTTGCCCTTTGGTTGGCTTCAATATTCAGCTATAAAGAGCATAAGGAAAAACTCGGGTTCAAGGTGGCGAGCGCGTTGGCAATGGGAGTTGCCATTGCGGGCATGCATTATACAGGCATGGCTGGGACTATCTTTGTTCCCACCGGAAATAGTATTGCTGAGCCATTGCCAGCAATGGACAATGGTCTGTTGATATTTTTAATTTCATTAACAACTGTAATTATTCTGGGGATGGCAATCTTTGTTTCTAATATAAGCCGGGCCTCAGCGGCGGCAATTTTTGATAAAGACAAGGAGCTGGCACAAATCGCTCAGCAAAATGAATTAATTTTAAGCGCTGCAGGCGAGGGAATTTATGGCCTGGATTTGGAAGGCAAAACCACGTTTTGTAATCCGGCCGCGGCTAGGATGATTGGATATGAAATAGAAGAATTGGTCGGCAAACCCCAGCACGCTATTTTGCATCATTCAAGGCCCGATGGTTCTCCCTATCCCCGTGACGAATGTCCCATTTACGCGGCGTTTAAGGACGGAACAGTTCACCACGTTACGGACGAAGTATTCTGGAGAAAAGACGGAACGAGTTTCCCAGTGGAATATGTATCCACTCCAATCATACAAGAAGGCAAACCTACCGGAGCTGTGGTCACTTTTAAAGATACCACCCAGCAAACCAAGATGACAAGTATCCTCAGAGAAAATCTCAAGTTAATCGAAGTAGCCAACCTTCGTTTGCAGGAAATTGATCGTCAAAAGGGCCAGTTCCTTTCCTCAATGAGCCATGAATTGCGAACCCCTCTCAACGCTATATTAGGATTCAGCGATTTGTTGGCAGGTCAACATTTTGGCTCGCTTAATGAGAAACAAATTGAGTACGTAAACCACATTGAGATCAGCGGAAAGCACCTATTAGATTTGATCACCGACATACTGGATATCGCTAAAATCGACGCAGGGACAATGGATCTTCAAATGGAGGAATGCTTGCCCATGGAAATTTTATCGGCCGTTATGAGCTTGATCAAGCCGCAACTGGAGAAGAAGCGCCTGCAACTCGTGCCATCTATTGATCCTTCCATAACCTCCATGGTGTGCGACATAAGAAAAGTTAAGCAAATTTTGGTCAATCTTCTGTCGAACGCCATCAAATTCACTCCGGAAAACGGTCGCATAGAAGTCAAAATATTTAATGAAGGCCACGCCACCAAAATTGAAATTTCCGATACGGGTATTGGCATTGCGGTGGAGGATCAGGAAAAGGTCTTCGACGAGTTTTATCAACTTGATCCGGCTCGCGATGAAGCGTTGGGAGGCACGGGAATCGGCCTGGCCCTGGCACGTCGCTTGGTCGAGTTGCATGGAGGTAAAATCGGCGTTGAAAGTGAAAAAGGCAAGGGCAGTACCTTCTGGTTTACCCTGCCGGATAGATCATTAGTAGAGACAAAAGGAGACGTTCAAAAAAATGATATAGCAGATGAAACGGGTTACCCCAGTAACAATCGCATTTTGGTGGCCGAGGATAATCCAGCCAACCTGGCTATGGTTCTCGACATGCTCAGCATTCATGATCATGAGGTCTTTGTAGCAAAAAATGGTGAAGAGGCTGTTGATCTGGCGCAATCGAGCAATCCCGAGTTGATCCTGATGGACATTCGTATGCCAGTCATGGATGGCCTGGAGGCGACCCGGAGACTGCGCGCCCAGCCCGGTTTCTCCGATATTCCAATAATCGCCTTGACGGCAAGCGTGGGCAACGAAAGCAGGGAGAAATATCTGGAAACCGGGTTCACGGATCATTTACCTAAACCGGTTAAATCAAAAGAACTGTTCTCAATGCTCAAACGTTATTTATA
>SMVB01351328.1_pt1 | contig 21189 bp, 21 predicted proteins | sample 2456461 | NCBI WGS metagenome assembly SMVB01 (sample SAMN11095934, study PRJNA526329) | marine sediment metagenome | biome: Marine sediment; feature: Surficial sediment; material: Deep marine sediment; isolation source: Hadal surficial sediment | place: Pacific Ocean | collected 2014-05 | depth...
AATGGCTTGAGACGCCTGACGACCAGCGAGCGCTCGCGAAGGTCGTGCGCCAACTCGGCGTCGGCGATAACGTCGTTGACGGTTAACTCGGTGAGTTGATTTCCTACGAGATCCTCCATCATGCGAAACCAGAACAGGGACAGTTGCGTCAGTACACGACCCTTCATCGGTAGCGCGTCGGGCAGGACGACGTCATAGGCTGACAGCCGGTCGGTCGTGACGAGCAGCAGGTGGTCTTCATCCACAGCGTAGATGTCGCGAACCTTGCCGCGCGCAATCAGCGACAGGCCGGGCACCCGGGATTCAAACATTGCACCAGCGGAGTTCATCAATACGGCGCTCGCTCACCAGACAGACCGGGGAATGATCGCCGTTCGTAATCGGCGAGGCAAGGGTGGGCATAGGAAACGCGGCGCGCAAACGTTAGGATTAGGCCACGACCCATTGTGAGAATCTGGATTGTACTGGGGCAAAATCATAGGCGCGCTGGCAGGCCTCGTAACCTTGAAACCATGGTTCGTGGTTCTTGGCGTATTTTTCGGCCACCAGGTCGATCGCTTCCTCGCCGCCCAGCTCCACAGCTTTGAGCTCAACAGTTTTTTCTCAGGAAGGCTGCCGGACGGCTTCATCCAGGCGCTGTTCGAGACGATGGGGCACCTGTGCAAGTCTGATGGCCATGTCAGCCAGCGGGAGATTCGCGCAGCCCGCGGCATCATGCATCGGCTGGGGCTTGGGCCCGTCCAGGTACGCCATGCGATCGACTGGTTCGATGCTGGCAAGCAATCCTCGTTTCCGCTGTTGCAAACCGTGCGGCAGTTGCGACGGGTCTCCGCGCGGCGAGCGGAATTGCGATTGTTGTTCGTGCGGCTACTGCTCGAGGTTGTTCTGGCCAAGGACCGGCTGCACCAGAAAGAACGTGCAATGATCTGGATAGTCTGCACGGAACTCGACATCGGCCGGGTGGAGCTGGCGCAACTCGAGGCCATGATCCGCGCGCAAAAAGGATTTCGGCACTCTCCGGCCGGTGACGCCGACGCGCAGCGCGTTCGACAGGCTTACGAGGCGCTCGGTGTGGACGAGTCGGCGACCAATGACGAAGTCAAGACGGCTTACCGGCGGGCGATGAACAAGAGTCATCCCGACAAAATAGCATCGACCAACCCCGATGCTGCGGCTGTCGCAGAGGCCCACAGGCGCACGCGCGAGGTGCGTAGCGCCTACGAGATGCTAAAGGCGCGGCGGTCCATCCGTTGAGCAAGCAGCCCTATCCGAACGCTGCGACCTCAGGTACATTTGGCGATCCTACTTAGGATCAAACCGTGAAACCCAAAATAGCCCCATCAATTCTCTCCGCTGATTTTGCGCGTCTCGGCGACGATGTCAGTGCGGTTCTCGACGCCGGCGCCGACATCGTGCATTTCGATGTCATGGACAATCATTTCGTGCCTAACCTGACCATAGGCCCGCTGATTTGCGAGGCGCTGCGCAAGCACGGTATTGAGGCGCCGATTGATGTGCATCTCATGGTCGAGCCGGTCGATCGAATCATTCCTGATTTTGCGCAGGCCGGCGCGAGCTATATTACGTTTCACCCGGAGGCGAGCCGGCACATAGATCGCTCGCTGGCGCTGATTCGGGAACAGGGCTGCAAGTCCGGGCTCGTATTCAATCCGGCAACGCCACTGGATTGCCTGGAGTACGTCATGGACAAGATCGATATGGTGTTATTGATGTCGGTCAATCCGGGATTTGGCGGGCAGAAATTCATTCCGTCGACATTGGACAAATTACGGCAGGCCAGAGACATCATTGACGCGAGCGGGCGCGAGATTCGGCTGGAAGTCGACGGTGGCGTCAAAGTCGACAATATTGGCGAAATCGCGGCAGCTGGTGCGGATACGTTTGTTGCCGGCTCGGCAATTTTCGGCAGCGATGACTACGCTGCGACTATCGCGGCGATGAAGGAAAATATCGCGAAAGCGTTGTAGGAGCGCGGCCCTACAAATTGCGGTTCGGGCGTGCCCCGTAAACGACAATCGTTTTGCCGCTGGCGGTGACCAGTCCCTGTTCTTCGAGAACCTTTAAAACCCGGCCTGCCATTTCACGAGAGCATCCGACGAGGCGACTGAGTTCCTGACGGCTGACCTTGATTTGCATGCCATCCGGATGGGTCATCGCGTCGGGCTCATTGCAAAGATCCATGATGGCGTGCGCGACCCGGCCTGTTACGTCAACAAATGCGAGGTCTCCGAGTTTGCGATTGGTGCGATCAAGTCGCGTGGCCAGCTGTGTGGCGAGTTCAAAAACGAGACCGGGGCTTTCACTCGCAATCTGCCGGAATCGTGGATAGGTCATCTCAGCGATTTCGCATTCGACGCGAGTTCGGACCCAGGCGCTGCGAGTCGGTTGCTCGTAAAACAGACCCATCTCGCCGAAGAACTGACCCTTATTCAGGTAGGCCAGCACCATTTCGTTGCCGTCCTCATCTTCGATCATGACTTCGACCGAACCGTCGACGATGTAATACAAAACATCCGGAAGATCGCCGGCATGAATCATTACGGTCTTGGACGGGACAGTCCGTACGCGGCAGTAACTCAGGAATCGATTTATCGCCGGTACATCGCTCAAGGTCTTCGCTCTGGTTTGCATAGGTTGATCCTCAACGCTGGTGCGCCCCCCTTTTAATACAGTTCGCTCAGAAGGGCAAGTTATTGTTCAGTCTGGCAATTTCACAATCGGTAGGCCGTGCTCGTCATCACTTTCGCGCTTAGCTGCATGAGTCGCCGAATCGGGCCAGGTAATTCCGCAGCACCGGCGTCGATCGCGTTCGCACCGTGCTCCGCCTCCTCATCGCGCATCTGCGTGACAATGGCACGACTCCGGGCATCCGCATCGGGAAGTTGGTCGAGATGGCTGTCCAGATGGGCACATACCTGCTTTTCGGTCTCAGCGATAAAGCCGAGGCTCCACTTGTCACCGAGCAAGCCGCTCGCAGCGCCGATCGCGAAGGCCCCTGCATACCATATCGGGCTTAATCGGCTCGGACCCGCATTGAGTTCATTAAGGCGCTGCTCGCACCACGCGAGATGGTCAAACTCTTCGTCAGCTGCGCGCTGCATTTGCTCCTTGATGGCGGGATCCCGGGCGACCGCAGCATGGCCCTGATACAAGCCCTGCGCGGCGACCTCGCCGGCGTGATTGACGCGCATGAGCCCTGCGGCGTGCAATTCTTGTGCATCGTCGAGGTCGGCTTCAGGAATGTCCGCAGCGGGGTATTGGCGTGACGCCCGGCTGGCAGGACCGGCCACGGCTCGCAGCGCGGTACCAGCACCGGCGAGCAGGCGATCCAGCGGCGTCATGTGTCGTTCTTGCATGTCGCGATTATAGCAATCGAGCCGGCCGCGACGGTATACTTCGCGACCCCGATTTTCCCGGTTTACGCAAATGTACCTCCACTGCCTGTACGCGATCTTTTTACTGGCCTTGAGCACGTCGGCGTGGTCAGCCGAAGACGAGGAGCAGGAGGGCCCGTGGGCCGGCAAGGTGGTTTTCGGCTACCTGGCGACATCGGGCAATACCAATAATTCGAGCCTCAATGCTGCCTTCGAAGTCAGTTATAAAGTGGAAAAATGGAGGCACCTGCTTGCAGCGGCCGTGATTAATGCCACCGAGGACAACGCGACTACAGCCGATGCCGTCGAGATCGCCTGGAAAAGTGAGCGAAATTTGGCGCAGCACAATTACCTGTTCGGACAACTGGACTGGCGAGAAGATCGATTCAGTGGCTACGAAACGCAGTTTTCGCAAACCGTCGGCTATGGCCGCAGGCTGATCGACACGGACAAGCACAAGTTCAGCGTCGAGATCGGTGCTGGCGCCAGGCAGTCGGAGCTTGCGGACGGGTCCAAAGAGAGCGAATCCATCGTTCGGGGAGGGCTGCACTACGTCTGGAAGCTCAGCGAAACGGCCTCTTTTACACAGGTTGCGACCGTGGAGTCCGGCCGGGAAAACACCTATACGGAGTCGGTGACTGCGCTATCGGCGAAGCTGGTCGGAAACCTCGCGCTGGTGGCTTCCTACACGGTCAAAAACAACTCGGATGTACCGCCATTGACCGAGAAGACCGATACCTACACGGCCCTGTCGCTCGAGTACCTGTTTTGACGTTTGTAAGCAATTGAAATAATTACAGAAAAATCGCCCAAGATGGGGTGTTTTATTTTGGCCCGAATCGGCCGGAATGTTTGCATTGGGCGGGGCCCTCAAGTAGAATTTCGCGCCTTTCGACCCTCCGGCAATTGTGGGTTCGAAAACACTGATTCCCGACGGAAATAAGATAATGAAGACGTTTTCTGCCAAGCCAGCAGAGGTTCGCCGCGACTGGTATTTAGTCGACGCTACGGGCAAGACCCTGGGTCGTTTGGCGACCGAAATCGCGCGCCGTTTGCGTGGCAAGCACAAACCTGAATACACACCTCACGTAGACACGGGCGATTACATCGTCGTCGTTAACGCTGAGAAGATTCGCGTCACGGGCAACAAGCTCAAGGACAAGATCTATTACCATCACACGGGCTACATCGGTAACCTGAAGTCGGTACCGCTCGAAAAGATGCTCGAAGACGCGCCTGAGCGCGTTATACAGGGTGCCGTCAAGGGAATGCTGCCGCGCGGGCCTCTGGGCCGCAAGATGTTTGCCAAATTGAAGGTATTCAAAGGCCCCGAACACGATCACGCTGCACAGCAGCCGATCCCACTAGAAGTGAACGCATAATGAGTGACACGGTTTTTTACGGCACAGGCCGCCGCAAGACATCTACGGCCCGCGTTTTCATGAAGCTGGGCGGCGGCAAAATCACGATTAACAAACGGTCCCTCGATGTGTTTTTCGGTCGCAAGACGGCCCAGATGATCGTCAGGCAGCCTTTGGAACTCATGCAGCTCACAGACACATTTGATATCAATGTCACCGTCAAGGGCGGCGGCACCACCGGTCAGGCCGGTGCTATTCGCCATGGTTTGACGCGGGCGTTGATGCAGTACGATGAGGCTATGCGGCCGGCGCTGCGGAAAGCCGGATTCGTGACGCGTGATTCGCGTGAGGTCGAGCGTAAGAAGGTTGGTCTTCACAAAGCACGCCGCGCAACGCAGTACTCCAAGCGCTAAACTGGAGCTGCGAGCCCCACCTGTATTGGGGGATCGTCTAGCGGTAGGACTGCGGACTCTGACTCCGCCAACCAAGGTTCGAATCCTTGTCCCCCAGCCAAAATATTAGCCCTTTTTCAGGGGCTTTTTTTGCATGGGACATAAGGACGAGTGCCTGATTCGACCAATCGGCCAAACATCCAGTCCAAGTAGCTGAATACGTTAATCGTTAAATAAATCGTCAAGTTAATTGTTGACTAATGACATTAAATATATATAATACCGTTAGTTAGGTAGAAAAGAATCGTCAAGTCTAATGCTTGAGCTACGATCATATTTGATGGACGGCACACTCAGAAGTAGCGAGTTGCTTGATGCGACCGGGGCCACTCGAGAGACGCTTGCGAACGCTTACCGACGGGAGGCCCGACAGATTCTGCGATTTGGGCAGGCACGGGCCACACGTTACGCGACCCGGGAGAATCTACCCGGGCTGGACACAGATGAATTCCCGGTCTTCCGGGTAGATGAGGGCGGCGATATCCAACCCGATGGCCAACTCGTCACACTGGTCGCAACCGAGTCTGTCTGGCTTCCAGAACTGACGGTTATCGATGGGCTTCCCCCGGAAATGCATGACGTGGCGCCCAAGGGCTTCCTCGGTCGTTCCTACGCCCAGCATCATGGTGACTTAGGTCTGCCGGACAACGTTACCAACTGGTCCGACAATCACATTCTCATTGCGCTCAGTCGTCGAGGAGAGGATTTGCAGGGAAACTTGGTCATCGGTCGGGAGTCCTTCGATCGTTTCCAAAATTTACAATACGAAACCCACACTACGAATGACTTTCCAGCACTGAGCAACGCTGCGATCGCAGGAGAACATGTGGGCTCTTTGGCTGGCGGCGAGCAACCAAAGTTCACTGCCCTGGTTGATGGTCAGCACCGCATAGTCAAATTCGCGACTGACGCAACAGACAATGCACGACGGTGGCAAGATCTCCTAACGCTCGAGCATGTCGCTTTGCAAACACTTCGTAGTGCTGAAATCGATGCGGCAGAGACCGAATTGCTCGATATAGATGGTTTGCGATGCCTGGTCATTAATCGCTTCGATCGCATCGGCGAAATGGGCCGGCGGGCGGCTATGTCGCTGGCAGCTGCCTCTGAGCAGCTCGATGGCACATGGACGGACGCTGCTGAAGGAATGCAACGCCGTGGGGAACTGAGCGGCGAGAGTCTGCAGCGTATAGCGCTTCTCGATGCCTATGGAGCGCTAATCGCAAACACGGACCGTCACCAATATAACGTCTCACTGTTCCCGGCAGAGGGCGGGTACTCAGTCGCGCCAGCCTTTGACCAACTCCCGATGGCATATGCACCGCCGGCAAGCGGTAATATGCGTAACGCCGCGATTGCTGTTCCGCGCCCGGCTGTGAACACGCTTGCCATTTGGGGGGAAGCTCAGGAACTAGCAGCCGAATTCTGGCGTCGGGCGAGCGAGCGACGATTGTCCGACTCAATGCAGGCGGTAGTCAAAGAACATGCCAGTCGGTAGGCACAGTTGTGAGAACCTTGTTCGACTGGTTGACTGGTAGAATTCGATGCGTCAAGTAACCGAGGATGTTCATATGGCGAGCCTGCGGGCTATCTGTCTACTTGTTATTCTCCTCTGCTTCTCTGGTGGATGCTCTGATACGGGGAACAACTCTCTTGCGAGTGCCGGGCGAGCAGATCGCCCCAATATTCTATTAATCGTCGCAGACGATCTCGGCTACGCGGATCTCGGCGTATACGGCAGTAGCATACAAACACCGAACATAGACTCGCTTGCGGCCCGTGGGCTGCTGTCTACCCAGTTTCATACGGCGCCATTGTGCGCGCCGACGCGCGCCATGTTACTCAGCGGTAACAACAACCATGTTGCAGGCATGGCCCGGCAGAGCACGATCGGCGTGGCCGGTAACCCAGTCGACGGCTACGAGGCGAGTCTCTCGGATCGAATCGTGCCGTTTCCCCGATTGCTGCAGTCGGCCGGTTACAACACCTACACGGTCGGCAAATGGCACCTGGGCATGACCGAAGAAAAGAGTCCGCGCGCGGCGGGCTTTAGTCGAGCGTTCAACTTGCTCAATGGTGGCGGCGCGCACTTCGATGATGTTGGTTTTTCCGAAAGGGGTTCCACCTACAGGCTGGATAAGGAGCTCGTCAGCTATCCGGTGGGCCGCTATTCGACGAACTTATATACAGATCGGCTGATCGAGTTTATCGATGCTGACAAAGACGATGGCAAACCGTTTTTCGCCTTTGCCGCCTATACGTCCCCGCACTGGCCGTTGCAGGTACCCGATGAGTATCTGGACATTTACTCAGGGTTTTACGATGACGGTTACGACTCGCTGCGTGAACGTCGTTTCGAGACGCTCAAAGAGGCGGGAATTATTCCGCCGGAATCGAAGCTTCCGCCGCGCAACGATGCAATCGTGCCATGGGAGGATCTGAGCGCTGACGAGCAACGTCGTGAGTCTCGCAAGATGGAGTTGTACGCGGCGATGGTCGACAATCTCGATGACAATGTCGGTCGTCTGCTGGAGTTTCTGAAGGAAAACGATCTGTATGACAATACGCTGATCGTGTTCATGTCCGATAATGGAGCTGCCGGCGAGGACTTTTACAATCGCGGTAGGTACAGCGAATTCATACAGGCACACTTCGACAACGCCTATGAGAACATGGGTACCGCGAAATCTTTCGTGTCCTATGACGAGGAGTGGGCTGAGGCCGGTTCTGCTCCGTTCCAGCGGCACAAATCCTATACGCGTGAAGGCGGCATCGTTGCCCCCTTGATCATTGCCGGCCCGGGTGTCGCTGCGCGCGGCGTCATCGACTCTGCCTATCTTACGGTCATGGATCTGGCACCGACCTTCCTGGAGGTTGCGGGAGGGAAGTACCCGGATGACGGTTCCGTTTCGCCCATGCTCGGCGAAAGTATGTCGCGATTCCTGGCAGGGGAAGCGAGCGCGGTACACGACGACGACTATGTAACCACGCTGTACCACGGTGGCCGTGCATATCTTCGGCAAGGAAAGTGGAAAATATCGAATCTCGAGCCGCCGTTCGATGAGGATGATTTCGAACTCTTCGACCTTTCGGTCGACCCTGGCGAGTCTCATAATCTGGCAGACGACGAGCCGGAGAAACTAAGCGAACTAATCGATCTTTGGCGCGAAGAACGCAAGAAGCTGGGGATAATATTGCCGCAGGATCTGTAGGCTGAGTGCGAGTGAGCAGGTATTTTGCGTATCTGGTTCCGCCTTATGCACCGTCAAGGCCTTCTCAAGCTGCCGGAGTGAATATGCGTTCGCACCGGCGAAGAACGAACGCATTTTCTGGGACTGCTCACTGTCGGTGTAGCCAAGTCCGACGACCGTGACCTTCGTGCGCGAGGTCGAGATCGGGGAAAAATAGAATATTGTCCAAGTCTCCTGAGCTGCCTCCACGAATGCAAACCCCTCAGGAAAGGTGACGGCCTTCAACGCGATCATGCGTTTGTGATCGTAGGCCAAAATCATATTCTCGATTGTCGTCGAGTCGCCCAGTTCACCTTCGGTATTGTAGTTGGCTCTCCACAGGCCGCCGACCTTGAAGTCGATCTCGGCAAGCGGCGCTACCCACGATTGAATGCCTTTGGTGGTCGTAAAGGCCTCCCAAATCGCATCGATGTCGGCGGCAATCTCCATTTCAAGGACTTCACGAGGTTCATCGGCCAGGACGGGCGAATAAGCGGCAGCTAAGGCAAGACAGACGACAACAACGACACGACTCATGAGAGTTCTCCAAGTATCGAATATCACACCTACGCTCGCATCTCCCGGACTCCGCCATCGGCAGCAATCAGAAGGATGTCGGCGGCCCTGTGCGCAAATAATCCAACAGTCAGTACGCCGGGAATCTGATTCAGGCGCGTTTCCATTTCGAGCGGATTGCTGATGTTCAGGTCGTGGACATCAAGAATGTGGTTGCCGTTGTCCGTTACGACGCCTTCGCGCCAGATCGGCTGTGCTCGTAGTTTGACTAGTTTGCGCGCGACAAACGCCTGTGCCATCGGCAATACCTCTATCGGCAGCGGAAATGTGCCGAGCATGCCGACCAATTTGGTCTCATCGACGATGCAAACAAAGCGCCTCGCCGCCCCGGCGAGTACTTTCTCCCGGGTCAATGCCGCGCCACCGCCCTTAATCAGGTGCAGCCGCTTCGTCGCCTCGTCGGCACCATCGATGTACAGGTCAACATCGCCGACCTCATTTAGCGTGGATACTTCGAAACCCTGCTGCTCCAGAAGATCAGACGATGCTCTGGAACTCGACACCAGTTTGTCGATGCGGTCCCGCACTGTTGGCAGCATTTCGATCAGGTGATTGACTGTGGAGCCAGTGCCGATACCCAGTACGGTGCCTGGCTCGATGAATTCAAGCGAGGCCTTAGCTGCATTGCGCTTATTGTCTGAGGCGTTCATTTGTGGCGGTAGTGTATAACGAAATGCACAAAAAAGTGCCCGCAATTGCGGGCACTTTCGTATTGGTTTTTAAGAAAACCAATCTAGCTTGCGTTCAAAAGACTAGCGTTTTTTCCTGCGCGCAGCTTTACGTTTCGTCTTGCGCTTAGCTACTTTTTTCTTAGCCTTTTTCTTGGCCTTCTTTTTAGCTTTCTTTTTGGTCTTGCGCTTGGCGACCTTTTTCTTAGCCTTCTTCTTGGCTTTCTTTTTGGTCTTACGCTTGGCGACCTTCTTCTTCGCCTTTTTCTTAGCTTTCTTCTTTACTGTCCGTTTCTTCTTCTTCGCTACGCGACGTTTCTTCGGCGCAGCTTTTTTCCTTGCTGTAACTTTACGCTTCTTCGCGACCTTGCGCTTGGAAGCTTTTTTCCTTGACTTCTTTTTAGTAGCCATACGTTTTCTCCGTGTCGGGTACCCGGCGTTGAGTATATACAACAAAATCTAAAAATCCAGCGAGTCACGTGTTGCAACTAACGGTTTTAATTCGTCAAAAAATTGAGCGGAACTCGTCAAATCAATTCCTTTGATTTTTAACTGAAGAAACTTCTTGTCGTTACGTGTCATCGACGATCGAAAGTTGTTCCGTTTCGATTTTTAGCGAGTGCAAACAGCAAAAAGTTGAGCTGCGCGCGAACGAGTTTCGTCGTCGACAATGTCGCGGCATTCAACGCGATCGAAACGCGGGTTGGCAGGACTAAGATGACTCAGTTATTACGCAATAAAGTCGTATATCCCAAGGGTTTGGCGCTATTTCCTCGACTTTCTGGCAGTCAAATGCGATGCCAAGCAATTTTGGTCTGCGCCAGGATCGCTTGTTTTTCAAGAATGCGAAACAACGATCGTAGTAAGCACCGCCCATGCCGATTCGATGCTTATTTCTATCAAAAGCAACGACAGGTGTTATGACGAGGTCGATCGACTTTGCTGCAACGAAAGGACCATAAACAGGCTCCCATATGTCGAATGCGTTTCTCTCTAATCGCGTGTCTGTTGTGAGTTGTTGAAACTGCATGTCGCCACGATTACTAATAACGGGTGCGAAAACGCGCTTTTTTGCGCGCCATGCGCGCGAAATAATCGCGCCAGGATCGACTTCGTCATTTGTTGGCAAATAGATGGCAATCGTTTTGCAGGCATGGAACTCATGGGATCGAATAATTCGCTCGGTGATTATTGACGAAGCTTCGCTTCGAGCAACGTCACTCATCGAGCGTCTTGCCGCGAGCGCTGACTGACGGAGTCCGGCCGTTGCGGTCCTCTGTGTATCGTTTTTTTTCAAATCAGGTGCGTGGCAAACTTTAGTGGACAGAGAAAGCGCCTCCCGCCTGTGCCGTTAAAGACCGTCGCTCTCGAACCGGAGCAATAGGTGGGGTCAGTCGTGGCAGCAACAGGCTTACCGAATGAACGGTCCTGCTCAAATGCTGCCTACAGTGCTCGACCCCGAGGTAGAAAGTTAGGGTCGAAAGGTATCCAGGCCAGTATCGAACACTGCAGGAGGCGCCAATTTGGTAGAGCAACCCTACGCGTCAGAAATCCAGTTGTTGAGATCCGCCCAACACATTTTCGACGCGTTCGGAAATAATTTTGAGACGACTGCTGAGATCGCCCTCCAGCAGGCGGTCCTTAGCTTGGGCATGCAGCAGTTCGTTAGCCATATTGAGTGCCGCCATCACCGCGATTCGGTCGAGACCAACAACTCTCCCGCCATCGCGAATCTCGAGCATTTTCGCGTTCAACACCTCAGCGGAGTCGAGCAGGTCAGTACGCTCGTCGGCCGGGCACGCGACCTGGTATTCCTTGTCGAGAATTCTGACGCTGACTTGGGCGTGGGTGTCATTCATGTTCAGGATCCTTGCTCCATGGCTTTGAGTCTACCGATCATTGCCTCGACCCGCGCACGTACTTGTTCATTTTTCTGCAGCAGGTTGGCACGCTCGCCGGTCAATACGTCCTGGCGCTGTTTCAGAGTCTTATTCTCGTCTTGTAGCTGGTCGCACACACGGACCAGCGCGTCGACGCGTTTCTCGAGACGCTTCAGTTCATGCTCAAATGTTGTATTCATGTCGTCGGCCATACAGGCAATATAGACACGCGCCGAAGCAGAAGCAATTGTCATCGCGACGTGGCGCCCCGACATGGCCTGAACATGCATTACATGGGATCATTGGAGCACGCTCAATACGCATAGACTCAATACCTTATGGAACAGGGAATCGACTACAACACACCGGATACGGCGCTCAGGCAATGTGGCGCAACCCGGGATGCTGCGCATACGCACGGAGTGCTTTCCGGGTGCAGTGAGTGTGAGGTACTGCATTGATCAGAAAAGAATTCGCTCACCGGCGCCGGCAACTTATGAGTATGGTTGGCAGCGGTGGAATCGCGATATTGCCGGCAGCTCCTGTCAGGACGCGAAGCCGGGATGTGGAATACCGGTTTCGCCAGGATAGTGATTTTTATTATCTAACCGGCTTTGCAGAACCGGATGCCGTGGCAGTGCTCGCGCCTGGGCGCGCCAATGGTGAGTACCTGTTGTTTTGCCGCGATCGAGATCGCCGCAAAGAGCTCTGGGACGGCAATCGGTCCGGCCCGGACGGCGCCATCGAACATTACGCCGCTGATGATGCGTTTCCGATCGATGATATTGATGACATTCTGCCCGGAATCATGGAGTCATGCAGCCGTGTGTATTACACGATGGGCATGTATGCCGAGTTTGATACACACGTTACCGATTGGCTGAATTCCCTGCGCTCGCGTAAGTCCAGGGGCGTACACACGCCGCAGGAGTTCGTGGCGCTCGATCATTTGCTGCACGATATGCGCTTGTATAAGAGTCGCGCCGAGATCTCGGCCATGCGTAAGTCAGCAAAGGTCGCCGTCAGTGCGCATACGCGAGCGATGCAAGTCGTCAGGCCTGGCATGTACGAATACGAGGTCGAAGCTGAGTTCATACACGAATTTCGGTGTAACGATGCCGGGAATTCCTACAGCCCGATCGTGGCCTCCGGCGCCAACGCGTGCACGCTGCATTACGTTGACAATAATGCTCAGCTCCAGGATGGCGACCTGCTGTTGATTGATGCGGGCTGTGAGCTTGACTATTACGCGTCAGATATCACGCGAACTATTCCTGTTAATGGCCGCTTTAGTCCGGAGCAACGTGCGGTCTATGAAATCGTTCTGGAGGCGCAACTCGCTGCGATCGAAAAAACACGTAAGGGCAATCACTGGAACGAGCCGCACGATGCAGCAGTCAAGGTCGTTACCCGCGGCCTCAAGAATATAGGACTGCTTGAGGGCGCGCTGCGGAAGCTGATCAAGGACGGTGCTTACCGCGAGTATTTCATGCATCGCACCGGGCATTGGCTGGGCATGGACGTGCACGACGTCGGCGACTACAAGGTTGGCGACGAGTGGCGGCTGCTCGAATCGGGCATGGTGACCACGGTCGAGCCCGGTATCTATATTCCGGCGAGTCGCAAGGTGCCGGCACGCTGGCGCGGCATCGGGGTTCGCATAGAGGATGACGTTGCGGTGACCAGCAACGGACCGGACGTCCTGTCGAAGGGTCTCGTGAAGGAGCCCGACGAGATCGAATCACTGATGCAACGCTGAACGTGAACACGAAACGCGATAATCAATACAACATAGTTATCGCTGGCGGCGGCATGGTGGGATCGAGTCTGGCGCTGGCACTTGCGCCTCTGGGCCTACGGGTTGCGATGATCGAGCCCGTGCCGCGTTCGGCCGCGACGCAGCCGAGTTTCGATGATCGCTCGACAGCACTGTCGCGTAGCACGCAACGCATGTACGAAGCGATGGATTTGTGGGACGGAATCGTTGCCGCGGCAACACCGATTTTGAAAATTCACATCTCCGACAAAGGGCGTTTCGGTTTTTCGCATATCGATGCCGATGAACAGGGCGTTGAGGCGCTCGGCTACGTGGTCATAAATCGCGTGCTCGGAGCCGTACTACAGGCTGCGCTGACCGAGGTCGAGAATCTGGACGTGTTGTGCCCGGCGAGGATCATCAGCGCGAAGCTGTCACCGGACCAGGCCGTCGTGACGATAGAAACGGATGCTGGCGAGCCGCGCGAATTGACATGTGACCTGCTGGTCGCGGCGGATGGTACGAATTCAGCAGTGCGGGAAATGATCGGTATCGCGGCAAAACAGACTGCGTACGGTCAACGCGCGATTATTGGCAATCTACAGCCCGAAAAACCGCTTAACAATTGCGCCTACGAGCGATTCACCGATAGCGGTCCGCTCGCGCTCTTGCCGATCGCCGACCAGCGTGCTGCTTTTGTCTGGAACGTGGCGGAGCGGGATGCCGAGCATGTGCTCGCGCTCGATGACCACGGGTTTCTCGCGGAGATACAGCAGGCTTTTGGATATCGCCTGGGTGCGTTCTCGCGTGTCGGCAAGCGTGCGTCATACCCGCTCGTTCTTAGCAAAGCGTACCGGCTGACAGCGCAACGGGCAGTGCTGGTGGGCAATGCGGCGCACGGTCTGCATCCTGTTGCTGCGCAGGGACTCAATCTCGGACTGCGAGATGTCGCGGCGCTGTGCGACTGCATTGCCGATGCGAGCAATGGCGCTGCCGAAGCTGTCGACATCGGTGATCCATCAGTACTAGAGCATTATTCAACCTGGCGGCGCAGCGACCAGAAGAAACTGGTCGGTTTCACGGACGGAATCGTCCGCTTGTTTGGACATTCGAGCAGATCCGTACGCTTGTTGCGCAACATCGGCATGCTCGGTTTCGATCTCATTCCGGGTGTGCGCTCGACGTTCGCAAAACACACGATGGGACTTGCCGGCCGATTGCCGCGATTGTCGCGTGGTGTGCGACTTTCGTGAACAAGCGATTCGACATAGTCGTCGTCGGCGCCGGCGTGACGGGTCTTACCGTTGCTGCGCTATTGTCACAATGCCGATTTCGCGACCGGCTGCGATTGACGGTCGTCGATGCCGCGGCGCGGCCCCGGTACGAGGTTGGTGGCGATGTCGCGTTGCGCGTCTCCGCCATGTCGACAGGTTCGGCCGAGCTTCTGGAGTCCATTGGCGCCTGGGCGCAAGTCAGCAGCACAAGAGCCTGTGCCTACGAACATATGCTCGTGTGGGATGAAGCAGGCGATGTAGACGGGGCCGAGACGCTTCGCTTCGATGCCGCGGAATTTGCCGTGCCGCAACTCGGTTTCATTGTTGAGAACGAACTCCTGCGGCACGCGATTCTCGACGTGCTCGACGACGCACACATTGATCTCCAATTCGACTCTGCCATCCGGTCAATGCAGCAACACGGCCAGCGATACCGTCTCGAGTTGACGAACGATCGCCACCTGGACGCCGACCTGGTTATCGGTGCGGACGGTGCGCGATCGTTCATCCGTGACAGCGTGAACATCAAGACCCGCGACTGGCCATACGGCCAGAGCGCCATCGTGACGCATTTGCAGCCCGAAAAATCGCACCGCAATACGGCCTGGCAGCGGTTCTTGCGTGACGGCCCTCTCGGCATGTTGCCCTTGTCCGATGGCCGCGTGTCCGTTGTATGGTCGACGGCACAGGAGCGGGCGGATCGAGCGATTTCGGCAAGTGACGATGAACTCGGCGAGATGCTGAGCGAGGCTTCCGATTTTGTCCTCGGCAATCTGAAAGTCGCGGGACCGCGTGGTGCATTTCCACTGTGCGCCCGACACGCGGTGGACTACGTGTTGCCGGCGGTCGCGCTGATCGGTGATGCAGCACACGCTGTGCATCCGCTCGCCGGACAGGGCGCCAATCTCGGCTTGCAGGATGCAGCCAAACTCGCCGACGTGATCGATCGGGCATTGGGCGATGGCGAGCATCCGGGCGACCGACCAGTATTGCGACGCTATGAGCGTGCGCGCAAAGGCGAAAACGCGACCATGATGCACTTTATGACTGGTCTCAACAGTTTATTTGCGACAGACTCGGCGCTGGTGCGTGAATTTCGCGCGACGGGTATGCGCCTCTTTAATCGCAGTGGTCCAATCAGAGACCGCGCAGTAAGAGTGGCGTTGGGGATTCAATGAAGCAGCAATATGTGTTCGGCCTGGCCGCGCTGCTGGCGATACTCGGTTTATCTGTGTTCGCCTACAAATGGCAGGTGCTCGGATTTCCGGTCAGCAAGAATCAGGAAACATCGGTCTGGACGATCGAATCGTCAATCAGTTTTGACAGCGGTCCGGGTTCCATCAAAGTTAATTTACTGATTCCAACGCTGACTCCGGGCTTTCGCATGCTGAATGAGAATTCAGTGTCGCGCGGCTACGGGTTCGGCCTCAACTATGGCAGCGGCGGTCGTCAGGCGCAGTGGGCTATTCGTCGTGCGAACGGCCCGCAGACTATCTACTATCGTATCTCGGTCTACGAAGATGCGCGCGCGGATCAATCGGACACGACCCCGCCATTTCCCCCACCGCCCGCAATTAACGAGCCTTTTAAGACGGCCGTCGACGTCATCGTTGCCGACGTCAAAGAACACTCGGCGGACACTGTATCTTTTACGTCGGAACTCTTGCGCCGAATGAACAACCCGTCACCGGGCCCGAACGTCGCGCTGCTGATATCCAGCGCAGGCACGCGCACGGACTTCGTGGACAGCATCACGAAGATTCTCGCGGCGGCACGAATTCCGGCACGCATGGTGCACGGGATCGAATTGAAGAGGCGGCAACGAAACGCTGAAATGCTGACGTGGCTCGAGGTTCACGACGGGGATCGTTGGCACTACTTCGATCCGATGACGGGTGATCAGGGCCTGCCAGAGAGTTTTCTGATCTGGTGGCGGGGTAACGAGCCTCTGATCAATGTCGAGGGCGGCAACAACGTACAGGTCGGCTTCGCGGTGCAGGAGAATCATCTTGCCGCCGTCGAAATCGCAGAGACCAAGACGGCGCAAAAAGGCGCGAACGCGATCGACTTTTCACTCTACAGTTTGCCTATTCAAACGCAGGCCGTTTACAGCGTCTTGCTCATGGTCCCGATCGGCGCGCTGATCATGGTGTTTTTGCGCAACCTGATCGGCATTGACGCATTCGGCACCTTCATGCCCGTGCTGATCGCGCTCGCGTTTCGGGAGACCAAGCTATTCTGGGGTGTCGTGCTATTCACGACACTGGTTGCGCTTGGGCTCGTTATTCGCTTTCTACTCGAGCGCCTGCGTTTGCTGCTCGTGCCGAGATTGAGTGCCGTACTCATTGTCGTCGTCTTACTCATGCTCATCATCAGCCTGGTGTCACATCGACTCGGGATGGAGACAGGATTGTCGGTCGCGTTGTTTCCGATGGTAATCATCGCAATGACGATTGAGCGCATGTCAGTCGTCTGGGAAGAGCGAGGAGCGACCGAGGCCATACGTGCCGGTTTGGGCAGTTTGATCGTCGCTATTACTGCTTATGTTTTCATGGGCATGCAGTGGCTGGAACACCTTATCTTTACGTTCCCGGAATTGTTGCTCGTGGTGCTCGCAATCGTGCTTCTGGTCGGTCGTTATACGGGTTATCGCCTGCTTGAGCTCAGCCGGTTCAAGGCATTGGCAGGGCAATGATATTTTCCAGGGCGAAACAACTTCGCGAGGCCGGTGTACTCGGGCTCAATGAGCGCAATACCGATTACATCATGCGCCTCAATCCGCGCCGACTATTTCCGCGCGTCGACGACAAGGCACTGACCAAGGAACTGGCAATAGCTGCCGGTATGGCCGTGCCGGAGCTGTACGGTATTATCTCGAATCAGGGGGAGGCACGGGAGTTTGGCGCCATTGTCGGTGAGCGCGACAGCTTCGTCGTCAAACCGGCACAAGGCAGTGGCGGCGATGGCATTCTCGTGATTACCGGGCGTAGCGTGCGTCGACGAAATTCGTTCCGATTATCGAGCGGCGTGATGATTTCCGAAGCCGAGATCGCACATCACATTTCCAATATCGTCAGTGGCCAATACAGCCTCAGTGGTAATCCCGACAAAGCATTGATCGAGTATTGCGTCAGATTCGATCCCGTGTTCGCCGAGGTCAGCTACCAGGGGGTGCCTGACATACGCGTCATCGTTTATCGCGGCTACCCCACGATGGCGATGGTGCGCTTGCCGACTCGCGCATCTGACGGCAAGGCGAACCTGCATCAGGGCGCGGTCGGTGCCGGTATCGACATGAGCACTGGTGAGACCCTGGCAGGTGTGCTGGACAACGAAGTCGTCGACGAGCATCCCGATACCGGAGCATTGGTTTCCGGACTGCACATTCCGCACTGGGACTTTATTCTGCAGTCTTCGGCGCGCGGCTACGACGTGACGGAGCTGGGCTATCTCGGCGTCGATATGGTTATCGATCGGGAGCTCGGCCCTCTGATCCTCGAAATGAATGCGCGGCCGGGGCTCAACATTCAGATCGCAAACTGTACCGGGCTCGCGACGCGTATCGCGAGGATTGACGAGATCTACGACGACAAAGCCACGTACGCTGTAAGAGCGAGGGTTGCACGCACAGAGTTTCCTGCAGAACGCCAGACGTCGATTCTGTTTGACGTATGATTGATCTGGTGGAATATGAGGAATTCTCGGTCATCACGTGCCCGCACTGCGGGCATCAGGCGCGCGAGCGTATGCCGACCAACGCATGCCAGTTTTTTTATGAATGTGCCGGTTGCGGCGAGCTATTGAAGCCTAATGCCGGTGACTGCTGCGTGTATTGCTCATTTGGCACTGTGAAATGCCCACCCATTCAACTGGGATCCGGCTGTTGCGACGACTGAGCGCTCGCGCCTAAAGACCGCCCTGATCCTGTCGGCTCAACCACGCATCCATGCGTTGTTCGAGTATGTCGAGCGGGAGCGAGCCGGCGCCGAGCAGTTCGTCGTGGAAGGCCCGCACATCGAAGTTATCACCCAGCGTTCTCTCCGCGTTTTCGCGGATCGATTTTATTTTTAGCTGACCAATCTTGTAGGCAAGCGCTTGTCCCGGCCAGCCGATGTAGCGGTCGATCTCATTAATGATGTCGAGTTCTTTCTTGGCGGCATTGTCCTTGAAGAAATCGATGGCCTGCTGACGCGTCCAGCCCTTGTAGTGCATGCCGGTGTCGACCACGAGTCGGACCGCGCGCCACATTTCGTAGGTGAGTTGCCCGAATTGAGAGTAGGGGTCTTTGTAGAGACCCAGATCGTAGCCGAGGCTTTCGCTATACAGACCCCAGCCTTCCACGAAGGCCGTAAAACCCATGAAGCGCCGGAAGTTGGGGATGGAGTCGAGTTCCTGTTGTAAGGAAATTTGTAAATGGTGGCCCGGTACGGCTTCGTGCGCGGACAGTACTTCAATCTCGAATTTGGGTCGCACCTCGGGTTTGTAGAGATTGACCCAGTAAATACCTGCGCGACTGCCGTCTGCTGCCGGCCCTGAGTAATAGGCCGTTGTCGTGTCCGGCGCAATAGAGTCGGGAATGGGTTTCAAACCGTAGGGCATGCGCGGCAACTTGCCGAACAGCCGCACGATTTCCGGGTCGATGCGTTTACTGGTCGCGAGATAGGCCTGAAAAAGGTCGTCCGGATTATCGAAATAGAATTGCGGGTCGGTGCGCAGGAACACCAGGAAATCCTCGAAACTTCCGCCAAAGTCGAGCTTATCGATGATCTTCTGCATTTCATCGCGGATACGGCGAACTTCGTTCAGGCCGAGGCGATGAATTTCATCGGGTGACATTTGCGTGGTCGTGAACTGGCGTGCGAGCAGTTCGTACCAGTCGTTGCCATTGGGTAGCACAGACAGTCCGATGCTGTCCCTGCTGGCGGGAAGGTAGGTATCCGAAAAATAACTTGCGAGCTTCCGGTAGGCCGGCAATACCGTCTTCGAAATTGTCTTTCTCGCAAGTGTTTTTATGCGCTTTTGATCGTTGTCGGAGATCGACTCTGGCATCTCCGCGAATATCTTGTAGAAGGGACTGTCCTCAGGATCGTCTACGAGCTGCACGGCGATCTGGCCGGGAATACGCTGCATCAGAATCTTGGGTGACGTTAGGCCCGACTTGCGGCCCTTTTCGGCAAGGTCGATCGACTGCTTGATCAGGACGTCAATCTTGCTCAGTCGTGCGAGCCAGTCTTCGTAGTCGCGAACAGTAAAGAAGTTCAGGCTGTCGGTGTTGCTATCAATATTTTGTACACCGCCGAGTTGATTAAACGGCATCAAGTGGCCGTTGAACCCGAAAGTATCGACGGACTTCTGCAATGAACGACGAAACAGCTCGACGTTCAGCCGGTCGGCCTCCGACAGGCCGCTCTTGTCGATCGCATACAGTCGCTGCAGGAATGCCAGCGTATCTGCATGCCGGCGTTCAATCGCTTTCAGGCTGCCGTCCGACCAGCGGTCGTTGTAGCGACGATCGCCAAGTTGCGATGCGAACATCGGGTACTCAAGCATTTCCCACTCCCAGGCGTCGTCAAGGAGCGTATTGAAGTCGTCTGCGGGCGCAGCAATTGAATATTGTGTAAAGCCGAGCACTAAGGTGCACAGCATCGACGCGGCCATTTTCATGCCATTCTCCGTGGGTCGGGACAGCCTGCATTGTTACCGTCCGTCGCGTGGCTGGCAACCGGCGCTTGCTTTGACTATGATTGGGGACACCAATCTATGGCGTTCGCAGAAGAGACCCCGGTTTATCATCGATAATGCGGGGCGCCGAAGACGCAACTCGCTCGGAAACGCTCAGGCAAAAGGACTGTGATCGCTGATTGGCTCTGGAGAGAGGCCCGGTAGAGGGCCCACCGAAGGGGTAAGTAGCCGCAAGGCTATTGATCTCTCAGGTTCTAAGGACAGAGGGGCGGCAGACCGCAAGGTCTGTCGCCCCGTTTCATTTAGGCTCTGGATAAGCACATGGGAAAGAAGACACCTACGCACCACAAGCACGTCGAGGCGGGCGCGCGGATGGTCGATTTCGGCGGCTGGGATATGCCGCTGCATTACGGTTCCCAAAAAGAAGAGCACCATGCCGTGCGTCAGCACGCCGGCGTATTCGATGTGTCCCACATGACGATCATCGACCTCAAGGGCGAGCGGGCTCGGGACTTTCTGCGCTATTTGCTGGCCAATGACGTCAGCAAACTCCAGCAGAGCGGCAAGGCGCTGTATTCGTGCATGCTCAATGAAGACGGCGGTGTTGTTGACGACCTGATCGTCTATTTCTTCGATGATTCCACGTACCGGCTGATCGTCAATGCCGCAACCCGCGACAAAGACCTCGCGTGGATTCGCCAACAGGCAGAGTCCTACGGAGTGGTCGTTAGTGAACGCGCCGAGCTGGCGATGCTTGCGGTGCAGGGACCGAAAGCGCGAGAGCTGGCGGCACCGTGTATCGATGAGAGTTGGCGCCGGGCTGCCCTGGAGCTCAGGCCTTTCTACGGGATGCACGCCGGCGACCTGTTCATAGCGCGTACCGGTTACACGGGCGAAGACGGCTTTGAGATAGTG
>SMVB01063802.1_pt1 | contig 21186 bp, 16 predicted proteins | sample 2456461 | NCBI WGS metagenome assembly SMVB01 (sample SAMN11095934, study PRJNA526329) | marine sediment metagenome | biome: Marine sediment; feature: Surficial sediment; material: Deep marine sediment; isolation source: Hadal surficial sediment | place: Pacific Ocean | collected 2014-05 | depth...
AAATAGTTCAATCTCAGGAAACCGTTTTGACTAGTTCCTCCACCTACCCCAAACCTCGCTTTCTTGCTGTAGTCGTTGGCCTCATGGGCGTCCTGTTGTTATGGCAGGGTGTGTTGCTAATCATGGTAAGCGGTACGTTTTATTACGCCCTGGCTGGCCTAACACTGGGTATCTGTGGTGTATTGCTCTTCAGAGGAGATGTGCGCGGTGCGCAACTCTTGACCCTGATAGTGGCGAAGAACGCTGGCGATTTGACCCTGAAATTCAATCTCCGAAAATCGGGTTTTGGGATACCTGTCGTGGTGTGACCTACTACCAAGTACCCGAGGGAAATCCGTCAGCTGAATGTGCCGAAAGAATTTTCACAGCAACGACTGATGCACGGCTCATAGCGGTTGACAAAAACACAGGTCGGCCTTGCAGCGGCTTTGGCGTAAACGGCGAAATAAGTTTGCTGAATGGCATGGGCCCGGTGATTCCGGGTTTCTATTTTGTGACCTCCCCGCCTACCATCGCCAACGACGTATTAGTGCTTGGTGGTTGGGTGTTGGACAATCAAATGACCGAAGAGCCCTCGGGTGTAGTACGAGGATTCAATCCCTTGAATGGCGACTTGGTTTGGGCTTGGGATATGGGTCGTGAAGACAGAAGTGGTTTACCTGCCACGGGTGAAAGCTATACCCGCGGCACACCCAATGTGTGGAGTTTGACCAGTGCCGACGAAGAACTCGGCCTGATCTATGTACCAACAGGCAATGCCACACCAGACTATTTCGGCGGCCATCGCAGCGAAGCGATGGAGAAATATGCCAGTTCTGTGGTTGCACTGGATGCGAGAACCGGTCGCGTCAGATGGCATTTTCAGACTACTCACCATGATATCTGGGATTATGATGTGCCGTCTCAGCCTACACTGGTAGACATACCGATAGATGGTGTGGTGCGAAAAGCCGTCATTGTTCCCACCAAAAGAGCTGAAATATTCCTGCTGGACCGAGAAACGGGCGAACCTATTGCTGAGGTTGCTGAGATACCTACACCGCAAACCGACATTCCTGAAGATTTCACTGCACCTACACAACCGTTTTCAGTTGGCATGCCTTCTTTTGCAGATAGAGTTCTCACGGAAGCTGACATGTGGGGTATAACGCCTTTCGATCACGCCGCTTGTCGACTGCAATTCAAACGCATGCGCTATGAGGGACCCCTGACCCCTCCGACTACTGGCGATGGCTCACTCTATTTTCCTGGCGTAGCCGGGGGTATGAATTGGGGTAGTGTCGCGGTTGATGAGATTAATCAATTGATGGTAGTCAACACCATGAACAACCCCTCCGTGGTGCGCTTGATTCCAAGAGATCGCGTAGCAGAAAACGAAATATTCGGTATTGGCGGTGCGCAGACTGGCACCCCCTATGGTGTCTACTCATTTTTCTTCCTGTCACCTCTTTTCGCGCCCTGCCTGGAACCGCCTTATGGTGAGATGGCGGTTGTCGATTTGGCGGCACAAGAGATTTTGTGGCGGCGACCATTGGGCACTGGCAAGGAGCAAGGTCCATTAGGTATTGCAAGCCGGTTACCGCTACCAATGGGTATGTTTTATTCAGCTGGCTCTATTGTAACCAGCGGGGGGTTAATCTTTAACGCCGGTGTTGTTGACAGCACCGCTCGTGCTATCGATGTCTTCACGGGAGAAGAAGTTTGGAGCGATGCGCTACCGGGATCCTCGACTGCCACTCCCATGAGTTACGTAAGTCCCACTACAGGAAAACAATATGTCATAGTCACGGTGCCTGACAGTGGTGGAGTAAGCCTGCAAGTCGAAACTGGGGTGAATGACAGCGCTGATAGTAGTGCTGTGCCAGGTGGTTATGTAATTGCCTATCACTTACCTGATTGACCAATAGGGTAAATACAAAAGAACGGGAAGAGCATTCTATGATCCCTTCGCAGAAGTCCGCAACGTAGTTGTAAGCTACGACATGCCCAGATCCGTATAGCTTCACGGCAACATAGGTGGTATTTCAGTTGCTGAAAAGTGAACTACACAGATTGAGAAAAATCCTTTCGAAGGACATTAATCGTGCCTTTGCCTGCGCGCAACAACCACCTGATAATTTCCAACCAATTAGATGATGGACTTCAAACACCATAGCTCTTACTCTTCCAGATCGTTGGGCATATAACACGCTTATCTCAACAATACAGAAGAAGCGAAATAGCGATAAAACCGGAGACCTCAGCATGAGTGACACGAAAAACACCAATACAGAATTAATGTCTGGTAAACAGATCGCACGTCGCCACTTTATTAAGACGGCAACTGCTGCATCCGCATTCATGATAGTTCCACGGTCAGTATTGGGCGGCCCTGCCTATGTGGCTCCTAGCGACAAGCTCAATATAGCCGCCATAGGTGCCGCCGGAAAAGGCCGCTCTGATATAAGGGCTGTCGCCCACGAAAACATTTACGCCATCTGTGACATTGATGACACCCGCATGGCACAAACGCTTGCAGAAGACTTTGCCCAACCGTTCAAAGACAAGGTCAAAATATACCGTGACTATCGAGAGATGTTGGATAATGAACCAGGTATTGATGCTGTCCTGATCAGCACACCGGACCATATGCATGCTCCCATAGCAGCCCATGCAATGGGGTTAGGTAAGCACCTCTATGTACAAAAGCCCCTATGCCACACTGTGGCCGAAGCTCGATTTCTTGCAGAACGCTCAAGAGCAACTAATGTGGTGACACAAATGGGTAATCAGGGCCATGCCGAGGAAGGAGCACGCCAAATAAACGAATGGGTGGCTTCGGGTGTTTTGGGAACTATCACTGACGTCCATTGCTGGACTAACCGGCCGGTCTGGCCCCAGGGTATCCCGAGGCCTGCTGGTTCAATGCCGGTTCCGGATTCCATGGATTGGAACCTGTGGTTAGGTGCCTCACCGCACCGACCGTACATGGAAACAGTCTATCACCCCTTTAACTGGCGTGGCTGGCGAGATTTTGGCACCGGTGTTATTGGTGATATGGGTGCTCATATCATCGATCATCCTTATTGGGCCCTCGACTTGGGCCTACCAACCAAGGTTTCAGCCAGTTCCACCCGCTGGGGTAGGGAATTTGAGTCATTTCCTATCGCATCAAAAATTCATTTTGAGTTTCCTGCTACTGGCAGTCGACCAGCGGTAAACATGACCTGGTATGACGGTGGCTTACTACCACAGCGGCCTCCAGGGATTGAAAACGGCCGTATGATGGGGGACAACGATGGCGGAGTATTGATCGTCGGTGACAAGAACACGCTAATGCACGGTGTGTATGGTCGTGATCCAAGACTGATACCTCAGAGCTCTCACCTGGAGACGCAACAACCCGAGAAAACCCTGGCGCGTTCACCGGGCATCTACCAGGAATGGATTGACGCCATTAAAGATAGAAGCAAAGTTACTACGTCCGGTTTCGAATATTCAGGCCGCTTAACTGAAACCATGCTCCTTGGCAATATCGCCGTTCGACTCGCAAGCGAAAACAAGGTGTTAAATTATGATGGCCGCCGCATGAAATTCACCAATGACGATGCCGCAAACGCCTTCCTGGACAAAGACTATCGCCCTGGGTTTGGCCTGTCGTAAGGACGTCTGAGAATGAACAAAATAAGATGGCTGCCACATTGAACTGTTTCGATTTATCAGTAAAAACGAGTTAGCAGGAAACAACTACTAATAATGGCTGAAGAAAATTATGACATCATCATCGTCGGCTCCGGCGCAGGCGGTGGCATGGCCACTTTGCAGTTGGCCAATGCTGGACTGAAAGTCGCTTTGATCGAAGCCGGGGCTTATTACGATCCTGCTTCTGATGAGCAACGTACTCAACTACGTTATCCTTGGGAATCACCACGGCGAGGAGCCAGCACAACCCGCAGACCCTTCGGCGATTTCAATGCCTGTATCGGCGGCTGGGAGCTAGAGGGCGAACCCTATACGCAAAAAAATGAGACTGAATTTAGGTGGTGGCGCGGACGCATGCTTGGCGGCCGAACCAACCACTGGGGTCGTATCTCATTAAGATTTGGACCGCTGGATTTCAAGCGCTACGATCAAGATGGGCTCGGCGATAATTGGCCTCTCGCTTATGAAGATGTAAAACCCTATTACGATAAGGTTGATAAACTGATCGGTGTATTTGGCAGCAACGAAGGGCTATACAATGATCCGGATGGTTTCTTTTTACCGGCGCCAAAACCTCGACTACACGAGCTTTACTACATCAAGGGTGCACGCAAATCCAACATACCTGTCTACCCTGCCAGAAAGTCGATTCTTACCAAACGTATTAATAATGACAGGGGTGTCTGCTATTACTGCAGTCAATGCAGTCGTGCCTGTTCCATCCATGCCGATTTCTCATCGACGACAGCCTTAATTTATCCCGCACTAAAAGGCGGGCAAGTGGATTTGTTTACCAATTCCATGGTGCGCCAGGTCACCACTGGTAGCGATGGAAGGGCGACAGGCATCTCCTTTATCAACAAAGAAAACCGGCAGGAATATCAGCTAAAAGGTCGTATTGTTGTATTAGCTGCATCGTCCTGTAGTTCTGCTCGAATTCTGCTTAATTCAAAAAGCACGCGTCATGAAGCCGGCTTAGGCAACAGTAGCGATCATGTCGGGCGTTACCTGCATGATTCAACTGGCGCCAGTCGCGCTGCATTCATTCCGGAATTGATGGACCGGGAAATTTATAACGAAGATGGCGTTGGCGGCATGCATGTCTATACCCCCTGGTGGCTAGAAAACGAAAACCTGGACTTTACCCGGGGTTACCATCTTGAGATCGGCGGTGGAATGGGCATGCCATCATACGGCTTTGGTTTTGCCGTTAATCAGTACAACGAATTTCTCGGAGAACGAGTTGGCGGTTACGGCAATCAGTTGCGGGATGACATTCGTCGTTTTTATGGATCTCGCCTCAGTATTGCCTGCCGCGGGGAAAGCGTTCCACAATTGAATAACTATTGCGAACTCGATCCGACAGTGGTCGATGAATGGGGTATACCCGTACTACGGTTTAACTACCAGTGGACGGAAAATGAAATCAACCAGGCCAGACACATGCAAGACACCATGGAAGAACTGCTAGAAGCTGCCGGCGGCGTTTTGCTGGGAAGTAAGCCAGGAGCAGATCGAAATTATGGATTAACACAACCTGGCGAAATCATTCATGAAGTGGGGACTACTCGAATGGGTAGCGATTCTAGAACATCGGTAACCAATCAGTTTGGTCAATTGCACGATGCCGATAACGTGTTTGTCGTTGATGCTGGCACGTTTGTATCACAGGCTGACAAAAATCCAACCTGGACCATTTTGGCACTGTCGTGGCGCACCTCCGACTACATCATTGAGCAAATGAAACAACAGAATTTATAAAGGCAAAAAGCATGCAAAGAAGAGAAGCACTGAAATCCTTATTCCTGGCACCACTAGCCAGCGGCTTATTAGCATCGACAGGATGTGTTTCTAATTCTACTTCTACATCACGGACAACATGGAACAATCTACCTCTCAGTTATTCTTACGGTCGTACCGAAGTTGAGAAACAGCACGACCGTGCATTGTTTGCCGAAAACTACTTCCGTGAGCATGAGCTGATTACTATCGCGGTGCTATGCGACATAATTTTACCTTCAACCCATCCCAACGGTGGAGCCTTAGATGCTGGGCTACCCGATTTTGTTGAATTCATGGTGAAAGATCGTGAGAACTTTAAGCGGCCCATTAGAGAGGGAATCTCCTGGCTTGACGGTTTCGCCATTGAAAGATTTGGTGCTGATTTTGTCAGCGCAACCGAGAATCAACGTCTTGTACTATGTGATGCTATCGCCTACCCCGATGTTAAAGACCCAGAGCTGCAGAGGGGAATCAGCTTTTTTTCATTAATGCGGAACTTAACCCTTACCGGGTACTATACGACTGCACTGGGATTTCAGGACCTTGGCTACCAGGGTAATACCCCTAACGTATGGGATGGCGTACCAGCGCATGTATTGACCAAGCACAACATGGCTTATGAAGAGGAGTGGCTGGAGAAATGCATCGACCAATCGCGCCGGGATATCGTCGCGGATTGGGATGATGATATGAACCTTATAACTTGATCAGTGAGCCCGAACGCGCCTTTCTCAGTTACATTTCATATTACAACAGTAGATAATTCTACAGTCTGGACGCTTCCATTCTTCACGAAACCGATGTTTTACCTAAAACGTGCTTGCTTCTGTACCAGCTACAGGTGCTAAAGTGGCCTCTTCTGACCTACTTCCAGACTTACGGAGTAGCAAAATGCCTAACATTACAAAGTTGCAAGATGCTATCCGCTATGAATTGCCAGGAACATTAATCCGACCCCGAACCATTGGCCGTCTGGTTAGGTTGTTCATGGGTTGCCTTTGTTTATGGGTAACTTGGGAGCTTGCGACAAAATCAGTTGTAGCCGATCTTTCTGACCCTTCCTGGTGGTTTTTGATCGCAATTGGGTTATTGCTGATTAAATATGTAGTCAATATTGGCTTCGGTATTTCTATCGGGGCATGGCCTCTCAACTTATCCCTAATGTTAATTGCATTCCCCGCCATGGCGTCTTACTTGTTCACAGGCGTCTTATTTAGTACTTCACTATGGCTTACCGCTACGGTTTGGATGGTCTACGTTTATGGGCACTTAGGTATATCGTTTCTATTATCTTCCGTCCTAGCAACCCCGGGTTGTGAAATGCGGGCCATACCTCACATGTTCGGCATCCTCAAGGGTAAAGACGCAGCCGAGCACTATTGTCCAGCGTTTATAGATAATATAGATAAGTGGGAGCACACGAGACATACAAATCAAAACCAGGTAGAGAAGTTAGACCATGATGATCCTCGCACCAAAGATATACTTCGAAACGGTGGGCAGATTTTACTGTTTTTTGGAATCCCTTTTATTGCACTTCAAATAGCTGGAAATCTCGGCAACTTCACTGTAGCCACTATAGTCTCAGCAGTTGCATTTATTTTTGTGTCGCTTGTTAGTTTTGTAAACATCTTGCGATGTAAAAGAATCTATTGTTATTTTCTTGCTCCGTGGTTTCTCACGGCAGGGGTCGCCCTCGGTCTGTACAATTTTCGGTTGATTGATCTCGGACCAAATACCTGGTCAATTATAGTCAATACGGCACTAGTGGGAGGAATATGTCTATCGATGCACATAAACATGGGTTGGGGGCAATACCTAGAAAAGAAATAAGAGGATTAAGAAACACTCGCTATGAAAATCGAGCTAAGTACTCACAGGGCTTGAAATTCAAAATTACCTGATCAGGTGCAATAACTCCTCTCCTGCACCGGTGGACAAGGAACTGTTCCGTAAGAACAGAATACACAGCAATCACCTGCTTTTGGCTTTAACAAAGTTGAGCAATTGGTACACTGATAAAAATAGAGACAGGAATCTGTAGGCATAACTTCATCTTTGCGGTGATCGCAAACAGGGCAAGTTATCCTGGATTTGAGATTTATGTACGACATCTGATTATTGTGACCAACGTTTAAATTGAACCTGTATTGCCTCTAAAGCCTGTTTTCATTGCTTCGAGTTTCCGTAAACAGGCCTTGTTTACCTCGTTCTATACAAATATCGGCTTATTATGTACCCTGTAGTCACTACAGAAGCAACAAAATCAGATGGTAAAATTCAAATCATGAAGACTCTAGCGATAGGAGAATTATCAAACCGGACAAGCGTTCATATCGAAACGATTCGCTACTATGAAAGAGAAGGTGTATTGCCTGTTCCCACTCGCAGCGTCAGTGGAAGGCGCCTCTATGACGATACAGACGTTCGGCTTTTGAACTTTATTCACAAGTGCCGCGGCTTGGGGTTTTCACTTAAGGAAGTAGTTAGCCTGATGAGCCTTATTGATACTGGTAGATACACATGCAAGCAGGTCCATGATCTAACCTTGCTTCACGCTAAAGAAGTTCGTGAAAAAATAGTCAATTTGAATAAAATGGAAAAAGTACTATTGGATATGGTACGGCAATGTGGGAAAGGAAATGTACCCCAGTGCCCGATAATCGATAGCCTATTTTCGGACTAGTTCATCTAATATACTGCTAAGCTCCTCAGGCTCAATTAGTCCCACCAACCGGTAAACTTCCAATCCTTCAGAGTCTAATACCAGCAGTGTTGGCATACCAACGACGTCATAGAAACTCGCAGCCTGTTCATGCAAATCAGTATCTACTTTCAAAAAACTATAATTTTCGAGCGCCTCTTGAACAACGGTAGTTTGGAGCGTCTCTTCGTCCAATGCCTTACAGGCAATACACCATTCGGCATAGAAATCGATTAGTAAGAATTTCCCACTGTTTGAAGCAGCAGCCAGAGAAGAAGATATGGGTTCTGGGATAACCCCACTTTCGTTCCTATCAGAATCTGTAATCCGCCTTTCTTCGATACCTGGGTTATAGCCTAAGTCAGTTATCGCCGAATACATATCGTCCAAAGTTACCAGCGACGAGTCGTAACTGATAGTGAAAGCATCCCTGTCGAGTATTACTTCAACATCTTCTGATTTAATTCCGGCGAGCTCTGACAGAGCCGCTACGACACTATCTGGTCAGCTTAGTCAGGTAACGCCGCCGCTGCTTTTCATCATACCTTCAACAAACAGGGTTACCTTCGATAACTCGGCTTCGATAGCAGCCGCTTGAGCCGCCATAGATGACAGCAATGGGGCTATGAATAAGGTAAGCAAAATGATCAGTTTCGAAGCTGTATTGGCCATAAGCGATAGAGTTTAATCCAATAAAAATTCAGTCGAGGCGAATTAAACACCTGTAGGGGCTACAGAAGCAAGAGAAATTAAGCATTTGTGTCTGTTGAATAACAAGGGTCAGAACACAAATAGATTATTTTTACACCAGGCCATTAGTGCCCCCCTCCTCCTGCTATTTCTTTGTATCGTGCACATTGCGAATATTAAAGCCAAAATGTAAATTGAACCTGTCTTGTTGGCGCCAGCAGCATCCCTGTCTTCGCTTCTGGTCATCTTCCTGAAGGAGGCTCTAGTGTATGGAATCTGTATTTTTCTTGTCCCTGATTCCCATTGTCACACTGGTCATTCTATTATGGATAGTCTAAGTCAATATTGATTTAATTGGCTCATGGTCAAATTCGCGAAATAAGCCTCAGCAAGCGAATCATTCTCGATCTCAATTAATCATGAGACGATAATTGGAAAAAGTTACCTGGCCTCTTTTATCCTCGACCTTTATCAGGGTAGCCTGAGAGCTACCAGTGAACCAGGTTGTCCACGTCGCACACTTCCCGATTGCACAATGATGTACTGTCTGTCTTCGTGCATATAAGTCATCATCCCGTATTGACCAGGGGTCGGGATCTCAACAGATGCCAGTATTTCACCGGTAAATTTATCTCGAGCATGAAGCATGGGCATGCCGTTTTCACTTTCTTCCGTATTACCCCTTAAATCTTCCGTGGTCTGTACCAGTAAATCTCCCATCACCATTTGAATGGAATAACCTGTTCCACCGGTATTTGGGATATCGATTCCTGCAAGCAACGGATGATTCTGAATGTAGTCCGGTGTCTTGCCAATGGGAATGTCCCAGAGCCTCTCGCCAGTATTCATGTCATAAGCCGATAGGATTTGAAGCTGTGGTTTGTATAACGGCAGACGATCAATTAGCGGCAGAATGGCGCGAGATCGCCCGGGAGCCCATGCCGCGACTGTAGTCCCTGTGGTGGGTGTGTGCCGTTCCCGGCCACGCCAGGCTTCCTCAGACTGGCCTGGTAATCCCCGTTCCTCATCAACCCCATAGGTTGGTTCCATAAAACTGGGAGCACTGCAGTTGCGCCGATGAGAGGCATACATGATACCGGTGGAAGGATCCGCGACCGGCGGATGGTAGATGTTTAATCCTCCCATGCAACCAACAACGTTACGGTAGGGATTATCGTGTGGGTAGGGCAATGGCGGCACATACAGACCTCCGACTTCAAATTCACGCAGAATCTCCAATGCCCTCTGTTTGAGTTCGGGCGTGTAATCTATAACGAATTCTTCAGTAATCCCGTTGATGACAATTGGATCCAGTGGCTCAGGTCGAGTCGGAAAGGGTTGGGTTGAGGCCGTATAGTTACCGGGAACCTGGGTTTGCATGACCGGACGTTCCTCAATGGGCCAGATAGGTTCACCGGTGGCCCGGTTGAAAGCGAATACGAGTCCCTGCTTGGTGTTCTGAATCAATGCCGGTATTTCCTCGCCGTCAACAATCAGATCCAGCAATATGGGTGCGGTGGGAATATCGTAATTCCACTGTTCACTGTGGTGAATCTGGAAGTGCCACTTCCTTTCACCGGTTTTGACATCCAGTGCCAGAACGCTGCCACCAAACAGGTTATGGCCGGGTCGATGGCCCGTATAAGACTGCACCGTAGAGGCATTGGTAACGATATACACCAGTCCCAGCTCCGGATCTGCAGAAGCCGGAGCCCAGGACGACATGTCTCCAGACCACTGCCAGGCGTTGTTTTCCCAGGTTTCATGACCAAACTCGCCGGGTCGAGGAATAACATGGAATTTCCACAGCTGTTTGCCGGTTCTCAGGTCGTAACCCATGATGTCACCGGGGACATTTTCAATCCGAGTCTGGTCGTAGCTGGGCTCATGCCCCACCGGAACGACTACAACATCATTGACAACAATGGGTGGCGCCGAGGCAGTCACCATGCCCAACTGCCTTGGAATTCCATGGTCAGGATCATAGGGTTCTTGCCAGTCCAGCCACGGTTGCCAGTCACTGACCAGATCCGGTATCAGATCAACCACTCCGGACTCCGAGAATCCTTCTACTCCAGTAGGCGTTCCCCAGTCTTCAAGAGGTAGGCCTGTCTGTGCGTCCAGGGCCCAGAGAAAATAGGCTGGCGACGTAACCAGTATGATCCCTCTTCCATCAATTTCTGCATAGGCCACCCCCTTGCCGAAATCGGTACGTGGCGAACGGAGGTAACGCATAGTTTCGGGTTCGCGAAAAGTCCAGAGTGTTTCACCCGTGGCGGCGTCGATAGCAATCACCTGACGTCGTTGACCGGCCACGGTATAAAGAATGCCATCGACGAAAACCGGTGTGGAACGGAAAGTGTATTCCAGATTAGACCCGAAATTATCTCCGCGCCAGATCCAGGCAACTTCGAGATCGGAAAAATTGGTAGCATTGATTTGATTAAGCTGGGGCGCTGATCGCGTGTGCCCGGCATCGCCCCCGAGGTAACGCCATTCTCCATTTTCCACACCGGCTAACTGTGCAGAAACTGAAGATGAAAGGATTATAGCCAGGAATAGGAGAAACGCGCCGCGGATAAGGGGTACTACTTTCAGCATTGGAATTTTACCAGGTTCATTTGATCACCAACTGGTCAATGTCATTGTTTATCTCAATTCTCATTACCTGTGATGGAGGAGGACAGCAAATACCAAAAGACATACTTCAATGCAGGTGAATGCCACAAAAGAAACTCAATTCACTTCTATCACTGCCGGGTACCGGTAACTCCAAATGGACCAAAGTCACTTGAAAACTCCCCTGTTAGCGCATCTCCTTCAACTTCACCCATAAAACTTAAGCTCAAGCTTTGGCCTCCGGCGTCAATATCCACATCAAAACTGATGGAGTTTCCCTGCAAAACAATTCCTTCAAGTGATTGATCGCCTAAATCGCTTTCCATAACACCCGTGCCATCAGCTGCTATAGTCCAGACACCAGCCTGTGCACCTAAAGGTGTATTGATGTTCACATCCCATACACCCACACCGGGACTGGTCGGCGAGGCGCAAGCGACCAATAATGCCAATGCAATAATGATTGATAAATTGGTAATAGCTTTTTTCATCTTACTTTCTCCACAATGTTCTCAATTAATTTACTCAATAAGGTAATAAAGTTCCTGCATATTACATTACTTTCAGTTGTCTGGTTCGTAGCAAAAATGGACCCTTCGTTCCTATTCGCTAGCCCGCCCGGCACTCAGAATATTTGCCATCGCATGATTACCTTCATGGCAGGCATATTCATACATGTCGTAATTTTGATCACCAGTCAATGGCATGGAAATGGTGAATGGCTGTGTATAGATCGAGGGGTCCGTAACCCTGGCTTCCCACATAATGGTTTCTTCGCTGACCCGGGTGAATCGTTCAACCACATGCAAATCCTCGGTGACTGGAATTCCCTTTAATCGTCCTCCTGCGGAACTGGAAGCGATCATGCCGTGGTCATTGTAGTTGGTGGTTTCAATGACCAGCGTCTCACCTTCCCAATGAGCTACAGAATCGCCCATCCACAACTTTATTCTGGAATCCAGATGTTCTGTCTTGGCCAGAGGAATGACGCGCACATCATGAATCATTTCATAAACGATGGTGATGTAATCAGGGGTCTGCACAATGCGATAAGCATTATTGTAGCCTGCCGGCAGCATGGAGCCAGGTACTCCGCGCGAAATACAACGATCCCATACGGTTTGATGAATGTAGGAGTCTGCTACATGTGCAAAGTTATAGTCTCTCTTTGCGGCAGCTGATTCTCGTATAGGTGCTCTGCCGCTAGGCGGATCTACGATGAGCGAAGTTTGGCCAGTTGACAGCACAGTATCCCCGGAATCCATCCAGATCTGGTTGTAACTTCCTATGCTGCCGCCTGCTTCAACGACAACATTGTTGTCGGCTGCAATCCTCCTTTCAGCCGTTCTGGTCTCAATAGCCGTTATCTGATCAATTGTCAGATAGGCCTGTTCAGCCTGTGACCTGGGTCTCTCCATTGGCGTTAAGGTTGGATTGGTCCACACGCCTTGCAAATCGGGTTGGCCATCAGCCGTACGAGGCACTACCCAATCGTCGGCCGCATGTACCGCGATGCCCATAAATAAAGTAGAGAATAAGGTTAACGCAGTTATGGGAAATGATGTTGTGAGGAGTTTACTGTGCATGTTTTCTCCCTGATCGATTGCTTTGATTTTGTGGTTTGTCCTGATTATTGCGTGGAAACGTAGTTAATACAATTGCTCAGATGACTAATTCGATATATGAAAGGCCGTGTGAAGAACATATTTTGCTGGTCTAGCAATAAAACCAACATAGCCCTCATCTACTATTCCCATAATTGTCGTGACAATCTAAATCAAACGCAGTAAGTCAACTAGCCACTAACCTATTGTTGGTAATGCTGAAGCAATTTCAATTTCTAATATTGCTACTGTTAATCGCTATTCGCATCTCAGACGCTGCATTTTCTGCTACTTTAAATAACTAATGCTAGCAATAAGGATTCGTCAAATGTCGATCTCCTGAACAACATCATTAAAACTACCTATCAAAACTGATGTATATTTGCTCTGACACCTGTTTCAGGCCCTAAATTCAGTTGGAGAAGAAAATGAGAGCGATGAATAATGGCCAACACTTCTTAATTCTTGCCGTTGTTGCCGTGATACAGCATTCAATTTTTGCTCAACCTCCCCGGTTTGATGCGCAGATTTTACAACGCTTTCCAAGTGTTGATGCCTACCAGGCCGTAGCTGTTGATGCTGACTATTTTTACACCATCAGTAATAGGCAGATCAGCCAACACCTTAAGCGCAATGGTGAGCTTGTAACCCGGTGGGATGAAGTCGATAAATTAGAATCTCCCCTGGTACATTTGGATAGTGGTGTAGTGGTGGAAGGAGAGCTTATAGCTGCACACTCGAACTTCCCACGTTGGCCGATGAGTAGCTCGATTGAAATTTGGGAGTCAGCAACATTACAATATCGACGACGTCATGAATTTGGTGTTTTTTTGGGATCAATGACTTGGCTAGATCGTTACGATGACGTCTGGTGGGGTGCTTTTGGTAATTACGATATTATGCAAATTGGTATGATTAAACCCTATGGCGAAACTCGTAATACGGTAGTAGTCAAGTTTGATACACAGTTTAATGTCGAGCAACAGTGGCGGCTGCCGGATGAGATTATTGAGCTCATTACTCCGATGAGTAATTCCGGTGGAAGCTGGGGCGATGATGGATATCTGTACATAACCGGTCATGACCGCCCGGAAATTTACGTAATGAAGGCACCATTAGAGTCTGAAGTATTAAGCTGGATCGCCACAGTGCAAGTGCCTGGCCTGAATGGCCAGGGCATTGCCTGGGATAGGTCGAGTGAAAGCAATGATCTATGGGCTATCTTAAGAACTAGCCGACAAGCACTAAAAATCCGGATGCCGGAAATCAAATTGGATTGAGTTTTTATAGCGTCATTGCGGCGACCGCTACTCTCTATCTAATTCCCCAGGTGGAAATTCCGCTGCATAGAGCCAGCTTTTCCACAAGTAGTTCAATAGTGTAATTGACTAGAATCTATTCCGGTCCAGGGACTACTAATCTCACCCTAATCCGAAACTGTAACAGCAGCTTCCATAGCTTAAAGTGTCCGGATAGATGGCGTCGTTCTCCCGGGCATACATTTCAAACTGGCTGATTTAATGAAAAATCGAGCATGGGCAGTAGAAAAGTGTGTATCGACAAGCCTTGGAGATCAAGTTATTGTCAGAATATAATCTGAAATGCGCTCTTTGTTTTGCTCGGTTGCGAACCATGAAGTTTCTGTTTTTACTAATAAAATGTGTTTGTTTGTTGCTGCTATTGCAGGCTCAATTGCTGATTGGCGCTGAAGATACACCGCTGACTCGCAGCAATGACCTGCTACAGGAACTGAACCGCTATCGCTCGCAAATAGAAGAACTTGAGTCGCAATTCGGACCCTATCACCGCCGCTTGCTGGAACCGCTGGAGAGCCTGGTGTCTTTACTGGCTGCCGATGGTGAATACCAGCAGGTCGCCAGTTTACAAAATCGACAACTACAGGTAATGCGCACGGTGCTCGGATTTGAGCATCCGGACCTGGTTCCTCTTTTACAAGCTATCATCGCCACTCAAATTCGCCTGGGCAATTGGCAACAGGTAGCCGATCAACTGGGGCATATTCGGTATGTGACATCGATCGCGGCTGGCAAAGAGTCGGTGGAACTTTTGCTGGCAATAGAAAATCAAGCCTTCTGGTTTCTGAACATGGTACAGCTTGATGAGCGCAAAGATCGTGCTAAAAATTTTATGGCCGCACGGCAGATGTACGAGGAAATGGAGAGGCTTGCCGAAGACATATTTGCCGAAGATAGCCCGAAGTTGATTCCCTGGTATTACAAACGTGCAGTCAATGAATATCGGCTGGTCGAATTCTTGAATGTATCTAACGGGATCTCTAGCGACGTGATGGAGCAACTGATACGCGAAGAAGGGATGTTTAAGCTGGAAAATGCTCGAGGACGGGCACGGACAAACTCCGATTTACGATTCGGGCTAGGGCGCCAGATACCAGTGATTGATGGCGACTTGCCTGTCGGCGAAGCTTACCTTGGGGACAGCTTTAATTTGCTCAGACACATTAAAGAGATTGCTGCAACTCAAGGTGATCTTGAAGCCCAGGCCATGGCTGAAATTTACCAGGGTGATTTTATGATTCTCAGGGACCGTCGTGGTAGGAGTTTACAGTATTTTCGAAGAGCCAGGACCATGTTGCTGGAAGCGGGCCTTGCAAAGGAAACAATAGATCAATATTTCAGTCGACCGGCGGTAATACCCTATGACAAATTTTACACTCGCCTGGGGGATGTCATTGCCTATCAACAGGACAGTCTGGATCAGATTGAGGAACTGGATTCTAATGTGATCCATCTCGGTGTCTTTACTGCCTGGAACGAATCGCTACCCTCGACCCCAAAGCCGATAGCCAACAATCCTGCACTGGAATTGGAGCTTAACTATAACCAGGTAGATTTGAGCTTCGAGGTGAATTCCAGCGGTCGTACAGCTTCCCGCGAAGTCCTGAAAGCTACACCCCCAGAAAGATCGGTGGAGAGGAAAGCGTCGCGTGCCCTGCGCGAGATACATTTTCGTCCCGCTATCATTGACGATAAGGCTACCGGGGTAAGGGATTTACAAATTCGCTATCGGTATGTAGAGGATTGAGCAGTAACCCTTGTTCCTGTTCTGGAAGCACTGAAATAAGTAGTACCTGATAGTTACCCATGGAGTGACCAACATAGGCAGTGATCGAGGCAATGCAGGCATAACACCTGTGTTTCATCTCAAAATGTGAACGTAATAGACGTTGTCAGGCTGGCTAACAGCGATTGGTTGAAAAACAAACAACGGTTTCTGAATAACCGTTACTGAATTCGAGTTTATAATTGCCCTAGCGGGCTGTACAGCGGCTTATATTTGATCAATATGACGTATTGTGTGTTTTTACTCAGCCCTGGCCGAGAGCGTCCCGTCAATCATAAATATCGGGAACAATAATAGTGATGACCGAAAAATAACAATCGGAGAGTCAGTACTCAGAGTCAGATCTTTCCTGTAAGCAATTGACGATTGCTTAAGATACTATTGCTGCTCATATGAAGTTGCAAGACCAGGCACTATGTTAAGTTATTTTTATCAGGACGACCTGGATAGACTGGACAAAATAGCCTACACCGTTAACTTATAAAAATTGCAGAGTTAAGCCTACCTATACTCAATAGCCTTTCGAGCGCGAACGCATTATGACAAGCAGACGATCAGTCTTACATGCCCTGGCGGCACTGCCACTAGCAACAAGTTGCATGGTTCCTAATGCCGGCACCACGCGTAATTACACACCTTCCGGACTGCCTTTGCGTCGTGTCAAGGTGGCAGATGAACGTGTAATACGGACAATAGCCGGTCTGCGCCCTTTTCGGCCCTCAGGATTTGTAGTCGAGGCACATCGTATGAACGACAAGGTAGTTATTCATAACTATGGTCATGGTGGTGGAGGCATAACACTTTCCTGGGGGACTTCACATCTGGCGATGGAACTCGCTCTACAGACGTCTTTTAAACATTGTGCTGTCCTGGGATGTGGTGCTGTCGGATTGGCAACAGCCAGGCTGATGCAAGATCGAGGGTGGGACGTCACTATCTATTCGAAAGACCTGCCTCCCAATACCACGTCTAATATTGCAGGCGGTCAGTGGTCACCTACCTCGGTTTATGACGATGACCAAGTGACACCGGCATTCGCATCCCAATTCGAATCTGCCATGCGACATTCCTATCGCTACTATCAAAACCTGGTTGGCCCAAAATACGGAATTAGATGGATCAGCAATTACACAATTCAAAATGAACCCTCCACCGGAGAAGAATTTACCTTCATACATAGGGACATGTATCCACAACATAGGGATCTATCCCCAGCCCAACACCCGTTCGATGCTCAATTCGTGCGTCACTATGACACCATGCTGATCGAACCCGCCGTGTACCTGCCGGCGATGATGCAAGACTTCTTTGGTGCCGGCGGGAAAATCATCGTTCGAGAATTCTTTGAAATCGGCGATGTGATCAATCTGAAGGAGCCAGTTATCATTAATTGTACTGGACTGGGGTCTCGGTCGCTTTTTGGCGATAACCAATTAATTCCGATTAAAGGTCAACTTACTTTTCTGCTCCCTCAGTCAGAAGTGGACTACATTATTATTGGTAACGGCGGCCTCTATATGTTCCCGCGTAGTGACGGCATATTATTGGGTGGAACATTTGAGAGAAACCAGTGGTCTCTCACGCCGAATCCAGAGGCAACGCGCCGAATTATGGATGGACATAGAGAGTTCTTTGCTGCAATGGATGACCCATGGAGCTAATCCAGAAGGTACCTGAAACGATAGAGCGACAATAATATAAAAACTTAAGAATTTCGTGGCTGAATTTGTTGCTAGTTAATTGGAGAATTAGGGGCGGATTAATTGCCAAGTTATTGAATAACTGGTGTCCCCTGGTTTGAGAAGAGTTTTTACTCTGACCTCCTGATATTATCCCGGCAGTGTCATCTTTTTAATAATACACCGCTGTGGTCAATAATTAGGCAGGATGCCTAGGTGAGCCATGGTTGACAACCACTACTCCATGCTAATCGACTCGATAGGATTCGACTGTGCAGATTTCAGCGCTTGCCCGGCAACCGTTGCAAATGCAATGAGAAAAGCCAGGGCAATGGCAATTGCAAATATATCCCAGCTGACATCAATACGATTGGCAAACAGGCTCAACCACTCGTTTGCAATTAGCCAACTGACTGGTACTGCAATAAAAGCAGCGACCAACACCGGTTTGTAGAATGAATAGGTTAATAGAAACACGACCTCGCTTACTGATGCGCCGAGTACTTTGCGAATGCCCACTTCCTTACGCCGATTCTCAGTCATAAACGAGGCCAGCGCGAACAGACCCATGCAGGCGATGCTAATGGCAATCAAGGTGAATATTTGAAGCAGCCGGCTAATCTGGAGTTCCAGACGGTATTGTGTCGCAAAATTCTCTGCCAGGAAAAAGTATTCAAATGGTGTGTCTGGCACAAAAGATTGCCAAACCTGCTGTGTCTCGGCAATGGTGTCTGGCAGATTTCCGGTAGAAAGTTTGACGGACACAAAGGCATAGGAATCCGGCCGGATATAAAGCACCAGTGGTTCAATTTCAAACTGCAATGATTGATAGTTAAAGTCCCGCACCACACCGATGATATCGCGACTGTCGCCAAATTGTCGCGTCAGTTCCCTGCCGAGCGGTTGCTGAGCATCATTCCAACCCAGCGCCTTGTAGGCTGCTTCGTTTAGGACGAAAGCAGCACCTGCATCTGTTTCATACTCGCGTGAAAATCCTCGACCGAAGACTAATTCCAATTCATAAGCCGCGATAAAGTCGTGATCGACGGGCAGGAAAAAAATGTCTGCCCGCTGTCGTTTTGTCCTCTCTCCAGATCGGCAACATTTAGTTGGCATGGGTCGACCCGGAACTGCTTCAGAGGCCGCCACTTTCTGCACCCCGGGTAGAGCTAACAGGGTCTCTCGCAATGCCTCCAGTTGTTCCTCTAGGATGTCTATGTAATTGGCGTTGATTACCAGGGTTTGCTCCTTGTCGAATCTCATGTCACTGGAAAGCATGTAATCAAGCTGTCGCTGCGCGATGAGGGTACTAATGATCAACACCACTGACAACATCAAAGCTAAAGACATCGAAGAATTCAGCATCGGCAAAGTAGGCCTGCTCCTCGAAAAAAGAGACATTCCCCAATCTGACACTCACCGGATTTCGAAACAGCCTGGTCCCTACTTCGATTTGTGCTATGTCATTAAGCGCGGCTGGAAGCATGGGCGCGGAGGCGGCCGATGAGAACTCCGGCGCACCTCCCCCTGAGTATCATTCGACACGGAGACGATAAATCCGTGCAGGGTCATCATGAAACTTGTCAAAACTCAGTTCATCGAAAACGAATAACATGATTAGAACGGAACAGATCATTCCCAGGCTCTAGCCCTGCAACATTGACCCCAAAGCTGACCTTGTTTTTTAGCAAAGAGCGCCGTGTTATTCACAGGTAACTCTTGAGCATGACAACGAAGCTCGAATCATTGACAAGATTTATTAGACACAGTTTCGATTAGACTATCAGCACAGGCGAAAGGTTTACACCATTAAACAGTGAGTGGAATTGTTGGATTTTTAAGTGACTGCAACCACATGGCATTGTTCATTTAGTCACTTTACGCCGTTCGGCCAATCCAACTAGCGACAGGGCCGGTGAAGTACAAAATGCCCGCGGATACGAAAGAGGCTTGTTCAGTCAATTGACGCAGGAGTAGCCCTACTTGCACTGTCTACGCTGTCGATATAGGAATGGTAATTACAGCGTTTTTCTAGAAATTTGACAGCGTATTTGTTAGTAACTAACCATCAGACTTGCAATACACAATCACGGTGGCGCGGCCAAACGCTCAAACCCCCCGGAGATAGCTATGACCCAATCTGTTTTACGCAAGGCGGTAATCGTTGTGTTCACCTTAGGTGCATCTCTAAGTCAGGCCGGCACACTCTTGCTCCACGCGGGCGACATCGTGCACGGCACTCTCGAACGGCTCGACGGTGAGAATCTAATCTGGAACGCTGACGCCTTCGGCAACATTGTGGTACCTATGTCGCTCGTCGCGCAGGTTGAAACAGTCGCTGATTCGGCTGTTCAAAGCGCACTCGCTGCCGTATGCGAGGTCACCGAGGAAGACGGCCAGCTCCTGGCTGAATGCCTGAGGAGCGCAGCAAAGGAGCTGGTTAGCACGGCAGCTGACCCAAGATTCGAATTCTCCGGAAGTGTAGACGCCAGCTTCGAAAACGACGAGGATAATTCCGACAGTGAAGAGTACGAGTTTGATATCCGGTTCAACCTCGAGTCGCCACGTTATCGCCACAACTTCAGGTTCGAGCACGACGGAGAGACCAACCAGGAGCGCACGACGGACGAGTCTTACGAGTTAAACTACCAGCTCGACCGCTTTCTGACGACCGGACCGTCACGCTGGTATGCTTACGCCCGCACCTCGTGGAACAAGGATCGATTCCGTAATCCCGAGACCATAAGGGCCAACGGTGCCGGGATTGGCTACGATTGGGGAACCGGTGGAGCCCTAAACCTGCGAGTACAAGGCGGCGTCGAACACATATCCTTCTCGTTCAACGATAATATCGATGACACGGATAATATCGATGCCTATCACACGATTATTGAGCTGCAATATACATTCGAGCGCTTCCGCGAGATTACCTTTTTTCACCAGAACGAGTTCTCCCGTCAGATTGGAGGCAACAACGCCTTCCTGGTACAAACGGAAACTGGATTTCGCTGGCCCATCACAGAGGGCCTTCACGCTCAGATCTCACTCGACCTTGACCGCGTGGACGTGCCGCAAGCGCTGGCCGACGACCTTCAGGAGAACCGAGAGTGGACATTCGGTCTCGGCTACCGGTGGTGACGCCCGGCGCGCGAGGACCGGAGTGAACAAACCTCTGGCTACCTAGCTCTGTACTAGGCATTCCTCCTTTTTCAATGCGACCATATCCCCAGGCTCAGAGCCTGCATTTGTTACTACAGGGTCAATTTCTTATCTTCAATTGAACTTCTGCCTCTCGCTTGTGTACGAGGCCAGAAAATCTTCATGC